>Ga0209107_10000474_pt1 | contig 23387 bp, 49 predicted proteins | sample LakErihyJuly2011_2_FD_187460 | JGI IMG/M metagenome (GOLD analysis project Ga0209107, IMG submission 187460) | Freshwater microbial communities from dead zone in Lake Erie, Canada - CCB hypolimnion July 2011 (SPAdes) (version 2) | ecosystem: Environmental > Aquatic > Freshwater > Lentic >...
CTAATTTAGATGAAGGACAACTATTTGCAGATTATAGATTTGCAGAAATGTCCGACAGCAATTACTTAAAAGGTAGATTTAATCTATTCTATGATTTAAATAAAGGTGACCAATATTATTTAGAATATGAGGAGGAATAATGCAAGACTTAACTATATTAGATTCTGATAGTCCCGCAATTGTTGCAATAAAAAAGAGCCTAAGTACAAATGTTCCATTGATAAAGCAGTCAACACATAATCAGGTTCTAAATTTTATTTTAACTTTATTCTTTCTTGGTTCTACTATTGCATGGGTGTGGGTTACACTTTTTTGGTTTAGTTCTGTAATTAGTTTTATTCTTGCATTGTTTACTTTTTGGGTTTTTCTAGGGGCTGGAATTTACGCATTAGATGAAATGTTTTGTGATATTCCTGAGCAAATTAGGAGAGCAAAAGTTAAAGAAGAAACAAGAATTAACAATATAATTGATAAAGAAAACAGAGAACTCTTGGCCAAGCAAGAAGCAGAGGCATTGGAAGCAAAAGAAATTTTAAGACAAAGGAACGAAGAAGAGAATGCTCAACTTATGAATGAAGCTTTAAAGTTTTATCTATTGAATAAAAAGGGAGAATAATGTTAGGTTATACAAAGGATGATTTAGATCGAATGACTAATGCTATTCATGACGCCAAGCTTTTTTATATTATTAACACAACTGCTCCATATGTAGACAGAGAACTCTTAGTTAATGATTTGTTAAAAGCAAAGGATTTTCTTGATGGACTATGGGCAGAAGGGTATTTTGACCATGCATAATCATTATTGGGAATGTGATGATGTTCCAGGATACTTTTATTGTGCCTGCGGAGTTATGGCTATTTATAATAGGGAAACGGGAAAGAAGGATATTCATGACTAAGTCATCTGTATTCCTGCAGTATATGAAGTTACATCTAATTAGTTTAGAACAAGATTTAGAAAGTAATCCTGAATCTATCAATGTAATTGATATCCCAGGACAAATTGAAGCAACCAGGCATTTATTGTCAGTGGCAACTGATATAATGAACTCTACTAACGAAAGGTATGAATAATGAACTCAGAAGACATTGGGCTCCCGCCCCATTTACAACGTTTGGTTAATGCTGGAGTACCAGGCCTTGACATCATGCACGGTGAACTTAAAAACCTAATGCTGATTGCCGAGCAGGAACTAGCAGACGCAATTGAACGGGAAGAAGAGTCAGAAGAAGCAATGGATTCCATGCTACGTACAGAGGCAGAAGGAATGCTTGACGCATTAGTTTTAATATATCAATTAACATACGACCTATCATTTGCGATTGGAGCACGAGATGAAGTCTGAGGATAAAGATAAACTAAACAAATGTTTAGAAATTCTAGACGACACAGACTTAGGTCTATCATTAGTTTGGCTATGGACATGGTCAACAATTAATAACATCCTAGAGGACGAGACCTACAAGGCCAACGTTACCAAGGATGACATGTGGGACCACCTCTGTGAGGCTGTAGAGGCTGGTATGGGGTTCTCCCTGGAATACGGGGCGGAACAACATCATGAGGATGTACAAGACTGGATGACAAGCAGGGACTACATTGTAGACACAATGTTTGAAGAAGAAGAAGAAGAGGAAGAAGACGAAGATGAGGATGAGTGACAACTATATTAATGATCAGTTAAGCACAGCCCAAAAGCTTTTATGGAGTGGGTCCGAAACTGAGAACATCGCAGCTCACAACATTATATCTAAACTAATACAAGATAGAGTAGAGCAGGCAGATCAAAATTAGGGGCCAAGAAATTGGCTTACGGTAACTATTTACAAATCCGTGAAAAGTTGCTATAATTAATAAAACATCTCTTGAAAGGGGATTCAAATGACAACAAAGCGTGAATATCTAAAAGCTCAGGGCATTACAGTAGGTGTACGTGGGCGCTTCTCAGGAGCAGCCAAGGTAGTACTAGAAGAGGCGCTAGCAAAGGGCCTTACATTTACTGCAGAGGTACCTGTAAAAAAGGCGAAGTAAAACTTGGGACGGGGTTAGGGCATCGTTGGTCCTTGACCCCGTCTCTTATTTTTGGTATAATCGAGAGTTAGAGGGCGGAGGCAAGAAATGGCAAAGGCAAGTTCAATAGAAACAAAAGCAGCCGAGAAGGTATTAGAGGCTATGGATAGTCATTGGTTTAATCCAACTATCATGGCTAGAGAATTAGTCAATGGTTGTGGATATTATACTCAATCTAAGGTAATGGAACTCGTTGTAGAAATTATCAAACAGACGGCGGGACAATTTGATAATGCTTGGGAAGAAGGCACTACATCAGAAGCACTAATGATGGCAGATAGACTAAATGATTACATTGAGAACTTTGAGCCTATCACAGCATAGGATTAGATAAACATATATAGCCCCAGATATCCACAGGATCTACACAGGTCTTGTGGATATCTTTTTTTGTGTGTGCATAGGGGCAATATATTTCGTTTACGACCAAGCTAAAAAAATCGCTGGAATATTCAGCATATTATAATAAAATGAATATACTATCTAATAAAACATATAATGAATTAGGCATAATATACCCAGAATCTGTCAGAATTTATATACAATTGTTATACAAAATATGTTGACAATGTGGGCCAAATATGCCATTTACGGGGCTATTGACAAATTCGCTGGAATATGCAGAGCTTCTCATATAAGTCCATATGCCCCTATTGACATTACGTGTTAAGATCTGATATGCTCGATATCATAGTATTGTTTAAATAGATATAACTATAGTATATGATAGGTAATCTATAGTATATATTCTCCACTATGCTCCACTTTACTCCACTATATAAGCCTTCTAAGGGCTATATGAGACAAGGAAAACGGGAGGGGGATATAGGAGTTAGGACTTAAATTACTCTATGTACATGCTAGGCAAGTATGCCTTGCATCTGTTACAAAATAGGTAAACCTGTCCAGTATAGGGATCATTCTCAGCTGTTAGTGTAGATATAGCATGTCCTATTATTTTGCAGATCAGGTAATTAATCATTCTTGCTCATATCAAAGGTATTAGATTCCATCTCTTGATAGAAATACTTCTTGCCTAACTCTATTAGATCCTTTAGTCCTTGGGGTTCTAATACGTATTGTATTGATTCCCCGCCCTTTTCGAGCTTAAGTGTGACGACATAGACGTCATGTTCAGGGTTATGCTCGTATGTGGCTATACCAATGGGAGATAGATCTATTACGTTCTCTATCCCAGCATCCTCTAAATCTCCAGGTTCTGGAATTTCAGATTGTTTAATTATATCTGATATTAGGACTTTCTTCATGATGATAAACACTCCAAACAGACAAATGGGACATCGTCTTGCTTAATATATAATTGCTTGCATTTGCTACATGCTACCTTATATGGCTCATATGCCTTGATAAACTTATTATAAGATGACTCGAACTTATCCACAGCTTATCTCAGAACCTTACAATTTAGACAGTAAAATGGGCTACGCATATCATCCATATTAATCACAATTGTCTGAGCACATTTGTGGCAAGTAGCCTGCATGAGGTTATGCTCTTCTAGATCATATATTGAGATCCGCATAGTCTTTGTGTAATATACCTTAGTAACGTACCACGTTACTAGTATTGCTAAAATAGTTATCATTCAAAATCTACCTGTCTCTCAAAGTCCGAATTGTCTATACTTCTAGGATTCGGCATGTCATCATCCATGGCACCACAATTAAAGCATGTGACTTGACCATCAAGGTCTAATTGATAGTCGCATCCATATTTATCACACATTGCATCGCTCATACTATTATTGTAGCATATTAGTCAGGTACTGACAATAGGGTTCTTATTTTCCGCTTCACTTTTTCGCTTCACTAAATGGGGCCTATATGGGCTATATTAGTTATTTCTAGCTATCTTAGCAGCAAGCATACGCATGCCTACGGCATTAGTTACTGACTCTTCGATCTCTATGGCCTCTATAGCCCTTGCAATCTCTTCTCGTAGTGTTAATTCATCTAGGCTCATGTTACTCCCATACCTTTAGTTTAAATATATCTGATGCCATCTCTGGGTATGAGTCGGCAAGCTTTTGTAGTTCTTTGTTATACTTTGTTTTACTGCCGTAAACTTTTGCGGCCTGCAATTTCTTTAAGATATCCATGGCTTCTTTAGGAAGATCAACGCCAGAAGGCTTCGCCTTTGATGGATTAAGCATTGACTTATCTCTAGATGATTTCATGTTATGCAGCCAACTCTTCTTTTTCCATATCAGTATATTTTACGAAAAGCTGTGCAGTCCATGCCCACAATGTAAGAATAGAAAATATAAATACAAACCACAGGAATGTTCCCATATTGTTTACTATACCCATAATAGTAACACCAATCATGAATAAGATTAATAGTAAAAATGGTGATAAGAATATTAATAAGAAAATGTTTGCTTTAGTTTTATTATTCATATTTTTCTCCAAACTGATCCGCCGCTTGAGATACTCAAACACTTAAGGCTTCCAATGCCCTTGAACTCAAATACTTTTCCAGGAAGAAAACAAGGGTTACCTTCTGCATAAGAAAATATGTTAAATGGTTCTAGAAACATTTCCTTCATTTTATAATAATATTCACGCTCTCGTTGCCAATCGCCAATACACGAATCCATATGATCTTTCTGCTCTTGCTTTGTGTAACGATACGTTCCAGACTTGTACTCCTCACCAACTCTTGCAGTGTAAGTATTTCCCGATTTTGTTACAGTAGCAACATAACTACCAGTTGGATATGTATAGCTAAAACTTTTTAATGGTTTACAGTTATGCTTTGGAGAAATGTAGTAGTCTTTATAAATCCTATTCCACTCTTTTAATTGTCCTTCAACTGTTGTGTCCATAGATTTAAGATTTCCTAAATAAAAATTATAGTAACTTGACATAGTGTCTTTGTAGTAATTGTCATTGTAATATCCTTTATCATTTGGGCACTTATACCCAAAAAAATGTGTTAAGCACTTTAGTGTCCAAATACTGTAATCTTTTGATGTAAAAACAGCAGTAGGAACTGCATACGTCATTACTTTTGCATAATTATACTTTTCACAATCTTGGTAGTTGTTGTCCCCACCGTCCCATTTAAAAACTTCAAGCAATAGGTTATCTACATTTGTTGCACAGGGTGCTGTTGCTTTATATTTTGCTACCATTTGATCTATAATCTGATCGTTAGCCTGGGCTGGGGTAAATCCAACTGAAAATAAAACTAAAGCTAGAATAAAGGAAATCTTTTTCATATCGATCCTTTGTTTAAATACATTGTCCGCCTGACCCTGTATATACTCTAAGTGTACTATATATTGGTGGGCTAGTCAATAGACTTTTTGCCCGCCTGATTCTCATGGTATTGCATATGAAAGTCATATAGCTGGTGTGTGACCGCACAAAAACATATGGGGCAATGTGTGATCCATTGGGACTTATCCTCCCAGTGCTTACTCATGCTTCAGGTGAAGGAATCGGACCTTCATTGTCGGTTTCGGAAACCGCTCTACGACCACTATAGGAACCTGAAAAGGCTTATAGTGCCTTTTTCAGCTTCTTCATTGCTCTATTAAACTTTAAGTACTTAATTGGGTTCTTCCACCATTTAAGTGGAAGCTTTACCTTCTTCTTTGTCATGTTATCTCCTTGTAAGTGTATTTCATTTACTGGTTCTTTAGACCAGTGTATGTAAGATCTAATATAAACTGCTCCGTATGCTATTGCTGCAAGAATAAATCCGTACTGCTCAGTAGTAATTGCATACACAGTCCATAGACATTCATTTACTAATAATACAAGCCAAGCCCATATGACTTTACGTCCTACAAAAAATGTTCCTGTTACGCCAATGGCTGCCAATACATATGACCAATACATTATAAGTTTTCTTGATCTATCTCTTCAGTTAAATCCAAGTCTTTTATGTCGCCTAAATCAAAGTATGCTTCAAAATTATCTAAGATACCCATGTTACTTATTCCTTGGAATTAGTGATTGAGGTCCTTCTGTACCAAAGATAGACTTTGCAATTGGTACACAATTAGGTACCTTCTTGCCGTTCTTATCTTTCATCCCCAGCTGCTTGTATCCTCGCCAGCAGGCTTTCTGGATGTTATCCCAATTGTCTTCCTGCTCATTGTCGGATTCGTATCCCTTTGAGATCTCTTCATCTGTTAATTCAATATTGTTGTTATCCATAAACCTATTGTACCATTTCTGCTTCTTTAAGCCATTGGTCATCCCAAAGTCCAATTAAAGATTTATTCCCAATATCATCAAAGTAATAACGCCCTGTGTCACTGTTATGTGTCCATCCGTACCACATGTCACCTTCCATCCAGCTAAGTGAGGCGGTCTTCATAGCATCTGGATCACTCATAATGCTATCTAAATGATCATACATATGAACTTCATCAAATACTGCATGCCTTAGCGTATCCCACCTAAATATTCTATTAACTAACCAATCAATCATTTTTTACTCCAGATCTTTGCTAAATTGAGATACATCCGAGTTTCCATTTTTCATTTCATATTGTGGAACTTGTAATTCAAATCTTCTTAACTCTTCCAGGGTAGGGTTGTTTGGGTCCACTGCCCACATTTCTTTATAATGATATTTTTCTTTAACCAAGAATACGCTTGCAATAGCTCTTCTACCAGATATAACCTCAGTTACGCCATGTCTTACTTTATTGCCAAATATTAATACGCTTCCTTTTTTTGGTCTAATCGTGACATCATAATCTGGAAAGAATATGTCTCCGCCCTCAAAGTCTTCTGGATCACAAAGGTAGGCAAGTATTGTAGCGCTTACTTGCTCGTATGTTCCGTCAGGCATTGCCATAAAGTCTGTGTGTGGCCCATAGCCTGGTCCTGGACCTCTATTGTGTATAAAGGTTAACTTTGCTAATTTATATTTTACTGCATTTAAATGCAAATGGTTTTTGTACCACACATCGAGACATTTAAATATTGCATCGTCTGTATCATCAAGGTACTGCTTTGTGTCAATTACAGCAGTTACCATGTCATCATGATTTGGAGTTTTTTCCCAATCAGTAAGAGATTCTAGAAATTCATCAGCATTATCTAAAGCATCTTCAAAATACCAAATCTCGTCTGACATCTTTATAGCATTCATTTAATATCCCCTGTCTTATTTTTAATCATAATGTTTTCTCTTCCATGAGTTTTTCTTATACCAATCAATTGGCATTGATCTACGATACTTTTTTGAATTTTCAAAAAGTCCCGCCTCTACTTCTGCTTTCCATGAATCATTATTAAAAGGAATTATTTGAGCTATTGGTGTGCCAGCTTTTATGACGCCCTCAAATCCCTTCTGTATATAAAATGGTATTGCTCCATGGGGAACTATTGTAAACTCTCCATCTATTATTCCACTTAAAGTTATAAATGGCAAATCATATCTGTTTAAAGGGTGTGTAAGTACTATGCTTGATCCAGCAGGAATATGTATGGCAACACAAAAATCCCATGCAAACTCTATTTCATAATGATTGAAGGGTATTGTATTTATATTTCGAGCATCCCTAAAAGATCCTTTGTATATTGTACCATCCGATAACTTTATTTCTGGAGTTTCATTATTAAGGCTAACATGCAAATCATTTGGTAAGGTTATAATATATCCAGATGTAAAGGCATCTAAAAAAGGAACACATTGTTTTAGATCTTTAGATGTGCTCTTTTTATACCATTCTGGAATAAAACTTTTAGCTGGCAATATTGGGTTGTTGCTAAAAGTTTCATATCCAATAACATTTTTAGACAATTTAGATATTCTGTAAGGCTAATTCTATTACGTTTTCCATTTCTTCTGGAGTAACATGTGGAGACATTGCTGTAAATTCATTATCATTAACAATAAATTTAGTAAAGTTCCATGGGATTTCATCAAACTCTGCTTTAGAAACTAAATATTTAAATAGTGGGTGTGCATCTTCACCATTAACATTAATTTTTGTAGACATTAAAAAGTCTACGCCGTATTTTGTTTGACAAAAATCTTTAATTTCTGAATCTGTTCCAGGCTCCTGCTCATTAAATTGATTGCATGGAAAGCCAATCACTACAAGCTTGTCGTCCGCATACTTTTTGCTAAGAGCCTGAAGACCTTCGTACTGAACAGTAAAGCCACAATTGCTTGCAACGTTTACCAATAATAAAGTATTTTCTTTAAATTTTGATAGTTCAACAACGTTACCGTTGTTATCTGTAAAGCTATAATCATATACTGACACAATAATCTCCTTTTTATGGCAAAGTTGCCTTATATCTATATAATACTATTTATTGATTAATCTGTCAATGGCCTATATCTGTCTTCATCCATTATAATTTCATAGTAAAGCATCTCTGGTACATCATGTCCCGCCTTAAAATGTTCATGAAGGTGAAGGAATAGGTGTTCGTCATCCTTAATAGTTTCAGATTCTTCTGAAAGCAGGCAGGCTGCACAATAAATATATCCTTCTACATGCGGGTATATGTATATATCGCTGTCAAAAAACCTACTGTAAGCCAAAATTTATCCCATGTACTTGAAATGAAAATGTTTTTCACATACATCTATTACTGTGCCAGTTAGTGGCTCGGGCTCTGAATATTTGCTTTCTGATGGGCAATAAAAGCAAGGTGGCATGTTATCTATCATGTCTATATTATATCAGTTTTTATCATAAAAAGAGTTTGGGTGCTCATATACATAAGTTTGAGTCATGTATCTATTTCCGCTTAATATCTCTAATACCTCATGCTGCTTGTCACTTGGAAAAACTACCATTGAACCAGCCTTTGGCTTTATGCATAAGTCATCATGAATAAAATCAATTTCTCCACCAGTGTATTCATCATTTATATAAAGTATAGCGGTCAAGGATGGCTTTACTGGGTTGCCATCTTTTTTTACATAGCTGTATGCATCGCTATGTGCTGACATTTTAGATCCAGCATTGTACTCTCTAATCAAAAGCCAGTCTTGCCCTACATTTTCATCATTAAAATTTAATCCGTTACATGCAGAATATTCTGCTACACAGTCAAAAAATACTTTTATTGCTTTTGAGTGTAGGTCTTCTCCATTACGTAAAAATGCAGATCTTCCAATTATTGTCTCTCCTCCGCCCTTATTGGTATAGTATTCCCACCTGTCTTCTTGAATACCATCAATTAGTTCGTTTGGGTTTTCTAAAACATTTTCCCATTCCCAGATACCATTTTTTTTGTTAATTACTTTATTCATTATTTACCTCAATCATTTTATTGCACCTTATGCATGCCTGATAAGTTTTACCAGTAAATGGGCAGGACCCTGCTTTTTCAAAGCTGTGTCTTTTAATACTACAAATTAATAATCTAAGCATTTTTCTTCTCCCATAACATATCTATTATATTGTTTAAGTCTACCACACTATAGTCATTATCAATTATATTATGAAAATTATAGTCGTCTAAATCTGTTTCAGAAGAATGATTTGTTACTGGACCAACCCCACTTCTATTTATTCTCCATACCTGTCCGCCAATTCTTTTTATGGCATCTGCTTCATTTTTAAATCTTACGTCACTAATAACAACCCTATCTTCTTTAACACTATTTAAAGTAAGGTCTACCCAAAAGTTAATTCCAAACATGTCTCTTCCTATTTCTGTTCCAAAAACCTGAAGTAACCTACGTATCTCTGGAGCATCCTCTTTTGATTTATCTAATCCATAAGCATCTACTAAATCTTTGTATCTAAAATTTCCTATTTCATCTGAAGACACTATGGGATTAAGCTTATACATAGCTTCTTTCATTGGTGCAGCAAATGAGTACCGTGTAAACATGTGATGCTCTACTAACCTATCTGCGGCAGTATCTTTACCCGATCTAGCGTAACCAGATAAGCCTATAATCATCTCTTTACCCCATCCCATGTTCCTATTTTTGTTGTAGGAATACCATTTTCTTCCCATAATTTAATTATACTAGGATTATCATCCACTGCATGTTTTATTTCCCAGTACTCATTTATATGTTGAAGTATATCTTTTTTGACTTCATAGTCTTCCCTATAATCGTCATCTTGCCTCATAAATAAAACGTCGTGTGGGACGTCATTGTTTTTAAGCCATCTAGAAGTTAACGCTCTATATTTTTCTTTTCTAGCAGTAACTATAATAATATCTAAATCATTACACACTTGCCAGACCATATCCACGACATCTTTATGTGGATCACAGCTCACAGATTGTTTATGAAATAAATCATAATTTTTTTTAAATGATTCAGTTGATCTGTCTTGATTTAATATATAATGAAGTATTGGATCAACATCAACCAGTGTTCCGTCTACGTCAAATATCCACGCTGGTCTTCTCATCATCAAACACTTACCTCGTTTTCCTCGTATCAATAAATCTATCCGTGTCCCCAGATGGGCTCGAACCATCGACCCGCAGATTAAAAGTCTGCTGCTCTACCAACTGAGCTATAAGAACGCTGTCCCACCTGGCCTCGATCCAGGGACATTCGAATTAACAGTTCGACGCTCTACCAACTGAGCTATGGGACACTTAACCTAAGTATAGTATTTTATAGCAGAAAGGTCAATAGATATTATGCTATTGGCTTATAATTAATTAAGTTTAAAACACGATCAGAATCAAAGCCTTCGAACGCTCTAGTCTCATCTGAAGTTGCCCAAAAAATTATGGCGTATTTCTTGCCACTTTCAATTTTTTTCCCACCATGCCATAGATCTGCTGGAAACAAAGATATTTCTCTGGCTTTAGGTTTAAAGCAAACGCCACCCATGGAATCTTCATACAATGGGAAAAATGATTCAGGAACAAACTCTTCTAAAAATGTTGCTTCCCCACCCTCATAATCATCATTAAGGTATAAAACTCCACTATAAGACAAAGAAGAAAATTCTCCATGCATGTCTTGGTGTATTCTTAGCTGTATATCTTCGCTAAGTCTGGTTAATGAAAACCCATAAAAATATTGAGGTATGTCTGAAGGTAGCACCTCGTTTTGTGCAGACATAAACTTATCTGCATATTTTAAACAGATTTCTTCTATGTCTTTAAACATTGTAGCTGGTTTTTCATCTGGGAAAACGGCTCTAATTGCTAGCCCTTTGCCAAATGCAACTCCCACTCTGTGTCTAAACATATCTGTGTCTACGCCATTTGTATCTATCCAGCTTATAAAAAAATCAGCATCTTCTTTGCTTATAAAATCTTCAACTATTTTTAATTTATCCATGACTTATTCCTCTTTCTTTTATATTTGTTGCCCATATAGGCATTGCGATCCTTGTGCCAGACAAGATCTGTGTTATTTTATGTAATCTTGTAGATTCAAAAATAACAATACTAAGTTTTTCTGGGTCTATAGTTATGTCTGCATCCAGAAACTTTAAAAATCCGCCATCAAAATCATTATTTAAATATACTACTCCACTTCTAAATAAATGCTCTGCTTCAAAATGATTGTCAACGTGTTCTGATAAACGAGTGCCTTCCCCCAGCATAGTTAGCCACTGTGCTGCCAAAAATAGCTCCTCGTCTTTAAATAAATTATTACATTCCAGTAAAAATTTATCAGAATATTTTTTTAGTAATTCTATTACTTCTGTGTGACTAGAAAATAAATGACGTTCTGGCACATGGGACTCATACCTAAATATATTGTTTGTTTTTGCTTTTTCTGGCATATAAAATTTTTTATCATTTAAATAATTTTTTTGCATATAGTCTATTATTATTTCGGCATCTTCTTTTGTAATAAAATCTTTTATAATATAAATTTTTAAATCTTTTTCTGCATTACTAATTATTTTTGTTTCAGATTCTGGCATTATGTCTATTAGTATATGAACTCTATCATACTCACTATTGTTATCTACGCTATGAAGCTTAAGGTTATTTATTTCATAGCATTTTCCTTCTTCCATATGTATTTCTTCTCCGCCTACAGTATAGGATACCTTTTCGTTTGTGATTAATGGTATATGGAATCTTCTTACATTAGAAAGATAATCTCCGCTATCCTTATGAACAAAAACTTTGCTGTTAGCATTTAATTTTATTAAAAGTATTCTGGCAGACTGGCCAACCATTCTATCTTCTAATTCTTTGACAATTGGATAAACAAGGTCATACATTTCTTTATCTAAAGTTTCTTTTGAGAATAAAGTTCCTCTTTCCCAATGCAAGGAAGAGTTTTGAATAATATATGTATTTGTATTTACGTGTGGGTTAGGTCTTCCCTCGTAAACCGTGCTCTGTCTAGATGTGTCTAGATCCCATTCCTGAGAAAATTTTTCAACTCTACTTTTTATATTTTCTATATCAAAAGATTTAAATGGGGCAAAATTAAAATCACGATCAACTTTATTTTTCATTGATTTCTCTTTCTCTTACCATAGAATAAACCTTGTAGTCTATATAATTATTTTCTAATATTTTTTCTTTATCCTGATCTGTTAGCATATTAATAAGATCTTTTGTAGTATAAATTTTCCCCTTATACAATGTGCTAGATGAGTTTGTAATCTTTTTTGAATTTAAGGATATGTCTATCCCATGATTAGTCTTAAACCATTTAGATATTGAAGCATAATGAGAATCTAAAGCGTCCACTGTATTTACAATATCGAAGGACTCTATTTGATTTTTTGCATTTTCAAGTGAGGTTTTATCATCTTTAATAAACCAGTTAAAGGCAGTTCCTGGCTTAAAATTATGCTTTTCATAAATATCTGAAATGTTTTTTTCAAACTCTATAACATTTTGAAATACTACTTCATCTGTTGGGTTGCATATATGCCTAGACTGATAATTGTTGTGATCAACAAATCCTTCATCTTCAAACAAGTAGTACTTTAGTTTATCCAAATAGCTGCCTATTGATCTGTATCTTGGTACGTCTAAATCATTTCTGCCATGTATAAAATTAAAATATGAAACCCTGGCCTCTATTGGGTTTCTAACTAAACATGAGACAGATATGCCTGGGAATTTTTCTATTGGATACGTACCAAAATGGCCAGCTATATAAATTTCATTAGATATTGGATAGTCGTTTGGATACTGTGTGCTAATATAAGACGAAAGATTGTTTTTGTCAAGCTGCAATTTTAATTCAGATGTTAAGCTTTTGCCAGCTGTCTTAGGTACATGCAAAAAATAAAGTCTTTGTTTATTCATCTCTGTCCTTTAGTCTCATCCATTTACCATACTTATTTGGGTCTTTGCTTCCTACATATTCCTGCCCAGTTTCTAAATCAATTAGTAACCATTTGCCAGGAGCTTTTGTGTGAACAGTTAAATCTACAGGTTCATCGTACTCTGGAACTTGTATGCCTTGATACATTTTGGGGAGGAATGTATACGCATTGTCTAAAAGTTTTCTAAATTTTTCCATAACCCCATGCCTTATTAAAATTAAATAACTGATGAATCTAAAACTATGTCCATAGCATCATCAATTGTAGGGGCATGTTCTTTAGAGCATGCCCCACAACTTTTACACATTATATCTTTTTGCGTCCTGTTTTTTTAGGAGGCCTTGGAGTGGTACTTGTCTCACGGCGAATCCCATGCTTGTTGGTATCTATTTTTAATCCTTGTCGTGGAGCCTTACGTGTTGCTTCACGGCTTGTAACAGCACCTGCTGCTGATCCACTTGCTGGTGGAGTTGTGCCTGTGCCATCTTCTTTTTGAAAATTACTCATTTATAAATTGTCTTGTCTGTTCTGGAGTGGAAGACATGCTTAGAGTTAAGCCCGAATTCCCATCCCTTGAAGCCTCTACAATTGTAACTGGAGTAATACCAGTTGTGCTTCCTACTGACTCACATCCGCATTCAAAGCACATGATTAGCAATTCTCGCAATCTTTAACTGCACAGGGGGCTTCGCCTCTTGTGTCTCTTGTGCAACTTGCACTAGAGCTTACTACTGATGCAACAACTGCTGCAACTGTAGGAGCTACTACTTCTTCTTTATCAAATATTGACAATTTACTTTCCGCCCTGGCCTACGCCTGAACCGTCTTGTGTTGACTTGTCTGTTGATGCAAAAGCACCTGCTGGATCAGCAGCGTACTGCTCTCCGATTGTGTGCTGTACTGCTGGCTTTACTTCGTTAAATCCTGTTAAATTCAATCCATCTGACATTTTATTTCTCCTATAGGTTTTTAATTTAGACGGGTCTAGAATGCCGTCTAGTTAACTATTATAGCATTATCACGAAACAAAGGCTACTTTGATCCCTGTGCCTTTTGGCCTCTATAGCCAGTTTTTTTAATATTCATTGATCCAGGCTTTTTTTGACCGCTTGCATACGTTGCTGCTTGTCTTTGTGCCAGGGCTTTCTGCATTTTATCTAAGTGTTTTCCCATTTTGTTCCCCAATCATTTCTTTCATTAAGTGGTGTATTGCCCCTTTGTTTGTATCTTGTGAATGATTACTAATTAATAAATCAGTTACACCCAAATCCTTTAGACTATTCAATTCAATTTTAACACTATCTGCATTCCCGCAAATGGTCCATTCGTTTGAACCTGGCTTTTTAGATAGCATATTCTCTATCTCTTCTTCCGATTCATTTATGATTACGCATACCGAAAGCATTTGTTTTTCATTCTTTACAAACTCAGGGTTATCATATAATTGCTTATGAACACCAAGCATGCCTAAGTGGGTTGCATTATATTTTTTAGCCAAAAGCCTAGTTTGGCTTGAATGCCCACCCATAACTATTCCAGATACAGTGTTATTTGATAGCTCAAGAAATTTTAATAGCCAGTCGTCTGTATACTTTAATCTTTTTTCTTGTGTATCTAGATATTTGCTAAACCATATCATATCTTTTACTGATGTTTCTTCTTCTTGTAAATCTCCCGATACAATATTTAGCATAATCCTATTAGGTGCTATTGTATGAAAAGCCTTACATATCATTGCACAATATTCTGGGCTAATTGCATATGTTCTAACGGCTGGCATATACTTAAACTTATGATCTAAATCCAGTGCCCTTGCTGCCTTAACCCAATTATCATCTATTTTTGAATGATAAACCATAAGCATTGATTCGTATCCGACCTCATCAACTATATTAGAAATAGTTTTAAGATGAGCAATACTTGCATCTAAACCACGATCAAACCAATGAAATCTCATATTCCCATTCTATCATTTATATATAAAAGGGGCAAGACTCTCGTCCTGCCCCTTTTATTTAATTTATTTACTTAACTAAGATAACCTTAGCCTTTGGATTCTTTGCATTCCACTTTGTGGCTAGTGCATTGAATGACTTCTTTAAAGAAGCAAGTGCTGTAGCATTATCTGCTATTAGCTTAGCAATAGTTGCATCCTTAGCAAGTAATACTGCATCTGAAGCAGCCTTAGCATCGGCAAGAGCCTTGGCTGAAGCAGCCTTCTCTGCAGCAACCGCAGTTGCAAGAGCAGCATCTGAAGCAGCCTTAGCAGCAACAGCATCTGAAGCAGCCTTTACGACTGCAGCATCTGAGATTGCCTTAGCAGCAAGTGCTGCATCCTTAGCAGCAGTCTGTGCAGCAAGTTCTGATACTAGATCACGAACTGTAATTTCTGCAAATGGTGCTAGTGCACGAGCAGGAAGTCCAACTACGTCTGCAGTTGTTGCATCTCCAGCAGTTGTTGGGCTAAATGTAATTAGTGAGCGTGTTCCAGTTGCTGGAAGTGTTGCAACAAACTTTGCAACTCCAAAATCTGAAAGTGTGGCACCAGTTGTTACTGTTGCTGTATCCATAACTGCTGTTGAAGCAAATACGGTTGCAGTAATTGACTTAGCAGATACCTTGTTTCCAAATGTATCTGTTGCAGTTACTGAAATGTCTTGCTTTGTGCCAGCGGCACCAGCTGTAGGAGCTGATACTGTAAGAGTATTAATCTTACCAGCAGTTCCCTGTACGTAGTATGTAAGTGTTGTTCCGCCATTGGTGATTACAACTGTACCAATTGCTGTTGTCTTTGTATAGACATAAAATGTTGCTGTTGTGCCTGTACCAGTTGCAACTGTCAAAGATGATGATCCTGACGCTGCTCCAATTGGTGCGGCTGTAGCGTGTAGAGCAGAAACGATTGTTGCGTTTGTTGCTACTACTGAAACGTTTGTTCCAACATCAACTGTTGCAATAAACTTTAGTGCATCTGCAGCATCAACTGTGTTGTCTGCAGGTACTGGCAATGACGCAGGCGTTGCGATTGCTGATGCCGTAGTGTTTGCTACAGTGTCAAGCGATACAGCGACTGTCATTACAGCAGCACTTGCAGGTGTTGCTACCATTGTGCCCAAAGTCATGGCTGCAACCATGGCTAGTGCGATTTTCTTAAATGAGTTCATTTAATTTATTCTCCTTATTTCCTCTGCCTCTTGTATGAAACAGAAAGTTAGTGTAGTTCATGTACCTTAACATGAAATGAGCACGGATCTCCGCCTTCATCCCACTCTTGCATTTCTTCATCTGACATTGGTGGACCATCATGTGTATCGCAAAATACATCTGATATCCAGCCTCGATCATAACCATTTTTAAGCCATATTTCAAACTCTAGGTGGCTAAGATCTTCTGAATCAAATTCTATATCCATTCGGATATCTCTTCCAAGAACTTATGCTTTGGCATAGCTCCCTTAGTTCTCTTTACTTCTTTACCGTCTTTAAAAACGATAACTGTAGGCAAAGAAATAACATTGTACTTATCTGCACTGAATGTATTTTCATCCGCATCTATCTTTCCAATCCATACATTATATTCTGATGCTACTTCATCAAGTATGGGAGAAAATCTTTTGCATGGACTGCACCATTCGGCCCAAAAATCTACAAGGACTACATGATGAGAGCCAATAACTTCATCAAAATTACTGTCAGTTACAATCATTACTTATCCTTTAGCGCCTCTGCTGCTTCATTAAAGCGAATCATAAAATTTTGGATTACCCAAAATGTTGTCTCACCCGCATTTTTAGCCATTGCTTCAGATGCTTCTGGTGTTCTATCTTCTTGTGCTAAACCATTGTACCATTTCTGATATAGTTCCTGGCCAAGATCTTTAATAATACCGTCGAGTACTGTAATTTCAGCCATTAAGTTTTGCCATCCACGCTGCTTTAGTTGCTGCAAGCTTGTCTTGGGCTAACTTTAAGTCAATTGCATATTGCTTTTCTGCTTCTGCAATACCCGCATCAACCTCTAACTTCAATGCTGCTGCTCGTGCTGCCTTTGCATCCGCCAGTGCCTTTGCATCCGCCAGTGCCTTTGCATCCGCCAGTGCCTTTGCATCCGCCAGTGCCTTTGCTGCTGCTTCTGCTGCAGAATTTGTAGGGGTAGCACTTACTGCATTAGAAATTGTAATCAATTTTTTAAATGTGCCCTGTCTGCCAATAGTATTTACCGCATTGGCTTTCATGATATCAATTAATTGATTTCCAGATTGTCCAGATGAAATCATTAATTTTAAATATGTTGCTGCTGCAACCTGCGTTGCAGAAGATGTGCCAGCAATATTTTTAGAAATATTTCCTGGACCAACTGCTGGCATATTTCCTAAAGCAAAGAAGTCTAATAGTTCGGAGTCGTTATTGCTGTATGAAGCAATCTCACCAATCTGATCAACAGCACCTACTGCAACTGCTTCTGGAATACATGACGGCCAATCAATTCTTGAATAGCTTCGTGCATTACCTACTGCAGAAAAAACTGGGATAGACATTGAGTTTAACTGTTGAATTGCAGATACTGTTCTTGGGAATGTTGGGCAGTATTGTGTTCCTGCTTTTCCAAGTAGTCCGCTGCTACCTTGCGAAAGAGATATAGCCTTAACATTATATTTAGTCGCATTGTCTCTTAGCCAGAATAGTGCTGCTGAAATGGTTGATTCTCCAGTTGGCTTTCGTAATCCAGCAGAGGTATTTCCAATAATTTTAATAAAAAGTATTTTAATGTTTGGATTAGCTTGAACTGCTGCACTTGCCATAAATGTTCCATGGTCAAACCCGTTCTTTGTAATTAGGTCTGCTGGCATAGATGCTGCGCCAGCACCTTCTTGAAAGTTAGTTCCATTTGGACATAGTGCCCATTCAAGAATACAAACTTCGCCTACGATCTTTCCTTGAAGATTAGGTAGTGATGTATCGATTGCTGTGTCTAGGATTGCTAGAACTGGTGCGTCTGCACCAGATGCCTGTGAAATTGCTACAGGTGATAGAAGTGATAAAGTAAGTACCGCCGTGATTAGTTTATTTTTCATATCCTAAGTATACTAAATATACAAAGTATGTCAAGGGGTAGGCTTATACCACTTTCCTGAGTCTAAGCTTGTTCTATTATTATCTTTTTCTATTATTTCATTTACTAATAAAATAAGAAGATCAGTCACTGTGCTAAGCTCTTCTATCCTTGCCTCTAACTTTTTAACTTTTTTAGATCTCATCAACGTTACTCTTATCTATTGGTGTTGGTGCTGTGGCAAGGCTGCCACAGGCTAGGCATTCCATATCTAGAAAATATGTAGCTATTTCAAAATCTCTGAAGACTACCTTTACAATCCATACATCTGATCCACACAAACATGTATGTGTGGGTGTGCCTCTCATGTCTATAGCATTATCATAATCAACTGGAGGTATGTACCTTGGGTCATTTATCTCCATTAGATTTAACATTTCTTTTACTGCTTCTTCGTACTTATCTATGTAGTAAAATCCGACCTTGAATCTCTTAAAAAACATCGTCAAAAAAAATATTGACAGTACTACTGCAATAGAGACAGATATGATTAATGCTATTTCCATATACCAATTATACCTTAAACTTGAATATATGTATAGGGTGCAGTTACGCTCATGTTAAACTCAGTTGCTGCTTCTAAAGCTGCTTTTAATCTAAGCTTTGGGTTCTGTTGTTTTTTTGTTGCATGAAGGGCTCCAAGAGCTATTGATCCGCCGCTTCCTTCCGCCATATAATTAACTATATTTTCTCCAACATGAAAGTCTTCATCTATGGTAAAGAGTCTACCACATACTCCAACTATAAAAATTCCGCCAGTATCTTCTTCTGACGAAGAGCCAATACTTCCGTATCCATTATCTTTAAATGCAGACTTTATGGAATCAACAAACTTAGTTCTCATAAACTTATCTAAACCAGAGTTTGTTTTAGTTGGTGTATACTTTGGAGGGGTCCACATGTACTGAAGAATTTGTCCCATACGAAATGAATCTGTAAATGCAATTCCATACTGACCATTCTTAAAAACTTTTGGCTCTTTTCTAGATATGATCCAACCAGTTTTGTCATCTGATGCGGCATGGTCGGACCCCATATACACAACACCATTTTGGGCAATAGCAACAATACAAGTCATGATTTTAGTATACTATTTTTAAAATTATTTGTCTATCTGTATTATATTTTCAGCGTTAATGTGTATGCCTATATGATCTAATTTAAGCAATGACTCCTCTAGGTCTGATTTAACATGAATCAGCTCCTGCAGGGCCTCATAATATTTTTCTTTCCACTCATCTAAATCTTTTTCTAATTTATATAGCTTTATTTGAAGGTCTTTAAGTTCAATTAAAAGTCCATCGTGCTGCTTTTCAGCCAGCCGAATTAATTCTTTTTTCTTGCTCTGCTTGTAGTTAAACAGTATGCCTATTAATCCGCTTGAAACAGAGGCTATTATTGTTATAATTATTTGAGTTGTATTTAGCATTATTACATAATTATACCGTATTTATACTAATAATTCGGACGCTTTTATGTCTTCTCCAACATATTTTTTCTTAGAAATATATTCTTTAACGACCTCATGGCCATACTGTCTGCCAGATAAAATTATAGTCCATCTAGGCTCAAACTTGCTTGTTATGCATGTTTCACACATAAGCAGATTAATTGGAAGTAATGCAGATCTTTTTAAATTTAAATTAGCCTTACTCTTATTACATGAGTAGCATAGTATTTTTTCCATTAGTTTTCCTCTGTATCTATAATTGGGATTTCATTTGAAACAATAAAATCTTTTGTATCAAAAAGCTCAATAACTTCTTCAAAGCCATCGTTGTACTTTATTGAGGACATATAGGCCCCATGTGATACTATTACTCCATATCTCTGCTCTGGAATAATATACACAATTGATGCTACATCACCTTGTTCTTCCACCTGGCTTCCCCTCCAACTCGACTCGTACCCCATATGATTCTAGGATACGTTTAACCATCTCGATATAATCTATAACTCTCATTCTCATACTTCCATCGTACTGTGAAAAATTGTTTTCATATAATCTTATTGCTAAAAATTCAGGATACTTTACAATATCCATCTGTAAGTCGTGTGCAGGGCTTTTAAGTTCTCTGACCTTTTGTGCCATTTCTTTTGTATAAAAAACTGGTTTATTTGCCTCACCAGTCCATTCATTAATTCCGTATTTAAAGTGATCTTTGTCTTTGTTTATAAAGTTAGCCATGTAATCCCTTTATCTTTTTGTTTACTTCTTTTGTCTTATGTGCATTTTTTGATTTATCTGGGCTACCAGCACTAAGATAAACTCCACCCCAAACACCATAGTTATCTGACTCTACTCCATACTTATAACACATTGCTATAACGGGGCACGACATGCAAGCCTGATCAATACTTTTTGCTATGTTAACATCTGTTTCATATGTATCAAAGAACAGGTTAGTTTCCATGCCAAGACAAAGAGCTAAGTCCTGCCACTGAAGCAGGTCCTTATCTAATCCTAGACTATTTAAAATTTTTGACATATTGTAATGGAAGCTTCCATAACCCGTCGTTGTTGATTGTAAACTCTTCTGCAATACCCCATTCATTTTTGAACAGCCCATTTTTATTTGTAAAACCAGAATTATTTTTTTTCCAAATTACTAAAGAATAGTTATTCCAAAAAGATTGTAGATTTTTAGAATTAGACCTTTTTATAAAGACCTCTACTCCTAGCTCGGTTAAGTTAAGCAACGAAATTCCTGTCTAGTACCCATAGTCGGATTTGAACCGACACTCCACGGTTGGAGGCAAATTTTAAGTCTGCTGCGTCTGCCAATTCCGCCATACGGGCATAATGCTTATAACTATTATACCGTGACAAAATGGACATGTCAACTGTTTTTGGAGATTTTTACTACCTTGACGTTTTTAATTTCATCGTCTACATTAAATATATCAGATATATACTCCCTAGCATCTGCTTCTGAAAAAGCATCAACTTCGGCTAAAACCTCTAGCTTTATACTGTATTTATCCATAATACAATTATAGCATTATTTACTAGCTTTTTTATCTACTGATAAGAATGCTGAGTTAATTTCTGATACGGTCAATTTACCGTCATCTAGGAATCCCCTTGCAAGTCTTTCAACTACTGTAGCAACTCCAAGAGTTCCTGCCAATATGACTGCCTTATAGGTTTCAATTCCTACTACTGCTCCTGCTCCAATTACAGATAAACCAGAGGCTGCAAATACAGCAATAATTCTAGCTAGAATATTATTGATGCTTGCTATCTTACCTCCGCCTACATGAGTTGGTTTTTCAATATATGCTTTTGCCATTATTTATTCTCTTTTCTTAGCGGGATCGTAATTAGCCAGACTATTGTTACTGCTAATACTGCAATGCCAACGATGTCTCTTGCTGATCCCGTCAAAGTTAACCATGCAATAAAGAAGCCAAGGAGGGTGAATGCTTGTGCTATTAATTCCATTCCTGCGTCTTTAAACCATTTAATTAATCCCTTTATCATTTTTCCTATTAGGGAAATTACTTTATTGATTATTTTCATTTGTTCCTCCTTATCATTGCCCCTGCAATTTGTGATGCAATGACCACTGGGACAATTACTTCTTGAGCTTTCTCTCTCTGATCATCTGTCATATCCATACCTAATTTAGAGAAATTAGATAGGAGTTCTGTAACATTCACTTCAAATACTGCTCCAAGTGGGTCTGCTAAGAATGCTTCTGTTTGTACTTCTGTTACTGCATCTGCTAATGTAAATGGCATTGGAGTTTCTCCTGCCTCCGCCTCTCTATCTGAGAACTCAACAAATGCTTCAGCAAGTGCTGGGTTAGACTTCATCTGCTCAGCAATCTGTGCAACTTCTGAAGGCTTAATACCAAGGTCTTGTGCAACCTCAGCCTTTGCTTCTTGAGTCAAGGCTCTGAGTGTCTGGCTAACTGCTGTTACTTGTTCAGGAGAAAGAGTAACCAACTTGTTATCACTGCTTGTAAGGTTGGCAATAACATTAGATAGATCTTCTTCTGTTCCAGTTCCCTTTTCAGGAACCAGTGCTGCTAAGACCTCATCTTTAATTACTACATCTGGCTCAGTCCAAGGATTCTCTTCTGGCTTTGGTTCTGGACCAGGTTCTGGTGAAGGTTCTGGGTCAGGCTCTTCAGTTGTCTCTGGAGTAGGTTCTGGAGAAGGCTCAGGAGTTGGTGGTTCCTCTGGGGTAGGCTCAGGTGTAGGCTCCTCTGTAGGGTCCACTGTAGGCTCTGGAGAAGGCTCTGGTGTAGGAGGCTCTTCTGCCGTAGGTTCAGGGCTTGGTTCTGGTGTAGGTGGTTCCTCAGCAGTAGGTTCTGGACTTGGCTCAGGAGTAGGTGGCTCTTCAGCAGTTGGTTCTGGGCTTGGCTCTGGGGTGGGTTGATTTGCTGCAGCGTTGGCTGCTGCTTGGGCAATAGCAGATTGAATTTCTCTTTGTAGTTGCTCGTCATAGCAACGCCATGCATCATCAATTGCACTATTAACATTATTAATTGCTTGATCGTATGCATTTATAGCATTATTTTTATTTTGCAATGCTGTTACAACATTTAAACTTGCATTCTCGGCCTCAGTCGTTTTATTAGTTAAGGTTTGATTGTAACCATTTAATATTGAAACCTCTTGATTATAAACACTTAATTTATTATTGTATACAGCCTGCGCTGAGGTAACTGCATCAGTTAACTCTTGGCTTGGAGCACTTCCTATAATAGTTTTTATAATTACATTATCAATAACGTACCAGTCATCATTTGCCCAAAAATATATCTCATGAATTTGTTTACCAGGTAGGGCATCTAAAACCTCTTGATGAACAAATCCTGGATAATTTGAATTAACATTGTCTTGAATTGTAAAGTTATATGTTGTTCCATCTGTATGCCTGACCATAGCAGTGGCATCTCCATTTTTTGCATAAACGGAAAATTTAACCTGAGTAACTGCTCCCTCACTCCAAT
>Ga0209107_10000475_pt1 | contig 23339 bp, 18 predicted proteins | sample LakErihyJuly2011_2_FD_187460 | JGI IMG/M metagenome (GOLD analysis project Ga0209107, IMG submission 187460) | Freshwater microbial communities from dead zone in Lake Erie, Canada - CCB hypolimnion July 2011 (SPAdes) (version 2) | ecosystem: Environmental > Aquatic > Freshwater > Lentic >...
GACGTGCCGGGGGCAGGGGGGCGGAAACTCGGGGCAGGGGGGCAATCTGGCGCATGGTGCGATCCTTCGAAGGCCCGGCCGGATGAGCCCGGGCTGAGGGTTCAACGCGGCGCTTCGCCTCCTGGATGACACGGCAGGCGCACATTTTGTGAAAAAAATTCACAAGCCGTGAGCGCCCGTGTCCGGCCGCCGGGCTCAGACGGGCAGGGCGGTGCGGTCCACCACGCGGCGCAGCACGAAGCTGGTGTGCACGCCGGTCACGCCTTTGATCTGGGTGATCTGGTTGAGCAGCAGGTGCTGGTAGGCGTCCATGTCGCGCACCACCACCTTGAGCTGGTAGTCGGCCGACTGCCCGGTGATGAGCAGGCACTCCAGCACCTCGGGGATGTCGCGGATGACGGCTTCCAGCGCGGCGAAGCGGTCGGGCGTGTGCTTGTCCATGGAGATGCCGATCAGCGCCATCAGCGACAGGCCCAGCTTGCGCGCGTCCAGCAGGGCGCGGTAGCCGGCGATGATGCCGGCCTCCTCCAGCGTGCGCACGCGGCGCAGGCAGGGCGAGGGCGACAGGCCGATGCGCTCGGCCAGGTCCTGGTTGCTGATGCGGCCGTCTGCCTGCAGCACGGCGAGGATCTGCTTGTCGTGGCGGTCGAGCTCGTGGTCCATGCCGATATTGTGCATCCGCGCGCAATGATCTGCTGCAAATGACCCGAATCAGGCACAACATTGGCAGCATCTGCGGCGGCATGGCGGGCACAATTTCTCACATCGACGGGCAGGTGGCCATGAACCCATGACCGCAGCCACAGACCGACGTCACAGCCCAAAGCAACCCCGAGGCCCACCATGCTCGCCAACCCCGCCCAGAAATACACCGCCTTCCCGCCCGTGGGCTTGAAAGACCGCACCTGGCCCGACCAGGTCATCGGCCAAGCCCCCATCTGGATGAGCACCGACCTGCGCGACGGCAACCAGTCGCTCTTCGAGCCCATGAATGGCGAGAAGAAGCTGCGCATGTTCCAGACGCTGTGCGCCATCGGCTTCAAGGAAATCGAGGTGGCCTTCCCCTCGGCCTCGGACACCGATTTCGGCTTCGTGCGCAAGCTCATCGACGAGGACCTCATCCCCGAGGGCGTGACCATCGAGGTGCTGACCCAGGCGCGCGAGCACCTCATCCGCCGCACGATGGACTCGGTGCGGGGCGCCAAGAAGGCCATCGTTCACGTCTACAACGCCACGTCCAAGCCCTTCCGCGACATCGTGTTCAACATGAGCCGCGACGAGGTGTGCGAGATGGCCGTGGCCGGCGTCAAGCTGGTGCGCGAGATCGCGGCCACCATGCCCGAGACCGAGATCACCCTGGAGTACAGCCCGGAGACCTTCACCGGCACGGAACTCGATTTCGCTTTGGAGGTGTGCGATGCCGTCACCGCCGCCTGGGGCGCGACGCCGCAGCGCAAGGTCATCCTCAACCTGCCGACCACGGTGGAGCTGACCACGCCCAACGTCTACGCCGACCAGATCGAGTGGATGCACCGCCACCTGGCCCGCCGCGACAGCGTCATCCTCAGCCTGCACCCGCACAACGACCGCGGCACGGCCGTGGCCGCCGCCGAGCAGGGCCTGATGGCCGGCGCCGACCGGGTGGAGGGTTGCCTCTTCGGCAATGGCGAGCGCACGGGCAACGTGGACATCGTGACCCTGGCCCTGAACCTGTACACCCAGGGCGTGCACCCGGGCCTGGACTTCTCCGACATCAACGCCGTGGTGCGCACGGCCGAGCATTGCACGCAGTTGCCCGTTCACCCTCGTCACCCTTACGCGGGTGACCTGGTCTTCACCGCCTTCTCCGGCTCCCACCAGGACGCCATCAAGAAGGGCTTCGCCGCCCGGAACTCACAAGGTTCTGAGGCCGGCGAGCGGTGGAACGTGCCCTACCTGCCCATCGACCCGGCCGACCTCGGTCGCAGCTACGACTCGGTCATCCGCGTCAACAGCCAGTCCGGCAAGGGCGGCGTGGCCTACCTGCTGGAGACCGACTTCGGCGTGGTGATGCCGCGGCGCATGCAGATCGAGTTCTCGGCCGTGGTGCAGCAGGTCACCGACACGCAAGGCGGCGAGCTGAGTTCGGCCGACATCTGGGACATTTTCTCGGACACCTACGTGGCGCCTCGGACCCCGGCGGCAGCGGGCGCCCCTGACATCGCCTACCTGGGCCACCACCTGGCCGAGCAAGACGGCGGCCAAACCATCGCGCTGACGGTGGCCATCGACGGGCAGGAGCGGGTGCTGACCGGGCACGGCAACGGCCCCATCCACGCGGCGGTGCAGGCTTTCGCCTCGGCGGGCATCGTGGTGGAGGTGCACCACTACGAGGAGCGCTCGATGGCGTCCCCTCAGGACGATGGCAGCGCGCGGGCCTGCGCCATCGTCGAGGTGGGCTGCGGCGGGCGTGCGACGCATGGCGTGGGCGTCGATGCCAACATCGTGACGGCGTCCATCCGTGCCCTGTGCAGCGGCGTGGGACGGGCGCGCCGCGGAGCCTGATCCACCTCGCTTGCCGCTTCAAGCGGCAGCGTTGACGCTTGAAGCGCCTCCTGCGCCCCTTTTCCGGGGGTGAGCGGCACTTTGGGCGCGGCGGTGGTGGGACCTTGGTTGTCCATGGTTTGACGCCGTTTGAGGCCTGTCTTGGGCTCAAGTTGTGGCGCGAAGTGTCGAAACGACGACGGTTGTTCGACCTTTGCTTCTGCCCCGGAAGTGTGCTGCGGTGTGTCCGCGAGCGCGACAGCGGGGCCTTCTTTGCCGCCAACGAAAGCCTGTGATGAGCACCCCCCGTGGAGCCCTGAAGATTGCCACCCGACTTGCGCTGGGTTTCGGCGCCGTGATCGCGCTGGGCGTGGGCATGGTGGCCTATGCCGCTTACGCCCTCTACGACCTGGACCAGCACGTGGACGAATTGGCCCAAAACCGCATGGTCAAGGTGGCGGAATTCGGCGAGGTGCGCGACAACATGCAGAGCATCGGTCGCTACACCCGCAACGTCATCATCCACACCGACCCGGCCTTCGTGGCCGAAGAGCAAAAGAAGATCGCCGAGCTGCGTGCCAAGAACTCCGAGTTGCTGACCGTGCTCGACAAGCAGATCGTGCTGCCCAAGGGGCGTGAGCTGTTCACGGTGATCAAAGACAACCGCGGCCCCTACAACGCCAGCCTGGACCGCGCGATGGCCCTGGCCATCCAGGGTGACAAAGAAGGTGCCGGCAAGGTGCTGTTCCAGGAAACGCGCCCACTGCAGGACCTGGTGTTCAAGGCGGTGGACGGGTCGCGCGACATGCAGCAGGCCATTGCCGACGACCTGGTCAGGCGCAGCAAGGCTTCGGCCAGGTTCGGCGTCTGGCTGATGAGTGGCCTGGCCCTGCTGATGGCGGCGGTGGGTGCGGCCGTGGCCTGGATGATCGGCCGCAACCTGCGCGCTTCGCTGGGCGCCGAGCCCGATGAGTTGAGCGAGGCCGTGGCCCGCGTGGCCGATGGCGACCTCGGCCAGGCGCTGCGCGCCATCCCGGGTGACACCCGCAGCGTGCTGGCCAATGTGGCGCGCATGCAGGCCAGCCTGTCCAAGGTCGTGGCCCATGTGCGCGAGAACTCCGAGAGCGTGGCCACGGCCAGCGCGCAGATTTCGCAAGGCAATGCCGACCTGAGCCAGCGCACCGAAGAGCAGGCCAGCGCGCTGGAAGAAACCGCGGCCACCATGGAGCAGCTGGGCGCGACCGTGCGCACCAACGCCGACAGCGCCCGCCAGGCCAACCAGATGGCCCAGGGGGCCTCGTCCGTGGCGGTTCAGGGTGGTGAGGTGGTCGGCAAGGTGGTTAGCACCATGCAGGGCATCAGCGACAGCAGCCGCAAGATCGGCGACATCATCGGCGTGATCGATGGCATCGCCTTCCAGACCAACATCCTGGCGCTGAACGCTGCCGTGGAAGCTGCCCGTGCCGGCGAGCAAGGCCGTGGCTTTGCCGTGGTGGCCGGCGAGGTGCGCACCTTGGCCCAGCGCAGCGCCGAGGCGGCCCGAGAGATCAAGTCCCTCATCGGCCACAGCGTTGCGCAGGTTGAGCAGGGCAGTGTTCTGGTGGACGAGGCCGGCAAGACCATGGACGAGATCGTGGCCGCCATCCGCAAGGTCAGCGACATCGTCGGCGAGATTTCCGCGGCCAGCGTGGAGCAAAGCTCGGGCGTGCAGCAGGTGGGCGATGCCGTCAACCAGATGGACCAGGCCACCCAGCAAAACGCCGCCCTGGTGGAGCAAAGCGCTGCCGCGGCCGAGAGCCTGAAGAACCAGGCGCACCAGTTGGTGGAGGCGGTGGCGGTGTTCCGGCTGTCGCAGCACGGTGCCGCGGTGGCGGGGTGGCGTCCGGCGTGATGTCTGGCGTGATGCCTGGTTTCAGCGCCTGCCCTGCAGCAGCTGGGCCACGGCGGCGATGGCGATGACCGCGGGCGCCTTGCCCACGATGCCGGGCAGGCCGATGGGGCAGACCAGGCGCTGAAGCGCGGCCTGCACGTCGGCGTCGCTGGCGCCTGCTTCGCCAAGCTGCGCACCGATCTGTTCAACGAAGCGCGCGCGCTTGGCCGGCGAGCCCAGCATGCCCAGGAAGGCGAAATCACCGCGTGCCAGGATGGCCTGCACGATGGGCAGGTCCAGCGCGTGGCGGTGGGTCAGCACCAGGTGGCAGGCCCCAGGGGGCGCCCCGGCCACTTCGGCCACCGCGTGGTCGGTGGGCAGGTGCTGGATGTGTGTGGGCAGGCCGTCGGTGGCTGGCAGCGAGAGCTCGGGGCTGTCGCTGCGCTCGTCGATCCAGCGCACGGTGCAATCCACATCTGCCAGCAGCCGCACGATGGCCCGGCCAACCGGCCCGGCGCCATGCAACTCCAGGTGGAAGCGCGGGGCGGGCCGGTCTTCGTCGCTGTCGTGCGGGACGAGGGGCGTCCGCGGGCGTGGTGTGGGGCTGGGCATCGTCACGGCCTCATCATACGGAGGTGGTCACCTCGCCCGGTGCCTGTAAACCCCATGCCCGAACCCCATGCCTTCTGCCCTCACCGCCCACCCCGCTCTTGAAGCCACCGAGCGCCTGGTGCTGCGCGCCGATGTGCTGGACTTCACCGCCGACCCGGGCTTTGCCCCGCCTGCCGAAGCTCCCGGCGTGCGCTGGCGCCCCGACCACCGCGTGTGCGTCGAGGCCGGGCGCATCGTCGCCGTGCAGCCTGCCGCGCAAGCCCTGCCCGAGGGCTGGGCCAGCGTGCCCGAGCAGGACCACCGCGGCCGCCTGTTGCTGCCGGGTTTCATCGACACCCATGTGCACTGCCCGCAGCTCGACGTCATCGCCAGCCACGGTGCCGAGCTGCTGGACTGGCTCAACACCTACACCTTCCCGGCCGAGCGGCGTTACGCCGACCCAGCGGTTTCGCGCGACGGTGCCGAGCGCTTCCTGAGGGCCCTGTGGGCGCACGGCACGACCAGCGCCGTGATCTTCCCCACGGTGCACAAGGTCAGCGCCGAGGCCCTGTTCGAGGCGGCCCACGCCCAGCACATGCGCCTGATCACCGGCAAGGTGCTGATGGACCGTTTCGCCCCCGAGGGCCTGCTGGACGATGCCCGTGACGTGGACCAGGCCGAGCGCGACTGCACTGACCTCATCGCCCGCTGGCATGGCCGGGGGCGGCTGTCGTACGCGGTGACGGTGCGCTTCGCGGCCACCAGCACGCCGGCGCAACTGGCCATGGCCGGGCGGCTGTGCCATGCGCATGCGGGGCAGCCCGATGGCCTCGGCGCCCCCGGTGTCTTCATGCAGACCCACGTGGCCGAGAACCGTGCCGAGGTCGATTGGGTGATGTCGCTGTTCCCCGAGGCGCGCAGCTACCTCGGTGTGTACGAGCGCGCCGGCCTGCTGGGGCCTCGCGCCGTGCTGGCCCATGGCATCTGGCTGGACGCCGAAGACCGCGCGGTGCTGCGCGCGCACGGTGCCCAGATCGCCCATTGCCCCAGCTCCAATCTCTTCCTGGGCAGCGGCCTGTTCGACTGGGCCCAGGCGCAGCGCGAGGGCCTGCGCGTCAGCCTGGCCAGTGACGTCGGTGGTGGCACCAGCCTGTGCCTGCTGCGCAACATGGGCGACGCCTACAAGGTTCAAGCCTTGCAAGGCACCCGCTTGAGCGCCTGGAAGGCCTTGCACGCGGCCACCCTGGGCGCGGCCGAGGCGCTGGGCCTGGGCAGCGAAATCGGCCGCATCGAGCCCGGCTGCATGGCCGACATCGCCGTGTGGGACTGGGCCGTGGGCGAGGTGGCCCAGCACCGCGATGCCATCGCCTGCGAGGCTGGGGATGGCTCGGTGGCGACCTTGCACCCGCGTGCCTTCGCCTGGATGACCCTGGGCGACGAGCGCAACCTGGTGGGCACCTGGGTGGCCGGGCGCCAGGTGTTCGCGCGCAAAACGTGAACAAGGCGTGAACAAGGCCATGAACAAGGGCATGTTCACCCCGTGAAACCTCGCAAGCAGGGCTGATCTGGGCGGCCTACACTGGGCCCGTCACAGGGTTCCGGCCGCACGATGGCCCGTCCTGTTTTGCGGGATGCCGTCGTGGGACCGACTCAGGAGGTCGTCATGAACGCGCCACTGCCCGCCGAGGTGCTCCGCGCCTTGTCTTCGCTGTCACTGGAAGACAAATACACGCTGGAGCGCGGCCAGGCCTTCATGAGCGGGATCCAGGCGCTGGTGCGCCTGCCCATCCTGCAGCACACCCGCGATGCCCTGGCCGGGCTGAACACCGCCGGCTTCATCAGCGGCTACCGCGGCTCGCCCTTGGGCAGCTACGACCAGGCCTTGTGGAAGGCCCGCGAGCACCTGGGCAAGCACCACATCGTCTTCCAGCCGGGCGTCAACGAAGAACTCGGGGCCACGGCCGTGTGGGGCACGCAGCAGCTGGCCCTGACGCCGGGGCCGCAGCGCTTCGACGGGGTCTTCGGCCTGTGGTACGGCAAGGGGCCGGGCGTGGACCGCTGCGGCGACGTCTTCAAGCACGCCAACATGGCGGGCACCTCCCGGCACGGTGGCGTGGTGGCCGTGGCGGGCGACGACCACACGGCCAAGAGCTCGTCCATCGCGCACCAGAGCGACCACATCTTCAAGGCCTGTGGCCTGCCGGTGTTCTTCCCCAGCAATGTGCAGGAGATCCTGGACCTGGGTCTGCACGCCTTCGCCATGAGCCGCTTTGCCGGCGTGTGGACGGCGCTCAAGACCATCCAGGAGGTGGTGGAGTCGGCCACGACGGTGTCGGTGGACCCCGACCGCGTGCGCATCGTGCTGCCCGGCGACTTCGACATGCCCGAAGGCGGCGTGCACATCCGCTGGCCCGACGCACCGCTGGCCCAGGAAGCCCGCCTGATGGACCACAAGTGGTACGCGGCCCTGGCCTATGTGCGCGCCAACCGCCTCAACCACACGGTGTTGGACAGCGAAGGCGCGCGGCTGGGCGTGATGGCCAGCGGCAAGGCCTGGAACGACCTGCGCCAGGCCCTGCACGACCTGGGGCTGGACGACGACGCTTGCCGGGCGCTCAAGCTGCGCCTGCACAAGGTGGCCGTGGTGTGGCCGCTGGAGGCCAGCCTGACGCGCGAATTCGCCCAAGGCCTGCAAGAGATCCTGGTGGTGGAAGAAAAGCGCCAGATGATCGAGTACCAGCTCAAGGAGGAGCTCTACAACTGGCGCGAGGACGTGCGCCCCAATGTGCTGGGCAAGTTCAGCGAAGGCGAGGGCGACCTGACAGGTGGCGAGTGGTCGCACCCACACCCGGCCAGCCGCTGGCTGCTGCGCGCCCAGGCCGACCTGAACCCGGCGTTGATCGCCAAGGCCCTGGCCCAGCGCCTGGACCGCCTGGGCCTGCTGCGCGATGCGCCCTCGCACCTGCGCGAACGCATCGCCGAGCGCCTGCGCGTGATCGACGCCAAGGAGGCTGCGCTGGCCCAGGGCAACGCAGCCGGCGCCAGCCCTGAGCGCGCGCCCTGGTTCTGCAGCGGCTGCCCGCACAACACCTCCACCCGCGTGCCGGAAGGCTCGCGCGCCATGGCCGGCATTGGCTGCCACTACATGGCGCAGTGGATGGACCGCAACACCGGCATGGTCACGCAGATGGGTGGCGAGGGCGTGGCCTGGGTGGGGCAGGCGCCGTTCACCGACGAGCCGCACGTCTTCGTCAACCTGGGCGATGGCACCTACTTCCACTCGGGCCTCTTGGCCATCCGCCAGGCCATCGCGGCGAAGGTCAACATCACCTACAAGGTACTTTACAACGACGCGGTGGCCATGACGGGCGGCCAGCCCATCGACGGCAACCTGAGCGTGGCGGCGATGACGCGCGAGCTGGACGCGGAAGGCGTGCGCCGCATCGTGGTGGTGACCGACGACCGCAGCCGTTACGCCCAGGTGCATGACCTGGCCGCGGGCGTCGAGTTGCGCCACCGCGACGACCTCGATGACGTGCAGCGCGCGCTGCGCGAAACGCCCGGCTGCACGGTGCTGATCTACGACCAGACCTGCGCGACCGAGAAGCGCCGCCGCCGCAAGCGCGGCACGATGGCCGCAGCGCCCGCGCGCGTCGTCATCAACGAGCTGGTGTGCGAGGGCTGTGGCGACTGCACTGTGCAGTCCAACTGCCTGAGCGTCGAGCCGGTGGACACCCCCTTGGGCCGCAAGCGCCGCATCAACCAGAGCAGCTGCAACCAGGACCTGTCCTGCCTCAAGGGCATGTGCCCCAGCCTGGTGAGCATCGAAGGCGGGCGCCTGCGCCAGCCCAAAGCCGCCACCGGCTTGCCCGAACTGGCCCACCTGCCTCCGCTGCCCGAGCCCCGCTTGCCCGATGCCAGCCGCGCCTGGGGCATCGTGGTGGCCGGCATTGGCGGCACGGGCGTCATCACCATCGGGCAGCTGCTGGGCATGGCTGCCCACCTGGAAGGCCGGGGCGTGGTCACGCAGGAAGCGGCCGGCCTGGCCCAAAAGGGCGGCGCCACCTGGAGCCATGTGCAGATCGCCGACCGGCCCGAGGCCATCTTCACCACCAAGGTGGGCACGGCCGAGGCCGACCTGGTGATGGGCTGCGACCCCATCGTCACGGCCTTGCCGACCACGCTGGCGGTGATGCGGGCCGGGCGCACGCACATCGCCCTCAACACCCACCACACGCCCACCGCCGCGGCCATGACCCAGCCCGACTGGCACTACCCCGGCGCGCAGTGCGACCACGTGCTCGCCGATGCCGTGGGCCACGACGCCGACGCCATCGCCCGCCTGGACACCGTGGCCCTGGCGGAGAAACTGCTGGGCGATGCGATTTACGCCAACCCGATGATGCTGGGCTTTGCCTGGCAAAAGGGCTGGGTGCCCCTGAGCCTGCAGGCGCTGACGCGCGCCATCGAGCTCAACGCCGTGCAGGTGGAGCGCAATCTGCAGGCCTTCGCCTGGGGGCGCCACGCGGCCCACGACCCGGCCCGCGTGGCCAGGCTGCTGCTGCCGGCCCAGCCGGTGCAGTGGTTCCCGCGGGCGGGCGGTCAAGGGGCTTCGGGTCCCGGTGACTCAGACAGCCTTGACGCGTTCGTGGAGCGCCGCAAGGCCCACCTCACCGATTACCAAAGCGCGGCCTATGCGGCGCGCTACGAAGCCTGGGTGACGCGGGTGGGCGAGGCCGAAGCCATGCTGGGCAGCCAGCGCCTGACGCGTGCGGTGGCCCAGCAGCTGTTCCGCCTCATGGCCATCAAGGACGAGTACGAGGTGGCGCGCTTGTTGAGCTCGGACACTTTCCGCCAGCAGGTAGCGGCCCAGTTCGAGGGTGACTGGCGGACGGTCTGGCACCTGGCGCCGCCCGCGCTGGGCGAAGGCGCGGACGCAGTGCAAGGCCAGCCGGGCGCCCGGCCTGCCAAGCGCGCCTTCGGCCCCGCTTGGGCGCCGCTGTTGCACGGCCTGGCCTGGGCCCGGCGCGTGCGCAACAGCTGGTTGGACCCGCTGCGTTTCAGCCACACCCGCCGCGAGGAGCTGGCCACGCTGACGGCCTACGAGGCCTTGCTCAAACGCCTGCTGGCCGGGCTGCGCGCCGACACGCTGACCGAGGCCTGTGAACTGGCCGAATCGGCCGAAGCCATCAAGGGCTTCGGGGTGGTGCGCCAGGCGCATGCCGCGCCGGTGCTGGCGCGCTGGCAGGCCTTCGGCGGGTTTCAGCGGGGGTAGCGGGCTCAGCGTGTCTGGCAGTCGAGACCGTAAGCCCGCTTGATCTGTTCGACCTCGGCGGGCGGGGCCTTGGACAGCTGCACGCAGGTCGTGCGGTTGCCGTGCATGGTGCGCTTGGACGCATCGACGTACATCCAGTCCACCACGTCCTTGCGCTGGAAGTGCCATGGCTGGTCTTCCTTCACACGCTTGAGCTTCGTCGGGATGTTGTCGATGCGGCCTGTGAAGCCTTTGCCGTCGGCTTTGAAGTCCGCGACCCAGACGAACTCCTTGCGCTTGCCTTCGCGGATGGCCACGCGCATCGACAGGTTGGTGTACTTCGCATCGCCACTGGCGGCGATTTTGAGGAAGTCGTCCAGGGTGTCTTGCGCCTGCTTGAAGGCTGCGCGCATGGCCGGATCGCGTTCGTCGATCTCGATCACTGGCTCCTGGCGCTGGGCTGCTTCTTCACGGGCCTTTTTCTGGCGCTCGGCCAGGATCTGCATGGCCGCGCTGGCCGCTGCCGCGTTCATCGGGGCGGCCTTGGCACTTGGCGTGGCGACCGCATCGGCGGCTTGGGCAAGGGGTGCCCAGACCGTGAGCGAGGGCGCGATCAGCAGGGCGAGGGTGGCGGCGAGGGTGTGTGAGGTGCGCATGGGACGGGCAGGGTGGGTTGAAGCCAGAACTGGCTCAGAGTGTGCGGCAATTTCGGCGTTCTGCCGCGGGGTGCGCCCTCCGGACACACCCGTGGTTCAACCCTGCCACGACATCCATGATTGATGCCGCACCCTCATGGGCATGGAGGGCATGGCACTTCGGGTAAGGTCGGGTGCATGTCGATCTCTGCCGCCTCTTCTTCCCTTGAACAACGCCGCTGGCAAGGCCTGATGTGCGCCCTGGCGGGTGCCGTGGCTTTTTCGGGCAAGGCCATCGTGGCCAAGCTGCTGTACCGCCAGGGTGCCGACGCTTTCGCCGTGGTGGGCCTGCGCATGGCCATGGCCTTCCCCTTGTTCCTGCTGATGGCCTGGTGGTCCAGCCGCGGACGTCCGACCGGGCCGGGAGCGCACAGCCCCCTGAGCCGCAAGCAGGCTTGGCAGATCCTGGGCCTGGGGTTTTGCGGTTACTACCTGGCCAGCACCCTGGATTTCCTGGGCCTGCAGTACATCAGCGCCAGCCTGGAGCGCGCCATCCTCTACCTCAACCCCAGCATCGTGCTGCTGCTGTCGGTCTTGCTGCTGGGCCAGCGCCTGCGGCTGGCCCAACTGGGCGCGATGGCGCTGTCCTACGGTGGCGTGCTGGTCGTCTTCCTGCACGACTGGGACGTGGCCACGGTGGTGTCGGGCGCGGCGCAAGGGCAGGACCCGGTGGCCGCGGTGGTGACGGGCAGCGTGCTGGTGTTCCTGAGTGCGCTGTCGTATGCCATTTACCTGATGGTCAGCGGGCAGTTGGTGCAGTCGCTGGGCTCGCTGCGCCTGGTGGGCTGGGCTTCTTGCGCGGCCTGCGTGATGTGCGTGTTGCAGTGGGGGCTGGTGCACGCTGTCACCGATGGGCGCCTGGGCGCCGTGGCGCAACTGCCCTGGCAAGCCTGGGCCTTGTCGGCCCTGAACGCCACGGCCTGCACGGTGCTGCCGGTGTGGCTGGTCATGCGCGGTGTGCAGCTGTTGGGGGCGTCGCTGGCCTCGCAGGTGGGCATGGTCGGGCCGCTGTCCACGATCTGGATGGCCGCCTGGTGGCTGGACGAACCCGTGACCTGGCGCCTGATGCTGGGCACGGTCGCGGTGCTGGCGGGCATCGTGGTGCTGTCGCGGGCGTCGCGCCCACCTCCGTCATCGGACGAGGCCGAGAGCGGCGGGCGCTGAACAGCGGAGGAGCACGGCAGGCCTCAGGTGTTGGTGCTCCGCCGCGCGCTCAGCACCGCCAGCGCCGACACGAGGCAATCGGCCTGGGCCGCGATGGCCTCGGGCAAGGGCGCCCGGCCATCGACCACCGACTGAATCCACGCTGCGGTGACATCGGCCTCGCGGCCTTCGGGCAGTTCGGGCAGACTGACCAGCACGCCCTCGACGGGGGCGCGGCACAGGGCCTCTTGCCGCTGGCCGTCCAGGAAGACGTCAAAGCGCGGCTGGCGGCGGGCATCGGCGACGGGTTCGCCTTCGGTGCCGCGCATCAGCAGGGCGTTGGCGCTGACCAGTGCCAGGTAGTTCGACAGCGACACCGCGTACTCCGGGTGCGTGTGGTTGACGACCTGCATGCCCAGGCCCAGCGGGTTGAGCAGCTTGGCCACGGTGTGGCCAGGGTTGCGCAGGCCGATGACCCAGCGCACGGCCAGCAGGCGCGCCAGCCCCGGGCACAGCACCTCGGTGGGCATGAAGGCGGGCTGGCGGGCGGCCCAGGCGCTGGCCACGTCGGCATCGCCCTCGGCCACGGGCCAGCCACCGGCGGCGAAGACCTGGGCGCTGGTGATGCGGGTCGGGTCCTGGCGCGGGCCATGCACCAGCACGGCCACACCGCGCTGTGCCAGGGCCCAGGCCAGCAGGGGCGTGAGGTTGGGCAGCTTGCGTGAGCCGTTGTAGGAGGGCAGCAGCACCGGGCCCAGCAGGGGCGTGTGCATGGCCGCCTGCGCCTGTGCCAAGGCCGGGCGCAGGTCCAGGCAACGTTCGTGGGTGGCCGGCACGAAGCCGGCCAGCTCTTCGGCGGTTTCGCCTTTGATGCGCATGGCCAGGCAGAAGGCGCCCAGCTCCAGGTCGCTGACCCGGCCGTCCAGCACCTGCGACATCAGGTCGTGGGCCTGCGCGGTGCTCAGGGCGCGTGCGCCGTCCTTGCCCCGGCCGATCTCCTTGATGTATGCCGCGATCGCCATGTGCTGCTTCCTTGCTGCGCTGTGTGCTGATCGCGATTATCTGCGCCAGCCTGCGCGATGCGAGGTGGCGAGCCACTCAAAGTGGCTGTTGCACGAGCTTGCGCACCGCCGGCAGGCAAGAGCCGCAGTTGGTGCCGCACTTGAGTGCACCTTGCACGAGGGCCAGGCGCATGCCGATGTCGGCATCCATCGGGCAAGCACCCATGGCACCCGCGATGTCGGTTTCGCTGACGTTGAAGCAGGTGCAGACCTGCTTGCCGCGCGGCTTTGTGGCCCCCTGCGGCTCGCGGTCTGGTTGGAGCAGGGCGTGTCCGAGTGCGTCGACCCGCAACGCGTCTTGCAACAGTGGCCGGAGCCAGGTTTCGGCCGCGATGTTGCCGGCCAGCACGAAGGCGCGCAGATGCGTGCCGTCGCTGCCGCGTTGCAGGCGCATGGCACGGTGCTGGCCGCGTGAGGGGTCGTCGTACCGCAGCACATCGGTGCCACCCATGCCGCCCATGGTCAGCATGTCCTCGATCTGGCGGACGGCGCTGGCCCCGGGCGCTTCGCTGTGCCCGGTGCGCAACAGCACGCCGACCTGCGCCGCCGCCGCGTTGGCATCGCCTTCACCTTCGCGGCCAAACAGCACACAGCTGGCGAAGGCGAACGCAGCCATCCAGGGTCTGAGCTGTTCGCGCACGGCCAAGGCCTGGTCGGCCGGCAGCCAGGCCACACCGACCAGTCGCCAGGGCAGGGCGGCGGGATGGATGCGCACGGCGGCGTGCTTGAGTTCGGGCTGCTTGGACTTGGGGCAGAAAGTGGGGTCTGTCAGGCTGTTGACACCGGGCACCGGTCGGCCATGGCTGTCCAGCCCGCTGAGGGCTTCCTGCCCCCAGTGCATGGCCATGTAGGTCTGCATGGGCGCCAAGCCATCGTCGGCCTGGACTGGGGCGATGAGCTGGCTGCGGCGCGATTGCACTTGCACCAGATCGCCGTTTTGCACGCCCATGCGCGCCATGTCCGCGGGGTGCATGTCGAGCGTGGGTTCGGCCACGTGACCGAACAGGCGGCCCAGTGTGCCGGTGCGGCTCATGCCATGCCATTGGTCGCGCAGGCGGCCGGTGTTGAGGCTGAAGGGGAAGCGCTGGTCGCGGGGTTCGTGGACGGGTTGGCAGCGCAGCGCGGCAAAGCGTGCGCGACCGTCCGGCGTGGGGAAGCGGCCATCGGTGTAAAGGCGGGCGGTGCCCTGGCTGGCACCCTGCGGCATCGGCCACTGTTGCGGTCCGGCGGTGTCGAGCAAGGCATAGCTCAGGCCGGTGATGTCGAGGTCGCGGCCACGGGTGCTGTCGCGGTGTTCGTTCCAGATGGACTCGGGCGAGGCGTAGGGGAACAAGGTTGCGGTGCCGGGCAGGTAGCGGGCCGTGCGTTCGGGCAAGCGGGCTTCCAGGCGGCGGCCCAGCGCGGTGAAGATGGCCCAGTCGTGGCGCGCCTCGCCGGCGGGGGCCACGGCCGCGCGCACCCGGCTGATGCGGCGTTCACTGTTCGTCACGGTGCCGTCTTTTTCACCCCATGTGCTGGCTGGCAGCAGCAGGTCGGCGTGCTGGCAGGTGGCGGTGGTGGCAAACGCTTCCTGCACAACGACGAACTCGGCCATCGCCAGGGCCTTGCGCACGGTGGCCTGGTCGGGCAGGGACTGCGCCGGGTTGGTGCAGGCAATCCACAGCGCCTTGATCTCGCCGCGCGCGGCGGCCTCGAACATTTCCACCGCGGTCAGGCCGGGCTGTGCGGGCACCTCGGGCAGCCCCCAGAAGGCGGCAACCTCGGCGCGGTCTTCGGGCTTGCCCAGGTCACGGTGGGCGCTCAGCAGGTTGGCCATGCCGCCGACTTCGCGACCGCCCATGGCATTGGGCTGGCCGGTCAGCGAGAAGGGTCCGGCACCGGGCTGGCCGATCTGGCCGGTGGCCAGGTGCAGGTTGATGAGGGCCGCGTTCTTGTCGGTGCCACTGCTGCTCTGGTTGAGGCCCTGGCAGTACAGCGACAAGGTGGGCGTGTGGTCGCCGAACCAGCGCGCGGCGGTTGCCAGATCGGTTTGCGCGATGCCGCAGGTCCGGGCCACGGCCTCGGGCGTGAAGTCGTGCAACAAGGCCATCAGGTCCTCGAAGCCGTGGGTGTGGCGCTGCACGAAGGCCATGTCCAGCAGGCCATCGCGGGCCAGGATGTGCAGCATGCCGTTGTACAGGGCCACATCGGTGCCCGGCAGGATGGCCAGGTGCAGGTCGGCCATCTCGGCCGTCTCGGTGCGGCGCGGGTCCACCACGATGAGCTTCATCTCGGGGCGCGCGCGTTTGGCGTCCTCGATGCGGCGGAACAGGATGGGGTGGGCCCAGGCCGTGTTCGAGCCCGTGATGAACAGCGTGCGTGCGTGGTCGACGTCTTCGTAGCAGGTCGGTGGGGCGTCGCTGCCCAGCGTGGCCTTGTAGCCGGCCACGGCACTGCTCATGCACAGGCGCGAGTTGGTGTCCAGGTTGTTGGTGCCCAGCAGGCCTTTGACCAGCTTGTTGAGCACGTAGTAGTCCTCGGTCAGCAACTGGCCCGAGCCGTAAAAGCCCACGGCCTGCGGCCCATGGCGGCGCACGATGTCGGCCAGGCGGTCGGCGGCTTCGTCCAGGGCGGCATCCCAGGGCATGGGTTGCGGGTCCTGGCCACGCTGCGTGCGCTTCATGGGTTGCAGCAAGCGCGCCTGCTGCGTGACGGTGTCGCTGGCCGTCAGGTGCAGGGTGCTGCCCTTGGTGCACAGGCGGCCGAAGTTGGCCGGGTGGTCCGGGTCGCCCCGCACGTGGATGATTTTGCGGCCCTGGGGCGTGGCTTGGGTTTCGATCAAGACGCCGCAGCCCGTGCCGCAGTACGGGCACGTGGCCCGGGTGGTCTGGTTTGCCATCGCCGTGTTCATGGTGCACCGCCCTGTGTCTGGGCGAGCACCTGGCCCACTTCAGCTGTGCAGGCCGGCCCGAACATGAGGCGATCGCGCCTGTCGGTGACGCTGTGGCCCTCGCGGATGAGCTGGAAGTAGTGGCTGCCGTCCACGGTGTCGCCATACAGGCAGGCGCCCACCAGCTTGTCACCGCGCAGCACCAGTTTTTTGTAGATGCCGCCAAAGGGATCGGACAGGACAATGTCTTCGCAGCCCTCACCGCCCATGAACTCCCCGGCAGAGAACAGGTCGATGCCCGTCACCTTCAGCTTGGTGGACAACTGTGAGCCCAGGTAGCGCTCGATGCCGACCTCGGCCAGGTGGTTGGCCACGACCTTGCCTTGCTCGAACAGCGGCGCCACCAGGCCATAGGCGATGCCGCGGTGTGAAGCGCATTCGCCCACAGCGTAGACGCGTGGGTCGGTCACGGTTTGCATGGTGTCGGTCACCACGATGCCGCGCTTGCAATGGATGCCGGTCTTCTCGGCCAGCTCCGTGTTGGGGTGGACGCCAGCGGCCATCACGACCAGGTCAGCAGGCAATTCGGTGCCGTCAGCGAACCGGATGGACTGAACGTGACCGCCGTTGCCGCCGTCGGCGTCGCCCACCAGCGCCTGCGTCTGTGCCCCGATCCTGAACTTCAGGCCACGGGCCTCCAGCGAGCGTTGCAGCAACTGCGCGGCCACGCCGTCCAGCTGGCGCTCCATCAGCCATGCCGCGATGTGCACCACCGTGACGTCCATCCCACGCAACATCAGGCCGTTGGCGGCCTCCAGGCCCAGCAGGCCGCCGCCGATCACCACCGCGTGCTTGTGCGACTTGGCTGCGTCGATCATGTGCTGGGTGTCGGCGATGTCACGGTAGGTGATGACGCCAGACAGCGCCTTGCCTGGCACCGGCAGGATGAAGGGCTTGGAGCCGGTGGCGATCAGCAGTCGGTCATACGATGCTTCGGTGCCGTCCTTGGCCACGACCCGGCGAAGCCTGCGGTCCACGCTGACGACATGCTTGTCGAGGTGCAGCTTGATGCCGTGATCCTCGTACCACTGCAGCGGATGGAGGATGATGTCATCGAGTGTCTGCTCGCCTGCGAGCACAGGCGACAGCAAGATGCGGTTGTAGTTCGGATGCGGTTCGGCGCCGAACACGGTGACGTCGTACAGGTCCGGTGTGAGCTTGAACAGCTCTTCCAGTGCCCGGACGCCAGCCATGCCGTTGCCGATCACCACCAGTTTTCTCTGGGGCATGGGGAAGCTCCATCAACGGAATCGAAGGGGCTGCAAGGCAGCGCGGGTTCAGCTTGTCGTTGCGGTGCTGGCTGTGCTGGTCGCAGCGTAGTGGGGGGTGACGCGTGCGCGCCCGCCCTTCTCAGACCAGGTCCGTGTCCAGCGCACCTGCATCACACGCATCATGGCCAGCGCCACGATGGCCAGCATGGCGATGCCGATGAAGCCCCACAGGTAGGTGCCACCGTACTGCTTGGACATGCCCATCATGGTGGGCACCAGGCCGCCGGCCAGTGCACCGATTTCACCGATCATCGAGCCTGCCACGGCCGTGCTCAAGGGCCAGCGCAGCGGCACCAGCTGGAACACCGCACCATTGCCAGCACCCAGGGCGGCAAAGCAGACCATCATCAGCACCGTGGTGGCCGCCAGCGAGGCCGATGCCATGCCGCAAGGCACCAGGGTGATGGCCACGGTGACGATGACAACGGTCAGCGTGTTGATGCCGCCCCAGCGGTCAGAAATCCAGCCGCCGAAGATGCGCAGGGCTGCGCCCATGAAGGCTGCCAGCATGGTCAGCTGACCTGCCTCCACTTTGGAGACATGGAATTGATCGTGGTAATAGGTTGGCAGGAACGACGTCAGGCCAATGAAGCCGCCGAAGGTCACGCCATAGATGATGCTGAAGGCCCAGCCGTCCTTCTCGAACAGGCATGCGATGTGCCCGCGAAACGACGTGTGCGCCTCGCGGTCAGGAGGTTCTTTGGCATACAGGACCATCACCACCATCGGGATGCAGATGGCCACGGCCGCCATGCCGTACACCGTTTGCCACCCATAGGCCTGCGCCAGCGGCGGTGCGATCAGCACCGACACGGCCGTGCCCACGTTGCCTGCGCCGACCAGGCCCATGGCCAAGCCCTTGTGCTTCGGAGGGAACCAGCCAGAGCCCAGTGACAGCGCCACGCCAAAGCTGGCGCCGGCGATGCCCAGCAACACGCTCATGGCGAGCAGGTGGCTGAAGGTGTTCACGAACACATAGCCAAACAGCATGGCCACGATGATCATGCCCATCTCGACCAGCGTGGCCGACTTGCGGCCGATGTACTGCGCGAGGATGCCCAGGGGAAATCGCATGAGCGCGCCGGCAAAGATGGGCAAGGACAGCATCAGGCCCTTTTCCGTGGCCGACAGGTGCAGGTCTTCGGCGATGAACGGCGCCATGGCGCCGTTGAGCACCCAGATGCAGCAGGAAAAAGCGAAGTACAGGAAGGACGCGAACAGCGTGGGTGAGTGCCCGGCTTTCAGGAATGTTTGGAAGGAGTTCATCGGAGACCTTTGCATGTGCCGATGCCATCGGTGCATCAGCTTATGCAATATATGTATGCGCAAAGTGTGCAACATGGATGTCGGTGATCCGGTGCCGTTTGCCGCATGGCGGGCTGGCGCGCTGGTCATGGCTCACAATCACGTCCTTGTCACAGGAGCACGCATGAGCATCAAGTCCGACCGCTGGATCCGCCGCATGGCCGAAGAGCACGGCATGATCGAACCCTTCGAGCCCGGCCAGGTCCGCCACGCCGCAGACGGCCAGAAAATCGTCAGCTACGGCACCAGCAGCTACGGCTACGACATCCGCTGCGCCCCCGAGTTCAAGGTCTTCACCAACATCTACTCGACCGTGGTGGACCCGAAGAACTTCGACGAAAAGAGCTTCGTGGACATCGAAAGCGATGTCTGCATCATCCCGCCCAACAGCTTCGCGCTGGCCCGCACCGTCGAGTACTTCCGCATCCCGCGCAATGTGCTGACCATCTGTCTGGGCAAAAGCACCTACGCGCGCTGCGGCATCATCGTCAACGTCACGCCCTTCGAGCCCGAGTGGGAAGGCTACGTCACGCTGGAGTTCTCCAACACCACGCCGCTGCCCGCCAAGATCTACGCGGGTGAAGGCTGCGCGCAGGTGCTGTTCTTCGAGAGCGATGCCGACGACGTCTGCGAAACCAGCTACGCCGACCGTGGGGGCAAATACCAGGGCCAGACCGGCGTGACCTTGCCCAAGACCTGAGCCGGGCGGGGCATCCTGCACGGATACCACCCCAGGGTATCTGCGCACGCCGTCACGGACCGTTACAATACGGGCCGACACCGGGCGAAAGCCGGGTGCTGCACACCACTCAAACGGGAAGAGACCACACGGCCACCGTTGGCGTGCGTGCAGCCGATGCCGCTCAGGCAATGTCATCACACAGAAGCGCAGGTTTCAGGGAGGGGGTGTGGTGGCGACGGTGTCGTTGTTGTACCTCTTTCTTTGGGCCCACCCCATGCGCCGTCCGCTTCAATCTCCCGCGTTGGTCAACGCGTTCTACGACAGCCTGCGCCCCGAGCAGCGCGAAACCGCCCAGGCCATGCACCGTGCCATCCTGGCCGCGGCGCCCCACCTCCGTCCGGAAGTCAAATGGGGCAACCTGTGCTTCATGAACGAGAACGACAACCTGATGGCCATCGTGCTCTTCAAGGCCAATGCGCACCTGCAGGTCTTCAACGGCATCATGCTGGTCGGCGAGTTCCCCGAGCTCGAAGGCTCGGGCAAGGGCATGCGCCACATCAAGTCGCGCTACCGCCAGCCCGTCAACGAACAACTCGTGCGTGAACTGGCCCTGGCCAGCCTGCAGGCCCATGCCGTGCAGCAGGCCCGCCATGCTGCCCGCTGGGGTTAAGGCAGTTCGCTGCCCCACATGGCACGGGACTTGTTAGCATCTGACCATGCCCATGTCCAACGTCGCACCCAACGCAGACCTCCACTGCCACTCCAACATCTCTGACGGCACCCTGTCGCCCGAGGATGTGGCCGCGCGTGCGCACCGCAATGGCGTCACCCTCTGGTCGCTGACCGACCACGACGAGATCGGCGGACAGCACCGCGCCCGTGCGGCTGCTGCGACCCTGGGCATGGACTACCTCACGGGCACCGAGATCTCGGTGACCTTCCTGCACAAGACCGTGCACATCGTCGGCCTGGGTTTCGACGCGGACAATGCCCAGCTGCAGCAAGGCCTGGCCGACACCCGCGGTGGCCGCGAGCGCCGTGCCCGCGACATGGCCGACGAGCTGGCCAAGGCTGGCATCCCCGATGCCTTCGAGGGCGCGCTGAAGTACGTCGGCAACCCCGACCTGATCTCGCGCACGCATTTCGCCCGCTACATCGTCGAAACCGGCCGTTGCGCCGACCCGCACGAGGTGTTCCGCCGCTACCTGGCCGAAGGCAAGCCGGGTTTCGTGCCGCACCGCTGGGCCAGCCTGAAAGACGCTGTGCGCTGGATCACCGAGGCCGGTGGCATCGCCGTCATCGCCCACCCGGGTCGCTACGACTTCACGCCGAACGAGGAGTACGCGTTGTTCTCCGAGTTCAAGAACCACGGTGGGCGGGGCGTCGAGGTGGTCACGGGCAGCCACACCGTGCCCGAGTACCAGGAGTACGCCGACATGGCCCGCGAGTTCGACTTGCTGGCCTCGCGCGGCTCCGATTTCCACGACCCCACCGAGAGCCACACCGACCTGGGCACCTTGCCCGAGCTGCCCGCGCGCCTGACGCCCGTGTGGGAGGCCCTGACGGAGCGGGTGCTGAGGGCTTGAGCTCGCCTTGATGTCGCCTGACCCACACCCATGGCCCAATATTTCGAAGTCCATCCCGAGCAGCCCCAGGTGAGGTTGCTCAAGCAGGCCGCCGACCTGCTCCACAAGGGCGGCGTGGTGGCCGTGCCGACCGATTCCAGCTACGCCCTGGTCTGCCACCTGGACGACAAGGCCGCGGTCGATGCGCTGCGCCGCATCCGCGGTGTCGATGAGCGCCACCACCTCACCTTGCTGTGCCGCGACCTGTCCGAGCTGGCCAGCTACGCCCGCGTGGACAACCAGCAATACCGCCTGCTCAAGCTGGGCACGCCGGGGCCGTACACCTTCATCCTGGAAGCGACCAAGGAAGTGCCGCGCCGCGTGTCGCACCCCTCGCGCCGCACCATTGGCTTGCGCGTGCCCGACCACCGCGTCACCCAGGCGCTGCTGGAGGTGATGGGGCAGCCTTTGCTGGCCACCACGCTGATCTTGCCGGACCACGACGAGGCCCTGAACGACGCCCACACCATCCGCGAGGTGCTGCAAAAGCGCGTCCAGGCGGTGGTCGATGCCGGCGCCTGCCCGCTGGAGCCCACCACCGTGATCGACCTCAGCGGCGGCGGCGCGGAAGTGCTGCGTCAGGGCCGCGGAGAGCTGGCCGCACTGGGGCTTTGATTGGGGCGTTGAGCGGGGCTTTGATCGCCCAGCTTGGCCATGGCCGAGGCCACCCAGGCCGGGCTGAAGCCCAGGTTCCACAGCGCGCCTGCGCCTGACTGCGCCGACCCCACCCGCACCAGCGGCACGCCCGGCGCACCCTGGGCCTGGTAGGCCTGCTGGCAAGCGGCATCGTGCTCGACATCGCATTCGCGCCAGCGCGCGCCCTGTGCATTCAGCCAGGCGCGGGCACGGGCGCAGTAAGGGCAGGTGTCCGTGCTGTAGACGACGAGTTCGTGCTGCTGGCTGCCCAGGCGCACGGCCTCGGCGAAGCGGCGGTCCTGCCACCACGACAAGGCCTGGCTGCCACCCCACACCAGCAGCAAGACGATGGCGAGGCTGCGCAGGGAGGCCCAGTTGATCACGCGCGGCGCCTCAGGCCCTCAGGCCTTCTGCCCGAGCTTGCTTTCCTGGCCGGCCAGGAGCTTGCGGATGTTGGCTTCGTGGCGCCAGATGAGCAGGGCGCTCATCACCCCACAACCGACCGTGGCGGGGCCCCAGCCCCAGCCCAGGTACTGGATCAGCGGTGCCGACAGCGCGGCCGACAGCGCGGCCAGCGAGGAATAGCGGAACACCACCGCCATGCCCAGCCACACCAGCAGCACCAAGCCACCGAGGGCCGGCGCGAAGCCGAACAGCACGCCCGCGGCCGTGGCCACGCCCTTGCCGCCTTCGAACTTGAAGAACACCGGCCAGAGGTGGCCGATGAAGGCGCCCAGGCCGATGGCGGTCACGGTGAGGGCGTCCAGCCCCCAGCTTTGCGCGATGGCCACGGGCACGTAGCCCTTGAGCGCATCGAACAGCAGCGTCAGCACGGCCGCACCCTTGTTGCCGGAACGCAGCACATTGGTGGCGCCGGGGTTGCCCGAGCCATAGCTGCGGGGGTCGGCCAGGCCGAACAGGCGGCTGACGATCACGGCGAACGACAGGGAGCCGATGAGGTAGGCGGCCACGGTGCCCAGGGCGAGCATGGCGCGAGGGTCGAATTCAGACAGGTTCATGCGGTCTCAGACATGGCTGGGAAGTGCGCGCAGTGTAGTGGCTCACGGTGGCAGTGTGGCGCAGGCTGTTCCTCGGGTGGCGGATGTGGGTGGTGGAAGCGGGGTTTGCCCCACGGTGGCGTGGCTGGGGCGCGATGACAATCGCCGCATCCTGATGAATGTTCAACATGATTTCGCCCGCATGATCACCACAGAGCGTTCCTTCTTCTCCAGCCGCAGCGTCTGGTGGGCGGCTGGCCTGGGCCTGGTCGCCGTGCTGTTGGCAGGGCTGTGGTGGTCGTCGCGCCCTGATGCCGACACGCGCGAGCAGGCCGCAGCCTCAGGGCAGGGTGCCAGGCTGGGGGCGGGCGCGGGTGGTGCTTCGGCCGTGCAGTTCGGCCCCGGTGGCTCGGTGAGCACCTGGGTCGCGCCGACGGTCTTGCCCGATGGCCGGTCGTCTGATTTCTCCCCGGAAGACTGGGCGGCGCTCAAAAGCGCCATGGCCAAGACGGCCAACCCCGAGTCCGAGCTCAAGCGCGTGGTGGCTTACCTGCGCTTCCAGAAAAGCTTCGAGCAATGGCAGAACCTGCGCGAATCCAGCGATCTGGCGCGCCGCCAGCAACTGGCCGCGTCCCTGGTGGACCAGTTGCCGGAGCGGCTGCGCCAGGGCGAGGTGACCATGGGCGAAGCCCTGATGCTGGCCTCGGCCCTGTGGACCGACCTGGAGCCCAACGAGGACAAGCGCAAGGTGCGCCT
>Ga0209107_10000476_pt1 | contig 23317 bp, 6 predicted proteins | sample LakErihyJuly2011_2_FD_187460 | JGI IMG/M metagenome (GOLD analysis project Ga0209107, IMG submission 187460) | Freshwater microbial communities from dead zone in Lake Erie, Canada - CCB hypolimnion July 2011 (SPAdes) (version 2) | ecosystem: Environmental > Aquatic > Freshwater > Lentic >...
ATATGCAGAATCAGCTTCAAAACGTTCGGCCAAGTCAGCGTATTGTGCTTGAACTGATGTACCAACAAAACTTGTAGCAAATACGTTACTGAATCTGCTGGTTGTTGATCCAATATCAATACTTACATTACTTACTGGTAACAGTTTTGTAGAAATAATTGCTGTGCTCATGTTACTGAATCCAGTAACAGTTAGGTTACCTGTAACAGAATGATTAGTACCTACTGTTAGACTACCTGGGATCGAAACTGCTCTGGAACTACCAGTAATACCAATGGCTACATTACTTGTACCACCTTGGTTAACATAAAGATTAAAATCACTGTTGTTAAGTGTATTAGTTAAACGAACTGCACCACCTGCAACACCTACGTTTAATTCACCGCCACCACCAACAGTAATACCTGAGTTGTTTTGAACTGCTAGAGTATATGTTGTGGTGATGTTAGTGTCACTACGTAAAAGCTGTGTTGAAGCTAATCCGTTTAGTGTAAGTGCGTTACTTGCGTCACCTGTATATTGTATGCCAGTTACAGCACTGGTAGCAGCTAGATTTAAACCTGGTTTAATTGTGCTAAATCCGCTGATGCCTGTTAATGGAGTAAATGTGCTGTCTCTACTTAAAATAGCAATTCTTGCATTACTAATATAAAAACTTACTACTACGTGTGATCCACTAGCAGAGTCTATAATACTTTCAACAATAGCGCCCGATGTACCTGCTGTGCTTGTATATGCTGGACCAACAACTAAAAATGTACTACCAGTGTATACTTTTAATTGAGCACTAGCTGTGTCCCACCATAGGTCACCAGTTACTGGGCCCGAAGGTTCTGTATTTCCGCTAGCTGAACTTGAAATTGGTTTCCAAATAGTACCATTGTAAACTTTAAGAATAGTGTTCAAACTATCATACCAAAGCTGACCTGCAATAGGCGCACTTGGTGCTGATGTATTTGAAAAGTTTTCTAACAGTTTTATATAGTTTTCATTTAGAAAAACGCCGTAGCCTGCATAGTTTTTACCAATCAGTGTTAAACTGGTAGCACTAGTGTTTACGGTACCGTCTGAAACAGTTGCTAGGGCAGCCCCAGCTGTTGTAGTAATGTTGTATGCCATTTTTATTACCTAATTATTATAATGTATTTATCCTAACTCTTTATGCTTCTCTCTGAAACCAAAAGTCGCCGTTTTCACTTCCAGCATCATTAACTCCTGGATTTGGTTCGTCTGTGCTGACAAATTTAGCAGATCCGCTCCAATAAGTTGTTGCTGTTTTAACATACTGTGTTGTAGCCACAGTTGCATTACCAGTACTGCTTCTAGTTTGTACTTGAGTAACAGCAGACGCACCATGGGCTAGTGCAATACCTGATTGGCTACCAGTAAATACGGTAGCACCATCTACTACTGCTACAATATTGCCTGCTGTAAGACCAGTGTCATTAACTTGAATAAAGCTGTCTTGACCAAATATTTTACCATTATCAAACGCCGCTTGAACAAAAGCAGTAGTAGCTAGTTGCGTTGTATTTGTACCTGAACTTGCTGTTGGTGCTGTTGGTACTCCAGTTAGGGTAGAATTCACAAAACTGTTGTCTACATAATTTTTAGTAGCTATGCCTGAAGCTGTGGTTGGATTATTAGCTACTTCAATAGCACCTGTTGATCCTTCAATGTGTATAATATTAGTGCTGTTTCCGCCAACGTTGGTATATACATCAATGTCACCATTTTGTCTACTATTAGTAATTATTGCTGACCCTGAGGAATTAGTTGTGATAGACAGATTACTGTTAAGACCAATAGTTAGTCCACTATTATTTTGAATTGTCAATGCACCTGCTGTAGTATCTGATTCATCTGATCTTAAATAGTTGGCTGCGGGTTGACCACCTAAATAGCTGGCATTATTTGCAGTGCCATTAAATGTACCTGCGCTGCTAAGATTATATCCTGGTTTAATTGTGGTAAATCCAGTTATTGCTGTTAATGGTGTAAATTCGCTGTCAGTGCTGACAATACCTGTACGCACACCATCCAAATACATAACTACAACGTCATGCACTGATGATAATGTGTCTGTAATTTGTTCCCAAATTGCGCCACTCTTACCTTTGGATTTTTTGTATGGAGGTCCTACTAGAATCCATCCTGCTGCATTGAAAGGACTTGTACCATTGTATGTATAAAGTTGTTCTTCATTGGTGTCCCACCATAAGTCACCTGCAATAATTGTGCTAGGTGCAGTAGCTTGAGCAGTGGCACTGCTGATAATTTTCCAACCAATGGTACCACTTGCATAGACTTTAAGTCTTGTTTGACCGCTGTCCCACCATAATTGTCCTGGAAGTGGGTTGCTGGGTGCTGTTGAGCGAGCAAAATTTTCTAATAGATAGACCAAATTGTCTGTCATTATTTGACCGTAATTGCTATAATTACGACCAACTAAAGTAAGACTGGTTGTACTATCGTCATAGTTACCATCACTAATGGTTCCTAAAGTTGCTCCGCTGTATTTTCTAATTATATACGCCATGGTATTATCCTAGTTATGCTGTACTACTCAAGTTCGTCAATGTCTGTATACGAACTGTATAATCAATTTGTATCAATCTGTTTAAGGATTTTTGCACCGGGCTAAAAATCACATGTGTTAATAGTTTACCAAGACCTTCGCCTGCTGAACTATAACCTTTAAGACCCAACTCATCGAAAACAAACTGTCCATTTAAGTCTTGGCTGTTATCAAACACAGCCTGACCTGCTGGCTCACCGTAATCTAATAGACAACTGACTAAAATATCACTGTAGATCTGACCTGGAACATGTGTTACTGTGATTTTATTTCTCAAAGGATCACTGTTAGCCGCATTAGTATCGTCTACGATTTTGTAATATTGTGGACTATACAAGTCAGCATTTTGTACGTTGGTATTAGTTGGCAAATAGGTAATAACACCAGTAGGGTCAACTGTAGTGCCACCATTACCAAAGTGCATTTCTGTAATAAAATTTGTACCTTTATTACTTAAACTCTGTGCAATAGCTTCGCTCATGTTTTCATAATGAATAGCGTTGCGTTTGTCCACAAAAACTTCTTTAGTTTCAGGATCAAATATTTTTATATGCCCTTGTACGTGGATTCCACCACGTTCATCTGGCTGCTTGTTAGGTTGAGTATTCACCGTTGTTTCCTGTTGTTTTTCATGCATATTCTTATTTATCGCGTTATTAGTCATGTTCTACTTATGGGTTTTCAATATTATATAAACGCTGTGCTAACTGATTTAGTGCAGCAGATATAGTAGTAACATTACTGGTCCAGTGTGCATTATTAGCCATGGTAAAATTGCCAGTAAACGCTGTTGATTGTACAGTAGCATCTGGGAATTGAATTACGCCCACGTTGCCTACATTAGCAAATTTCCAACTGTGTAAGGTAGCGGAATTTGGGAATATGCCTACATTGACTACAAATGGACTGACTTCAACAAAGTTACGTAAAACAGTATTGCCAAAATTTGGTACTGCTACCATAGCAGCATCACCGCCTGTGGCTGCCAACAACACTGTGGTATTGCCACCACCAGTAGACGACACAGGCATAACTCCATCTAGTACTGCGCCACCTTGGCCAAAGTTTAAACTACCTGAAGTTGAATTAAAATTAATAACTGATCCGACATCTACATTTGCGCTGGTTGTAATTGCACCTGATGCTGTAATACGATTTACTGCTATGTTACCATTGACTGTTACGTTTGATGCTGTTAGTTGCGTTGTGGTTACAGCATTGGCTGTAAATCCATTTGATGATATGTTACCTGCATATGAAGGCAAGTAACTAGCTACATTGCTGTTGCCATAACTGGTTGCATATACGTTGGCTGCTATTGCGGCTAAACTGCCACTGACTGCGCCTAAATTAGCTGTGATGCCATCTATAGTTGGACTAGTTAATTCATCTGCATAGACATTTAACCACGGAAAATCTTCAGTACCTAATGTGTATTGACTTGGATTGCTTGGAACGATACCGTTACCGTCAGCGTTGTTAGGCTCAACTATCAGAGCACCTTCTTTGCCCCATGCACCACCATCACTGCTAACATAAAGTGCAACTGTACCTGCGGCATTTGCACCATCGTATCCAGTTTCACGTAGTACAAGATTACCTGTCAACTCACTGATACCATCACCTGTTAGCCCACCAACAACCACTAGTGGAGGAGTAGTTAAGCTAGATCCGTCAGATGTAATTGATAGGCTATCTATACTGAGATCTGTACCTGTGACTGCTATATTTCCATCCACAGATAAACCACCCGAGGTAGTAACAATACTATCTGTAGTAACAGCTACATTAGTAATAGTAGTTGAGCTAGTAGATGTTTCTGTAATATAAACATCACCAAATCCTATCCAGCCCAATGTGCTGTACATATATCCAGTTTCTAACAATATCTTAAGATTTGCTGCTCCACCGCTGGTAGGAAGAATAACATAGTCAGAGCCATAAGACAAGTTCACTACATTTAGATTACCACTTGACCCATCAACATAAGTTAATGTTGCAGATATTGTGCCGCTACCATTGGCTAGTCCACCTTGAACTTGTATATTAGCTGGTACTACATTGTTTGTAGTAATTTGAGTATCAAATAAAACTATTGGAGCACTAGCAACTGTAATACCGCCGGTAGCAGAGCTAATTGTACTATTACCTAGATATAAGGTACTACCGCTTAGATGTAAATCTTTCCATTTGTGTGTAAGATTTCCCAAATTATAAGCATTGTCGCTGGTAGGTATAATATCACCGTAGGTTGTTTCACCGCTGGTAATATATTCAGCCAACTGTGCAACGTTGCCTTTTACTGTAGTAAGTGTTCCGGTGGCGTTGCTAACAAATGGAATTATAGTATTTCCATATATAGTTGTTACGTTAGCAAGTTGACTTATCTTAATTGTCATTTCTATTCCTCAATAATTGTATTGCCTGATTCTGTAGTTAGTGTATTTATCGCATCTTCAGTACCTAGCTCGTCAGGTATGATATTAATTACCGTATTAGTAGCTGTGGCTTCTTTTAAGAACAGCACAGGTATTGTAGTTGACCCTTCAAATCCTGTACCGTCTGTGGCTACTCCAGAACCTAAATTATACCAAACATTAGCTGTACGTAGTGTGGTATTGGCGGTAATGGTCACATTTCCATAAAGAGTTATAGGATCTGTAGCTACTTCACCAATTGGAGCTATGCTCACAGGGTAAACTGGAGTAGCTAATGCAGATCCATTGATTAACAATGCATCTGCCATATTTGGGCTATACCCAACTATCTGTGGTCTAACTGTTTGTTCTACTCCATTTATGCTTATGTTACCTGTTAGGTCTAGAACACTAACAGACCCTACAAGATATACTGCACTTACATTAGCACTCGCAGTAGTTACTGCAATCACTCTTAGATTTGCACCGCTGGAAGCCTGTGTAATATAGTCACCGTGAGTGACTGTTACGCTGCCGTTCATTTGAATAGCCACATTTGTGATATTTGTGGTAACGAATCCTGGCATCATAATCACATCTAGTATTTGTTTATCAACAACATTGGTGTTTATGACCATAACGTTAGAGCCCGATGTGGTCTGAGTAATATAATCTCCTACATTAGCAGTTATATTTCCAGTAAATCTCACACGTTGCGGTGGAGTTCTTGTGGTCACGAAAGTTGTATTTGCCGCTACATTGACATTTCCTGATGCAGTTCCGGGGATTATCTGATCTAAACTACCATCTACAACCGGTTTACCTGCTCCATGTATGATTGGTGTGCTGGTTCCTTCGGTTCCTCTACGTAGGTATCCTAAGGTGTTGGTTGTTAAATTTCTAGCCCAGTAGGTAATACGCTCACCACCTATAAATACCACACCAGGGATAGCACCACTGGGATTAGGTATTGGTAATACACTAGCATCTTCTACATAAATTAGTGTGTCAGTGATTGATAATGTCTGAGCTAGTGTTGTAGAATAAGCATCTGCAATTCTTAGATAGCTGGTTTGACGTAGCATATTGCTGAATATTCTATAACCTACCACATCAACATTGGCATTAATTCTAGTATAAACCTGTATGTCCAAGGTATCAAACATTATACCAGGAACAAATTCTTCTGGTGCATGGCTTGAGTATGTGTCTACATAGGCGCCGCCATCTACATCAATATCTTCTGGGCGTGTACCAAGAGCAGAATCTGTATAATTGCTCTGGATGATTGTATCAACTGCGGAATCATCTAATACTGCGTTGCCGTTTTCATCGTATTGAATTTGATCAAACATACCAATATCATATTTGGTACCATCTCCAAATCCTGGTTGAGTATCAAAAGTAATTCCAGTAACTTCAACGCCAGGATAATCAAGTCCATATAATAATTGTTGTAGATTGTTTTCAACAACATTCAATACAGTACTGGTAGAAAGAGTCTGTGGACGATCCACAACCATCCAAACATTTCCACTAGTCACATCCATATCTAGCGATAGTATTCTACTAGAAATCACATTGGTGCCTGTTAGATACATGCCTGGTTTAAGATTTTTAATATCATTTACATAGACTGTAGTATTTGCTGTCACCGGATATTCAACAACCACAGTATAATTTGCTGTTTCAATAGCGGGCATACTATCTGATGGATTATAGTAAGCCATAATTCTATCATTGGCATTCATAAAATCTGCAGATGGATAAACTTCATAATTTGAACTTAAGAAAGTTGTACTAGTAGTAATATTACTAGTTACCAAATATCCTATACTTTGATATGTAACAATATCTCCAGCTAGATATGAAGTGTTAGCTGACCATTCTTTAACTACTGTGGTATATCCTATACGATCAAATTTCATTGTAGTACTAATACTACGTACTTGATTATTTTTCAATACTGCATAGGCTCTAGCTGGGGTTTCATTACTGCCATTGATAATAACTGTTGGAGTAACTACATACCCACTACCGCCGTTTATTAGATTAATAGCAGTAACAGCACCAGTATCACCATCAATTACAGCTTCTGCTGTAGCACCACTGCCACCTTGGCCGCCTGTTACAATACTAACTATTGGTGGGGTTGTGTAGCCACTACCACCAGCTTCAACTATTATGCTGTTGACTGTTAGTGTTCTGTTGGTATACCATTGATTGTAATCATCAGTTTGCCATAACGCTTCATCTTTCTCAGGTTCTTCACCGCTAGGGCTTCGGAACACTCTTAAATCAGAGTCATAATATCCAGGCAAATCAAAATCTGTTACACTGCCGTCAAATTCATCAGTGCCTATGTAGCCAATTAAATATTCTCTAATTTTAGTCTTGTAAGGTTTGACTTCTTCGATGTAATTTCTATAGTAGGTCTGATTATCTTTAATATAGTTAGGTACCTGTGCCAACCCTCTTAACTGATGAACCACACTGATAAAGCTGGTTTTAAAAATCCAATCTACATATTTTTGTTCTGTGAATAGATAATTAACCATTACAAAGAATAAATTATTAAATTGTTCTTGTAATTGGTCTATAAAAATATCATTTTTAATCGCTAACAGTATAGAACGAATTTCAAGATTTGGATTTTGATCATATCTACTAGTATCAAATCCCTGATTGCTAAATCCTAGTTCGTTGTCTGCAAAATTACTTAGACTACTATCTAATTGCACTGTACCGTTTTGAATACCTACAGTACTAAATTCTCCAGCATCTGTGAATACCAATAGTTGCCACTCACCTGAACCAGTATTGTTAACACGTATAAGATCATCTGTGACCAATCCTGCAACAATTCTCTTAGCATCATTAACAGTATCTACTACATAATCAGCTTTGGTACTACTACTATATCCTTCTGCATACCAGTCTGCATAACTCCAATACAATGTAGATTTGTAACTTTGTACACGAATAATTTTCCAAGATTTATCTACTTGTAATTCGTGTAGAGTCCATAGATTATCCTGTTCTGTGTTGGATTCTACTAGAACCAAATAGTTGGTGGATAATTGTGTAGTGTCAAGATATAATAATTCTTCTTCTGTAGCTACAGCGAGATCGTATTCATTTAGTTTTATACTAGGTCTAGGATCTTCTGCTGCAAGACCAGTTAAATCAAACTGTTTAGCTATGGGGTTTTCTAAAAAGATTTTATTGACATAACCAATTAGATTGTTCATAGCAGTTATTCTGTCATTGAACATACTTTGTCTTGGTCTAAAACTAATACCGTATCTATCTGCAACACTGAGCTTAGGATCAGGCACAATAGCACCTGCAGCATCAGCGCCGGCTAAACTATCAATCATTTTGTTAACAACTTTGATAGGCACTAGATTATTAGGATTACCTTTTTGTATTAATTCATATTCACTGTGAATAATACTGTTGTTTTTAATAGTTTCATAGTCTAGATGTAAAATTGTAGTGTCTGCGCTTAGATAACTGCCAACGTTGTACAACACAAATGCTGACGGACTGATCATAGCTGCATAGGCAATACCATAAGATTTAGGATTTTCAATAATACCCTGAATAGTATTGATTGGTAATTTTCTTGTGCTGTTTACTTTGTCTAGAGTTGTTTTATCTTTGACCCAGAAATAATACTTGTTGGTAATAATATTTGTTGTTGGGTCTACAAATATGTCTTCAACATAAGCAGTGTCATCGGCGTATTTAGGAACACCTTCGTAACCAGCATCAACATATTGACTTGGTGGCACAGGACTTACCACCCATTCTAAAACTTCAATAATACTACCAGGGAATAGACGTCCCCAATTAATACTACGATAAGTTAATGTTGATTGTTCATAATCTATAAATCTTACCTGAGATAAATTCCACCAAACTTTACCAACCTGTAGATCTCCCCAATAGACATCAGGAGTAACTTCAATGCCGTCGGTTACTCCACGATTATAAACAGCCGGATCATATTCTGTCTTGTAGGTAATTTCCTGTTCAGCTTGTCCTAGTATTTTACCTTTAGCTGGGTCAATAAATTCTAAATTTGTTAGAATAGTATTAGTAGATTTATTATAAAGGAACATACGATTCACACTGTCTACGTCTACTTTAGGTTGTTCATAACGAATTAAGCCCCATCCTCGCTTGTAGGTTGGGTTATCAAATATGTAAACACTTCCGCTGTCAGTTTGTGTGTAATCATCGCCAGGTGCAGTGACAATAATCTTATCGGCACGCACATCAATAGCCGAACCAAATAAATCATCAGGATTTAAATCACCAGGGTTCAATTGTTGAGCAAATGCATAGCGTCCTGGGTTTTCAACTTCATCGCGTGGGTCATCATATAGTTCATAGATGTAAGTACTGCCACTGCCACGTACTACATCCGTAAATATTGTGCTGTCATCATCAAACATTGTGTCAGCATCATCAAATATCATGTTAAGTTTAGTTGTTCCGCGTTCGCTGGAAATTACCAACATGTAGGCATTTTGTGCTAGAATTACATGACTACCAAAATATTCGCCAGGGGTGTTATAAGGATTAATAATAATCTGCATGAATGCAAATACTGTCATACCAGCATTATCATATACTCCTGCACTGCCAGTGGTGTTAGAACCTGATAAAATACGTAATAGATTTTTTGCCACAGTTCTGTCAGAATCAATTCTTAACTTACCGTGTTCATTCACTGCACTGATACCTAATAGGTCAGCACTATTAATTTCTTCAACAAATTCATCTAATGTAGTAGCTCTTGGATATACGTTTGCAGTGGTACCATTAACGCTGATGTTTCCTGAGCCTAAGGTAAACACATTAGCATTATTGTATGCACTGATTTTAACATAAGTTCCGTCAGTGATTGATTCTGTTATTGTAACATTAGCGCCACTTGAAGCTTGGGTGATATAGTCGCCCGCATTAGCTGATAAGTTTCCGCTGACTCTAAGGTTGACTTTGACTTCGTAGTTATCCAAACGAATTGTGTCATTGGGGGTAAACGTTGGGTCTTCTATGGCTGCAGTGTTAGTACCATACAATCTACCACGGTTATGGAATTTCCAAACAGCACCAGTATTATAAGTAGTGCCATTGTCATAGTAAGGTGCACCTACGTAAATTGCACAGTTGTTAGAACAAATAGTTAAGCTAGTACCAAATCTTGTGTTGCTTTGAATAGCGTCTAATCCGCCCTCGATACTATCGATACCAATTAATTTTTCCAATAAGTTAAATTGATTAGTTTCAATATACACCACACGACCAACACCAATTGGTTTGTTAAATGTAATTTCGTAACTGCCAGTAACTTCGTAATCTGTAGTTTCAATGTCATCAACTGTTACTCTATATACATCTCTAATTTCACCGGTGGTAGTATAAACATTGCCGTCGGTGCTATCAAATGCTTCAATTACTCGATCATATACATAAACCGCGCCTGATCCTACATATTCAGTGTAAGATACTACATTGGCAGTTGGAGGGCCAACTGGGACACTCATTTTTACGCCATTAGACATTACAGCAACATTAACTGTGTCATTTGGCACACCTACTGCTAGCTGTGCGCCATCATTGCTGCTGTCTACAAAGAATCCAAATTCAGCACCTGTATTTGCACCAATGTTTGTGGTGTCAATAGTCTGCATTAATGCGTAATACGGTCTTTGTGTTATAGTTACATCACCCAAGGCCACATTGCCTGTGTTAAACACAAGAGTTCCGCCTAATAGGTTAAAATCTATAGTAGGAATATAAGTTTTGTTTCTTGAAATTACAGATATTGAATGAGCACTATTAGCCACAAAAGGAGTAAAGTCTAAAGAAATATTTGCCACATGACTAGCTGATGAATATGTTATTGGATATACGTTTGCGGTAGAGCCATTAACAAACACATTACCTGACAATAAAGTTAATTTAGTAGCATCACCCATAACATTAAATGTTGTTGATGTAGTAGATACAGAAATATTGCTGACTGTTAGATTTGCTGAACTGTTAGACTGCGTGATATAATTACCAACGTTTGCAGTTAAATTGCCACTAAAAGTAATTGTATATACAGGTTCGATAACAATCTGTTGTGTTTCTACTGGCACACGTGTGTTTAGGCCATAAGCATAAACTCTATCATTGCCTAATGCGCCAACATACAACCATGTAGCATGTGCATCAAAGGCTATATGATGACCAAACTTGTCCCCAGCAGTATTAGCAGTTAATATTTGATATCTATTCCAACTGGTGGTTCCCTCTGATTTGTCGTATACATAAACCAATCCAATATTGCCTTGACTAGTAGGAGCACCTACTGCAAGTCTTTGTTGACCAAAACTTAGACTAGTACCAAATCCAAAAGTATTACCGCCATCAGGGCTTAAAGTCACATCCTGAACATATTCTCCTTCGTAATTTTTAGAAAATATGCTCACAGCACCTACACCAGTGGTGGTAATTCCGCCTGCATCTCTATCTGTGCGTGATGCCGTAGGACTACCAACTGCGGCACTTAGTCCATCAGCAGTTAATTTAGCACTACGGCCAAATCCATCAGTACTGGTATATTCTGTTTCGCCTTTGAGTAATCTTTGTCTGAGTTCCCAAGGCATGTTCTTTTCATAGACTTTCCAAAGATTATTTCCGGTATCATAAGGTTGCCCTTGTACTAAGCTAGTTGGGGCATCAATGTCAACCCATATTTTCTCACCAGCTTTCCAACGATGCAGTGGAGATGATAGGCCAAACACGCGAACATCTTCCATAAATGTAAATCTTAGACTGTCTAACTTAAATATTTCGCCAGATCCATCTATGGTAGTTAAGGTAGACGTATCACCAGCATAGGTCACCATAACCTTTGTTAACGTAATAACTTTGTAGACCTGATAGAATCCGTCAAATGCCTCATCAAATGATTTAATTAAAAAGATGTCATCTTTTTCTAAACCATGTGGTAAATCTGTGGTAAATGTTATGTATCCATCTAGATCGTTGCTGACTAGATTTACATGATTATCTGTTTCTGAAACTCTGTATACATTCCATTGTTGACTAAAATCTTTAGCTACCCAAATGGTGTAACCTGTACCAATATCATCTATTCTGTCGTTTAATTCTTGATAATTTTCTAAACTAAAAATATATGTGTCAACGTCATCAATATTAACATAACCTGCCGTGGGAATGTCATTAAAATAGTCGCTGGTATCATCTCTAACTAAAGCAATATTACCATCAAATTGTTCTGTAGTTTTATATAACTGTCCTTTGTCAAATACTGTGATGCCATCTGCTCTGTTACTTTCATTGGTAGGCACAAATTCTGCTACAGCAGGATTTACTGAAAATTCTTTTTCTGCTAGGGGTACTTCGATATAAGGATTAATATCTAACGCACCATACTCACCTATACGTATTGCCCATTCTTCATAATAGTTGATAGCACTGCTAAGATTATTAAATTCAGCGTTGGTTAACGCTTCTATGGCATTAGCAGTACCTTTTTGTTTGATATAACCTTTGTAAAATTCAACCTGTGTGGTTTCATTTAATCCTAGATCGTCTAGATACTGACGAGACTTAAATCCGATTAATCCATGACTGTATTTTATCTGTTCTGCATCATTAAAATATCCATAAGGATCATAGTGAGATTCTAATCGCACTGCGTTGCTGTTAGGATTTGGTAATAGTCCTGTTTTAAATTGTGTATAATCTGCCTGTTTCCAGTATGCAAAATCAAATGTGCCAGTGGCAATAATATTTTCTAGTGCTACATAGTATTGATTTTTATATTTTACTAATTCGCCTTTAAGGTAGTCTTTGCCTTCTTGCCAGTCTTGTATATTACCTGAATTATATATAAATCCTGGAGCATTTAAACTGCCATCCCAGGCCGCAGTTTTTTGACCAATTAATTTTAATCTAAATTGACGATTGCCCAATTCTGGTTTATAGATAATGTCATTGAATACTGTGGTATTATCAAACACCAATATGTGTTCATACTGTACAAGATTAAGTTCTAGATAAGCAATTACACTACCATTAGTTAGAGTAAATTTAAAATTAGTTGGAGTACGAACAATATTGTAGTAGGTATTTTTTATTAATTTAAAATTTTGATCTAGTACTCTACTGCCGTATTGACTGTCAGTGACTTCGTCCACTATACTGCCGTTGGTTACCACATTGATAACATTAGATACTGGACTCATTACTAATATACTACCTTCTTTCCACCCCTGCTGTGCCCAGAATAAAAATTCTCGTACACTTAACTTCCAATTTTTAATTTCAGCAAGTTCTTCTTCAATGTCATTGAATGTGAATCCTTGTGCTATTAAAAATCTTTCGTAGCTGATAAGAAAGTCAACAATTTGTTGCATGCTATTAAATTCATAGCCATAAGGTACTGTTAATTTAAGTGGTTGATAATCAAGATATACAACTCCTTCTTTATTCAATACAACTATCTTTCTAGCATTACTGTTAATAACACTTGGAATAATTGTAAAGTAAGGATTATTTAAATCATATCCTCTAACACTATAACCGTTAGATGTTTTTTCAATAATTACTGCACTGTAGACAATCTTATCTACAGGAATAGATTTAAACAAATGAATATTATAATTTTCATTTGGCACAATAATGCTATCATTGGTGCTGGATGGACTACTTTGTTCTGCAAGCACCTGCAGATATTTTTGATCACTGAATCCTGCCATCTTATAGGCTAGATTTACATTATAATTTTGTATCAATGGATAGATTTTTGTAGCAGGATTGATACCAAGATTTAGTAGATAGTCTGCAATATAGTTTAAGTAGCCCGCAGTTCTTGATATAGATCCTGATGAGGTATCTCCATTGAACACGATATCATTTTGTCTTACATGATGATTACTATCTTCTGTTAAAAACTGATTTAATTCTGTATTTTTTCTATAACTTTGTAGATCTATTTTACTACCAAAATATTTTGCTGGTTTGGTCAATGCCAATGCCTGTTGAACAGCAAATGGAAATTCGCTGCTACGACGCCAAGAAGTTTCTACTGGGCCTTGGCTACCTATTGCCCAACTGTTTGCGGCTTTTTTAGCATTAACGCTTCTAGCTAGTACAGCCACAGGGCTTAATAAAATACCGTTGTCATCTACAGGAATAATTGTAGATAATCCAGGACGTGCAAACATAAGATCTATACCTGCTCGTTCACCATCAACAATACGTCCTGCTTCTAGATCGTCCCATAAGAGTTTGTTACCACCAGTATACGGTGCTGGACCATAGTAGTCTTGCCACCAATTTGGTTGTTCAGCAAAGCCTAACATTTCCCACGGTGTTAGATGTGGTCTAGCAGTGTCATAGAAATATCTGTAGCAGGCACGCCAACCACCTGGTAATTTTTCTCCTGAAATTCTATCAGTGAAATTTGAGTAATTCCAAGTAAAAGGATTATTGCTGTCAAATGTGTCATTGTCACTATAATCTAGTTTGTTATTACCTACCCAATTTAAGAAATTTTTAGTTAGTACACGATTTGCTTCATCTAACGTATACTCGTTATCTCTGAATTTGCCTGGCAATACTGTGTAGATATCTTCGTGTGTGATATCTACGGGCAATTTAATATTATTGTAGATACGGCTTTCTAATTCTAATAAGAAGTAATCTCTGTAGTCATTGAATGCTGGAGTTATGCTACCGTCATGACCTTTGACTACACTGATAGGAGTAACATAAGTATCATCTACAAAAATATTAGGAATAAACTTAGGATACAATCCTAATTTACTTGGAGTTTCAGGAATATAATTACCATCAGTGTTGCTATATTCTACAATTTTAATTACATCATCTATTTCCAGTGTTACCGTATCCAAAATTGTAATTGCTGGTCTGTCGGTATTGAATGTATAGTCTCTATCAAATATTAATTGTGTGTCATTTAAATACACCAACACTGCTTTGTTGCTGAGATTATTATTATCAAATACGTTGGTAATTTCATACTCGCGTGTTAGTGGATTGAAAACTGTATATCCAACATCATTAACTATGGTTTTTAATGGACCGTAAGGTACCATGTCGCTATAGTACCATGGGAATGATGAATTTTTAATTTTGTTAATTTCTGATAGAATTAAATCAACACTGCTAGCAGGATCTAGTGGGTCAATACCTACCAAGGTCATAGCTAGTTCTAAAAATTTATTTTTAAATTTACTATATTCTCTTTGAGCAAATCTCAGTGCTTCTATAAAATTAGCTTCGTTGTCTAATAAAAACAGTGCAGCCAATGGAATGGGTGCGCTGTGTTGTAGAATATTACCACCCTGACTTTTAATTTCAATGTCTCTAAGATTGCTACTACCAAGAATACTACCTATTAGGTTTTTGTCGTTATGACTTAATTCTATTAGATGATTTCTTATCTGACCTAAAGTTAATGTGCTAAGATCTATGTTCTGTGCATTTAGATCTAGATTTAGTGGGATCTGATAGTAACCCAATTTACTTAATGACTTACTATAGATTAAAATATCAACTTTATCACCAGCAACTAGTCCGGTGCCTAGTAGAGTAATAGTTTTGTTAGTTGAATTTAAACTCCAAGAGTTAGATGATATAATACTGTTGTTAACAAATACCTTAGTATAAGGAATGGTACTTTCTGTTTCAGGTAAAATATCTATAGTTAGTGTAGTATTTGTGCCGTCTAGAATAAAAGTTAAAAGTTGATATTGCTTAGTTGGTTCAACTACTCGACTCCAACAGTTTCTTTTTGAAAATGTAGTTCTGTCTCTATTGGTATGAAATAACCCTCTACTGATTGGCAATGTGTATGTGGTTTGATCTACTACATAGGTAAATTGATCTGAATCATAGAAGTTTTGAAATTCAATATCGCCTTGTGTTCCAAAATTTCGATAACTTAAAGGGAAACCCAACACAGTGTCATTAACACCTAAGGATTTTCTTACATACCCAAATAAACTAGTTCCAGTAAAGCTAGATCTTGGATAGGTTGTGTAACTAACATCATTTTCATCAAAAACATCAAACTGTGGTTCCTGTTGAACTTGAGTTTTTTGCTGACTTTCTAACCAGTTAGTTCCGTCGTACCACCACGCACTACCTTTGTATTGACCTCTTAGTACAGTAACGCAGTCATCGATTTCACTGTCACCATCATCAGCCACTGTTAGTTTAATATGTTTGTCGCCTGTTGGTATCCCCGTAACAGGATCTGCATCAAACTGTTCAAGATTTACAACATAGATTTTATCTCTAACCAACGGATCGGTGTCGGCGGCAAACAATACACGACAGCCATCAAATAGTTCAATACCAAAAGCACTGGTGTATATTTCACCTTCAAGTTGATTAAATGCATCAGTATAATTGGTATCTAAGATATCAATATGGCGTTTACCTATACGACCATTATTAATCAATTGTAGATCGCTTTCAAATTGCACTATCGGTCTTTGAGCTCTTAACAGTTGATCAAATCTAATAGGAGTGTTGTTATATTCTGCTGTGGCTAAAATAACTTCTGCATGGAACCATCGATTATTACGTGCCCAAGGATTTAAATCCAATGCATCTCGTTTGATTGTTATATATTCTGGGAATACTGTATTATAGATAATATCTATGGTAGTGGTGCCACTAGGAATACCCGGACCAGTTACTGCTGTTCCGTTAGCTATGCCTAATACATCATCTAAGGTTGTAAAATCTGTACGTCCTGCAGCAATTTCTGTGTCTGTGGCTGCTTGAACATTGCCAATTGTAATTACCTCACCAGGATCTATGGTTTCTGTAACAGCATTACTTAATATCACACGTTTTAGAGGATAGTTGACAGCATTTTCACTGTTGTAAGTTTCTGGAGTTACAAGTAGTGTTACATCAACTAATCTAATACTGTCACCAACATTTTCTACATAGTATTCTTTGTTTTGATATGCGGGCGGAGTTACATCATCTTCAAAACGAATTTTAAGTCCACTAGTAAATTTAACTCCGTTGGGGCTGGTATAATTAGGTTGACTAATAATGTCATTTTCTACGTCAATTAACCAGCTAGCAGAATCAACAATTTTTATACTTTTGTAGATGCTTGATTTTGTGCCGTCTTGAATATACATAGTATCCAGTAGACTAGTCATTACTGGCATACTATAGAAGAATCCATCAAATTCTTTATAGAATTCTTTGTTAGCATTTACTAACCCGTATTTGATAAAAACTTTTTCTCCAATATCAATATTTTGAACATAGACTAATTTAATTATAGGGTCATCTGTACCGCCATTGGTAAATTGTACACGCCACACTCCGTAACGTTGACTGTCAGGTACTATTGTTCCTGCATCAAATCCGTCAACTTGTAGGCCGTCTCTATCAAATACACCACCGGCTGTCCATGCTTCTTCGCCGGACAATTCTATAGTATCCTGATCTACAAATATCAGAGTTTTGCCGTCTAGGCTGCCAGTAATACCAGCATACTGCGGAAACTCTTCTAAGAATTTACTTAGTAATTGATTGTGTAGATCTGAATATGCTATTGGTGCAGCGTAGTCTACATTGTAGACCAAATCCATATCGGCAAATCTATCTTGTGCGTTACTTTGTGGTATTTGAAATTCTATAGTACCTGCATCATCGCCGTTGTTAGTTACTCCAAATACATCTCTGGTACTAATAGTAGGAGTAGAATTATTTTGACCGTCGATACCTAATTCTGTTTGTATCCAGAAAGGATAACCTGGTTGATCAACTTTAAATGTATATTGACCGCCTCTAGCAAATATCAATGTTTCTTTAACTTCACCGTTAACTGTAAATTTATATTTGTCTGTAGCCGAATCTCTTGTGACAATAAAAGTTTGACTAAGATCAACATCACTAGTATTAACTGTTACTGGGTCGGGTCCGTTAGGTAACCAATAGTATTGTCCAAAGTTAACAATTTTGTCATAGCTGATATGTGGATTGAATGAATAGTATTCATTATCAAACAAACGACTATGATTATTAATTAATCCACCGTAGTAGTCTATTTTATTAAGTAAATCTGTATAGCTAGCAAAAAATGTTATGTTGTTGGAGTCATCACGTACAACAATACCGGGCTCTAACTGATAATTTTGTCTATCAGCAGAATCTTCTATAATATAACTGTCTCTTGCCTTATAAGTTGGCGCAAACTTTCTACCAATATAACCGTGAACTGTTTTTAAATTTGGTTCGCTGACCAATTGATCAACCGTAGCCGATAGAAACTTACGATTGACTTCAGTTTGAAATATGGTTGGTAAAAAATTTACTGTTTTTCTTGCGGCCATTATCTATCCTAATATCTACTATACTACTGTTGATTGATTAATCTGTGCGGCAGTAATAGCACTGATAATCTGTACATTGTCTACGGTTGCTGCACTGGTAATAATTTCATTGTACTCAGCATTGATCTGTAATAAACTACCAAACGTGCTGGTTTCACTGCTAGGCACAATAATAATACTAGCTATATTTGGTGCTAGTGTAGAATGTAAATAAGCACTGAGTTCACTGAAGTAAAATGTTTCACCAAAGTCCCAGTTATTAACATCAAAGTAACTGTTGATAGCTGCAATTACAGATGTTTTAATATCATTGTCACTGACAACCACTGATGCATTCTTAACTACTTTAAATGTTGCTTGTAGTATTGGGTTTGCCTTAATACCAAATATTGGTTTAAATTTAGCAGGATTATAAATTAAAGTATCTGAAATACTTTTGTATTTTTCTAACTCACTAAATTCTAGTCCTAGTTGGTCACCGGTTGGTAGTGCTGGTTCTTCAATGGTATTACTACTGTCTTGTATCCATGCTACATAGTCTGTAGCATATTGTTTAGTCAGGATATACAAGTCAATGATGTTATTTGGACTTGGGTCAATACGACGATAGTTAGGACTATTATGTCTATATTGGAAATAAATGTCCTGGCGTCCACGTTTAGCTGTATATGCTGTTGACTCATTTAAATTATAAACACTTTCGTTAATACTCAAAACGTAAAATTTATTTTCAATGGGTGAATAGAAAATTTGTCCATCTTGATAAAGTGTAGCACTAGTCTGCATTTCTCTAAGAGTATTGTAGTCTGTGACTACCAGGTCACTACTCACAGGAGTCTGTGCAATAAAATTGTCATAACTTACAGTATTTTCAAAAAATACAAATTTATTTTTGATATCTAAGTTAGGTGACACAATCAATTCAAATAGTTCAGGATTGTCTGGAACACCATCATTATCACTGTCTGGGAACGTTACTAGTATTTTGCTGGGATTTTCATATCCATCAATTTCAGTAATGTTCTGATAGATAAACCAAATATAGTCTAGTGCTAGTGCTTCTGTGCTGTCAGGCTTATGGTTTACTTTTAATATTTTAATTTGATCATGTACAGTTATTCCTGTTTTTGGATCAAATATCTTAATACTATCATCAAAATAAAAGTTAGTTTCTAACACACTTTCAAATACATAACGTAGACCTCTGTAGATCACAGAATAAGTCTGCCCTACAGTTTTAAAATATATTAACCAGCTGGAATCTAATCCCTGACCACTGGTGTTACCTGCATAGTTTAAACTAAATTCTTCTGTGCTTAGATCCTGCGGTAAAATTAATCGCCATGATCCAAGTTCTACATCATACCTTAGACCAAAATCCTCATAGGCCTGTATATAACTCAACATGCTTTCTACTAATCCAGTACTAAAGTCATTGTTGAATACCGCATATATACTTTCAGCAATAGCGTCCTGTGGTACTTCTTGATTTAATGTTATAGGACCTGTGCCGTTGGCTAGGTTACCCTGACCTCCGTTGGTACCATTACCAACAACTTTTTGTACGGCCGCATAGATAAAATACTTGTTGGTAATGGTGCTTGGAACACCTGTTTGTATTCTATTTCTGCTGTCAAAGTATTTGCCTGTGCCAGGACTAAATTTAATAATCGCACCTGGTTTAATATATTTTAAGTTACTGCTGACAGTGGATCCTACTTGTAGAATATTATCAGCACTGTCAAAGAAATATCCTGTGGAACCATTAGCAATTACTGTGGATTTATTCCAGTAAACATCCGCCAGAGATATCAACGGATAGTTAGCATAGAAAAATTGCAGTGTTTCTGTAGCACTGGCAATAGGGCTTACCTTATTATAAATTACTCTATAGATATCATTTCTAGTCAAATAGTCAAAACTAAATGTTTCAGAAAAAGGATCTATATACAACATACCATCTTGTGCAAAGATATTTGTGCTGGAATATTTGCCTGTGGTATCAATAACATCAAGATATCTAGACACGCCTGAGCTGGTTCTATTTACAGACTTGGCTTTTAGTACTGTAGAGAATAAGGTGTATGGCAAAATATTATAGTCTTCACCCGTGACCATACGATCCTGTGTGTAGTATTGTTGTGGTGCTTTTTGACGTATTTCGTCTAGGGTTTCACGGCCGCCGGCATTGGCTACTGTATATTGTAGACTTGCGCGAATAGTGATAGTTTCAATTCTACCACCGCGACTAACATAATTAATTGGTACAGTCACGCCTTGCATTTCATCAGGTGTAATTTTATAAGTTTGACCATTACTAACGCGATAATAAAGTCTAAAATTACCTTGGGGTATGTTACTAAAAGCACCGTCACCAAATACTAGGTCAATTTGATCACCGGCACGTGTGTTTATTTGATAGATATTTTTGTTAACGCTCTTATTGTAGATTATATTAGTAATACCTACAGCTGGCACATGCGACCAAAGCACACTAGGATTGCCTGCACTGTCTATACTATATAACCAAACGTCAGTATTGTTGATATTGTTAATGTTAATGTTATATACTCGATTGGGTATGCTTTCATCAAATTTAATATCAACAGATTTTAATTCGCCTTGTTTGAAATATAAAAAGAAACCTGTGTTATTACTGCTGTTGCCTAGATTGTCATTTCTATAGAGTAAATTAAATGGACTGTTGGGTCTTGGGTTTGATTCATAGACATAGGTCTGACCAGCACTGGTAGGACTTACAATTTCAAAATTAGTACTAGTACCTTCAACGTCAGCATCAACGCCGTAGGTAGCTACTACGCTGGGTACTAGATTTATCTGATATTCATCATTGACTATGCCATTGATAGTCTGACTGTTGCTGGGTTTACCAACCACTTGATTGTTATTGAAACTGGAGTTTAGTACAGAAGTAAATTGTTCTAACCAATTGTCGTTACCACTGTCTGCCCATTCAATAACCAAGCCTGACAGATCAACTCCGTTGCTGTCATAAATTGTTTCAGTAGTACTGACAGATTCTACTTTTAATAATCCACTAGCAGGAATGTTACGTTTTGGAGTGTAACTGATTAGTCGAGCTAATTTAAGAATACTGTCACGACGTTGGGCAGTATCAATAAAGTTTTCACGTGTGTTTAAATCTGCGCGGAATGCTAGGCTTTGTCCTAGAAAAGCCACTAGGTCACTTAAAGCAATAAATTCACTGCTTTCAATAAAATCGTTGAAATCTTCTGGATAATATAAACGCAGATAGTCAACCATACTTTTACGTAGGGTTTCGTAATCATAGCTCTTAAAGTCTGCATTACGAAATGTTTGATAGACCTTGGTCCAATCTTCTGCAACTAATAAACTTGTTTGTCTAGTGGTAATAGCCATGCTTGTTTTCCAATTATATAGTATTTATCGTTGGAAAAAACTGCGTAGTTAATTATGCGGCTAATAGGGTATTGCTTTGACTATCAAATCTAAGATTTAAAAGATTAATTTGATTGGTTTGAAGATAACGTAGTTCTAGTTCAATCTGTAGGCCTCTGTCGTATTCAGTAATGATTACATTGTCTACGCTGACTCTAGGATCATAACTAGCTACATCTTTTACGTCAGAGGTAATCACTGATTTTAAATCGTCAGTTAATGGCTCGTGTAATACATTCCAAATAATTGTACCAAAATTTGGATTCATTAGTTTTTCACCTTTACGTATGTGAAAGTGATTGATTATGTCGCGTTTTACCAGCTCAATGTCTGTCAGACGAAATTTTCTATTTCGTCCTACTGTGCTGAATCCTCTATAGAATGTTGTCATGTAAATATTTATCCAGCGTTGATTGCAGGCATTTTAGCAGCTAATACAGATGCCGCATACTTGCCTTTTTGGAAATACTGCTCACCAGTAGTGCCATAGGCATCTGAACCACCAGAGCCTGAACGCCAGTTTTTAGCACCAGTAGCACCCAATAAGTGACTGACCTGTAGCATGCCACCAACTTCTTCGGGTGACATATCTGCTGTGACACTGCCATTTTGAATCATTCGATCGTAGTTAGTTTTGGTAAAACTTTCCATGGCCTGCTCTTGAACTCCTTCGCTGGTTAGCCAAGATTGTTTATTTGCGATACCGTCTTTGCCAGTCCAACTGTTAGGATCATTTAGTTGACTGTTGCTGGTAACATTAGATTTTACATAGCCGCCATCAATCAGTGCCTGATATCCAAATTGGTACTTACCAACAAACCCAAGAGTATTTTCTGCACTATAGTTGCCACTGCTTTCACTTTGCCCTACTTGTGCATAATACGCAGTCAATTGATCTTTAGATAAGTTACCAATAGTAGTTCTAGCCTGTGGTTGATCTCTTAATGCCTTGTCTGATGCGCCACCTGCCGCACCAAGTGGGCGTGTGCCCTCACTTAATGATGTACCGCTGGCATTCTTAACTGCATCAAAACTACCTTTAAATTTATCTGCGGGTCTTAATCCTGTTGTTGATGAATCTACACCTGCATCTGTTGTGCCTGGAGCAGCTGTGGTTAGTGCGTAGCGTTCCAACCGCGGATAAGGTTCGTGTGATGGAGCAATAGAAACAATGGTATTCAAAGCCTTTAGTTTAACTACATATAAGCCCAAGGTCTCATCATACACTGTGTCATTTAACTGTTTCATTGGCAGCTCTGCAGGTTTGGCCACTGTGACATCACCACCAGAATTTTCTAGTATACTTGGAGCTGTTAGTGCTATTTTTGTAGCAGATTTAATACTGGTACCGGTACCAGCTTCAATATTAACAGCAGAATCTGCTTTTAGTCCAAAGGAAGTGCCTGCTCCTAAATTTATAGCAGAGCCTGCAAGTAGATTAAATGTTGATCCTGTAT
>Ga0209107_10000477_pt1 | contig 23264 bp, 26 predicted proteins | sample LakErihyJuly2011_2_FD_187460 | JGI IMG/M metagenome (GOLD analysis project Ga0209107, IMG submission 187460) | Freshwater microbial communities from dead zone in Lake Erie, Canada - CCB hypolimnion July 2011 (SPAdes) (version 2) | ecosystem: Environmental > Aquatic > Freshwater > Lentic >...
GGTATGAACTTTACAATACATTCAGCGAACGGCGGATATGTTATGGAGTATAATACATATGATCCTAGAACAGAAGAACGTAATAATGCATTGCATATCATTACTAGTGAACAAGACTTAGGTCAAGGTATCGCACACATTATAACACTTGAAATGCTTAGAAAATGAAAAATAAATTATGGGTTGAGTTGTACCGTCCTAAATCTGTAACAGATTATGTGTTTGTGGATGAGCGACAAAAACAACAGGTAGAAGGTTGGATTGCTAATGGTAGTATCCCTCACTTACTATTGAGTGGTGACCCCGGTACTGGTAAGACCACTCTTGCTAAAGTACTAATCCATGAACTTGGTGTAGAAGATTATGACGTACTAGAAATTAATGCTAGTCGTGAGAATGGCGTAGCAGTTGTGCGTGATAAGATTAATGGATTTGCACAGACAATGCCGTTTGGTAAGTTTAAAGTAATTCTACTTGATGAAGCTGATTATACTAGTCCAGAATTTCAAGCTGCATTGCGTAACGATATGGAAGCATATGCTGATACAGTAAGGTTTATTCTTACTTGTAACTATGAACACAAAATCATTCCGGCATTGCGTGAAAGTCGTTGCCACAAGTTTCATATCGCTAAACCCGATCGCACAGAATATACAGCAAGGGCAGCAACGGTTCTTGTAACTGAGGGTATTGAATTTGACTTAGATACACTAGACAGCTATGTTCGTGTAGCATATCCAGACTTGCGTAAATGTTTGAATCAACTACAAGTTAACAGTAGCACAGGTAAACTATTGCCACCGCAATCACAGGGTAACAGCGAACATGAGTTATTACTAGAAGCAACAACATTATTCAAGGCTGGTAAGATTCTTGAAGGTCGTCAGCAACTGATGCAATACATTGCGTTGTATCCTACACGAGTTGAAGAAATCTATACATGGGCATATTCTAATTTAGATTTATGGGGAAAGTCACAAGAAAAACGTGATGCTAGTATCATTATCATTCGTAATGGATTAGCAACATTGCCATTAGTTGGTATTCCTGAAATTGCAATTGCAGCCTCGCTAGCGGAGTTAACATCGTGAGATATCTATTGATTTTATTTGTACGTAAACCAAACGGACAGATTGATGAACAAGTTTCTATTAGCAAACGTGTGCGTACATCTGACCTACAATCTTGTAACGTTATTTTAGATTTTGGTAAAAAGAAAGTACAGAAATGTGTTATTGAAGGTAAAGTAGTTGATACTGATTGGTATAAATTAATTGAATATTACAAACGAGTTTATCCCGCGTTAGTTGATCAATTGGAAAAGAATAATACTGAATCTGAAGTTCAGTCAAAATAAAAAGAGGGGCAATTGCCCCTCTTTTTAACTGTACAAGTTTAGTACATGTTCGATGATGCGGTGCCTTTGAACGTCTTTAATGTCAAAGGTACATAATTGCAACCCTGGTATCACCCCCTTCCTCAATCGATTTTGTAAGTCTAGTAGCCCATTGTCGGCTGATTTTCTATCGGCTTGTTCAATATCGCCAGTAATTACAATCTTACTGCCAACGCCAATTCTAGTCATAATCATTTTGAGTTGACCAGGTGTTGCATTTTGCGCTTCATCTAACACTACCCAGCTATGTTTGAAGTTACGACCACGACAGAATGCCAATGGGGCAATCTCTATAATCTGTTCTTCCAACATATGAGTTATTTCTGCCTGTGTGTAATACTCACGTAATACATCCATTAAAGGTCTTGTCCATGGTTCCATCTTTTGATTGATATCACCTGGCAAGAATCCGTGTTTTTCGTCATCTACTCCTACCGCAGGCCTAGATAATATGATTCTATCACATTCTCCGGCACGCATTGCTTTTATAGCTGCCTGCATTGCTAAATAAGTTTTACCAGTACCAGCTGGTCCAGTGACAACAACGATATCGGTGTTTTCATCTAGTAGTGCGATAATGTAATTTTCTTGATTTAGAGATTTAGGAACTAACTGTACGGGTCTTTTATTGATCCTTACAGATTTTTGTGCTTGCGAGAAATCTATTGTTTTGGATTCTTTCATGTAAAAAGTTTGATTTGTTTTTTTGCTTGGAAAGCGTGGATCTTGCTGAGTAGTGCGTAAAGCACTGGTTTTCCGTTTGCTCAATGTAAATTCTCCTTTATAAGAGCGGGTGAGTTCTCATAACACTCAATATTATTTAAAGGTAAATTCAATGTGCAATGTGTCAGACTTTTAACGCAATTTCCTAGACTAAATATAAGGCTCAACTGTAAAATACTTCACATTCTTATTAGTGCTATTAATCAATAAAAGATAAATATATTAATGAAGCACGAAACAGCCGACAATTTCTTTGACAATGTTGATTATGTCAGCATTATTGACACCGTAAAAGGTATATTTACTAGCGATGGTTCTATGAGTACCTTATTGGACTTTGAACGAGTCCTAGATGAATCCGATCTATATGCATTTAGAAATTGGGAATTAGGAGAACTAGTTCAAGGTCCTGACATAAAACGCTATACAGTTAGTAGTATATTCATGTGGCCATACAAATTAATGCCTGATCCAAAAGGTGCTAAAAGATTGGTATCTATTGGATGTAAAGTCAAGTTTGCCAAATCAGAGATTGAAGTTCCAGTGGAAGTTAAAGATTACGAAGATTTTGTTCCGGGTGGTAGATACCCAAAAATGAAACCAAAGAAAGTTTGGTTTATATACATAGAGATACCGAAAGATTTGCTAGATGATATTAAAGAAGGTTCTATTGACTTAGCTGGACAGACAATTGATTTGGAAGAATTGGATGATTCATATGATGAAGATTTAGATCAAAATTCTACTACTGACCAAGAAGAACAAGAAGAAGATGCTGGACTAGGGGGAATGCCACCAGCAGCTCCTGCAGCTCCTGCAATGTAAGGTATAACATGACTAGAAGAATCATTAATGAAGGTTTAAATTATTTGGATATGGTAGATCAAATAGAACCTACTGTTTCCGTAGATGAATATGCTGCTAAAATGGGCAAAGATAGTGATATTGTTACACTAGCGTTTACTGTTAATAGTGAAGCGTCAGGCAATGATTTAGTTGATTGGTTTGAACGTGGGTATGATTGGGTACTAGATGCTAATATTAGCGAAGGTGAATTAAGTCCTGGTAAATATTTAGTGTTTGTAGAAATGAAACGTAGAATTGCAGTTCCAGAACGTATAGTAGAGTTGATAACTGATTTAAAAACACTAACTGATTTAAGCATAAATGAGTGGACCGTTATAGTTGATGAAGAAGATTATGAAGCAGATGAAGATGTATTAAAACAAGTTATACCTATTAGTCCACATGAATATCGTGAAGAAAATGATAATGAAGAAGAATTAAATGAGATGCGTCATCGTGCAGGTTTAGACACAGTTAACTTACACGGTGAACCAGATAGTGAATTAAAAGCATTTATTTCAATGGCAGGTTTATAATGGCAACAATATTAGCACAAAAAGCAGGATCAGATTTAGCAGTAGCAAAGAGTGATGATCACTATGGTGTATTAGCGGCTGATCCTACTATATCACAATTTCCAGAAGGAAGTAGTTATGGAACAATCAGCACTACAACAGGCTTTGGTGGAAATTCAACTTTTGGAACAGGAGCGTCTGGATTCAATCAAAACAACTTCAACTCCCCTAGTTTCAATCAACAACCAAGTACAGGATTTGGAAGCACCCAAAACATTAACCAATCAACCGGACAACAACCAGTATTAACTGGCGCTGCTCCTACTAATGCAGCAAGTGGTGCTGATGTATTGGTTGCACATGACAAAGAAAGTGAACATTGGGTAAATTCAAAATGGCGTCCCGCAATGGGTTGGTTATATATGTCAACATGCTTTGCAGATTTTATCATGTTTCCAATTCTTTGGAGTCTATTGCAAGCATTAAATAATGGACAAGTTACTAGTCAGTGGCAACCGTTAACATTACAAGGTGCAGGACTATATCATATTGCTATGGGTGCTGTATTGGGTATTGCAGCGTATGGCCGTACTAAAGAAAAGGTTGCCGGCGCTAACTAAAAGTGTTGACACTGGCATAGTAGTATGCTATAATGTTTAAATGGACCATTACAGTACTTTAGGTGTTGCCAAGAATGCAACACCAGATGAAATCAAAAAATCATATCGCAAATTGGCTAGTCAGCATCATCCTGACAAGGGAGGAGACAAGGCTAAGTTTCAAGATATACAAGTGGCTTACGACACATTAAGCGACACAACCAAACGACAACAATATGACAACCCTGCTCCACAAGGATTCCCTCAACAAGGGGGTGTTCCACCGGGATTTGAACATATCTTTAGTCAGATGTTTGGTGGAGGTAATCCATTCAATCCTTTTGGGCAACAGAGACAACAACCTCAACAACAAGTATTCAGAACTACAATAAATATAACATTACAACAAGCATATCACGGAGGGGAACAAATACTAAAATTACAAACACCTACTAATACACATGCAATTACTATTCAAATTCCCAAAGGTATACAAAATGGTAATCAAATGAAAATTGATAATGTTTTAGATGGTGCCAGTTTAATTGTAGATTTCCGAGTTGAACCCCATCTTAAATACGATAGACAAGGTAATGATTTAATTTGTAATCAACCCATATCAGTATTTGATTTGATTGTTGGCACAACTTTTGAATTCACTACTTTGTCAGGAAAAACTCTTGAGGTAACTGTAAAATCAAAGACACAACCACACATACAATTAAAATTATCAGGACAGGGGATGCCCATTTACAATACACAAATGTTTGGTGACCAAATAATCTTGCTAAAACCGTTCATCCCTGATATAATAGACGAACAGGTTATCAATAGTATTCTTCAACAACAAAACAAAGGAGTCTAATATGACACATTCACCCGAAATAGATAGTATTATTGAAAATGCTATTCACTATAGCAAAGAACGTAAACACCAATACGTAACAGTAGAACATCTATTGTTATCACTAATAACACATACTTCATTTAAAAAATGCTTAGTAAGTTTTGGTGCTGATATTGATTCAATGGCACAAGAAATTGGTGCTTATTTGGATAGTCTACATGCTATTGTAAGCAAAGACGATGAAGTAGTGCCGCGTAAAACTAATAGTTTAGAACGTGTAATGAATCGTTCAGTAACACAAGTATTGTTTAGTGGACGTAGGCAAGTTACTACAATCGACTTATACCTAAGTATTGCATCTGAAGGCAATAGTCATGCACATTATTTCTTACTAAAGTACGGAATCAATAAAAATGAATTCGTAGCACATTGGCAGAAAAATTATAAGCACAACGAATCTAGCAATCTAACTGATACCCAAGCAGATGAAATCTTAGAAGAACATACTACTAACTTAACTCAATTAGCAGCACAAGGTAAACTTGAGCCATTAATTGGTCGTAGTAAAGAACTTGATGACATTATCAATGTCCTAGCTAAACGATTCAAAAGTAATGTATTGATGGTTGGTGATCCCGGTGTTGGCAAGACAGCTATTGCTGAAGGTCTAGCACAGATGATGATTAACAAAGAAGTACCTGAATTCTTGCAGGATCATCAGCTATATAGTTTAGAGATTGGCTCATTGCTTGCTGGATCTAAGTATCGCGGAGACTTTGAAGAAAAAGTTAAAGCAGTACTAGACGCATTAAACACAAAGAAAAAGACTATTCTTTTTATTGATGAAGCACATACTATGCAGGGTGCAGGCGGTGCCAACAACGGTAGTGTTGACTTTAGCAACATGATTAAACCCGCAATTACTAAGGGAACTCTTAAAGTTATTGCCAGTACAACATGGGAAGAATATTATGAAAGTTTTGAGAAGGACCGTGCCTTAATGCGTAGGTTCTATCGTGTAAGTATTGATGAACCTAATCACGATACAACAATTCGCATTCTTAATGGATTAAGTCTTAGACTGAATGACTTCCATAATGTTGAAATTACAGAGGAAGCAATCAAAGCAGCAGTTGAAAGTGCTGACCGTTATATTCATGACCGTAAGAACCCAGATAAGTCTATTGATTTGCTTGATGCCGCTTGCGCTAAACAGCGTGTAGCAGAGAACAAGGGTGCAATCATTACTAAAGAACTTGTGTTTGACCAAGTTGAACGATTTACCGGAGTACCTGCTGATAAGATGAAGGGTGATAACTTTGATTTGATTCATAAATTAGAATCAAACATCAAGGACAAACTATACGGGCAAGATGAAACTGTACAACAAGTACTTGAACGTGTATATGTTTCGTTTGCTGGTATTGGCAACGATAGTAAACCTACAGCAAGTTTCTTATTCTTAGGTCCAACTGGTACTGGCAAGACAGAACTTGCTAAACTACTAAGCAAGAACTTAGACATGCCCTTACTCAAATATGACATGAGTGAGTATGGAGAGAAGCATAGCGTAAGTAGCTTGATTGGACCTCCACCGGGCTATGTTGGGTTTGGTGATAGTCAAGTGAGTGGTGGTAGATTGATTAATGACTTAAGCAAGAACCCACATTCAATTATGTTGTTTGACGAAGTTGAAAAAGCACATCCAGATATCTTTAATATCTTTTTACAGATGTTGGATGAGGGCCATATCACTGGATCAAATGGTAAGCAAGTTAACTGTAAGAACACTATCATTATTATGACCAGTAACTTGGGGTCTAGTGATAGTGAACGCAACAACATTGGATTTGGTAGTCAAGAAAAGACCGGAGAAGATGACAGAGCATTAAAAGAATTCTTCAAGCCTGAGTTTCGTAATCGTGTTGACTTGATTTGTAAGTTTAACAAACTAGATACACTTGCTATTAAGAAGATTGTTATCAAGTTTACAGATGACTTGAAAAAGAGTTTGGTTGACAAGCATGATATTGTATTGAATCTAAGTGAGCCAGTGGTAGAGTATTTGGCAGAGCAAGGATATGATAAGAAAATGGGCGCACGACCATTAGCACGTAAGATTGATGAATTGATTCGGGTGCCTCTAAGTAAAAAGGTCTTGTTTGAACGCATTAAATCTGCTACAATCAATTGTGTGATGACAGATGGTGCAATTGATTTTGCAGTAACACATAAACTAACAGCTAAGGTAAATGAAAATGGGATTATTGAGGTCAGTTAAAAACGTTCCTAATATTGATTATTATGAATATAAGGAAAACAACTATTACAACAACTATAGATATCGTGCTAAGTTTAGAATAGATGGGTTGGGTCATGCTAGCTATATTAAAACTCCAGAAGATTTGGTAAAACGAATGGATTCTACTGGATACGATAGAATCAGAGCAGACAGAAAAGCTATGATTGTAGAAAATTTTAATGAAATTACTAACTTCATTGATTGGCGTAATAGTAACAAAAAACCCAGAACAGTGGGTTTTAGACTTGAGGGTGATACTGCTTCAGTTTACAGCAACGATTTAAATTTGTTACTTACATTGAAGGAACTTGGACCAATTACTGTAAAAATTACTGAGGTACAATTAGAGCAATTTGCCGGTACAAAGTACTATGTCAATAAGCCAAAGCATAACTACAGGATTTATTTAAAAACTGCATATATTGAAGATAAGAATTTTATCAAAGATTTGTGTGATACTGTTAAGAAAAGTAAAGAATTGGTTCCAAGCAATGCGTTACGTGACTGGTTAGATGGGTATATTAAACGGCCAATTGCTGCACTTAACAGTTGGAGTTATCGCTATACTAGCGGAACTCATTCTATTGATTATGATAGTGAAAGTACATTAAGTTATCTGATGTTAATGTATGGACATATGCTTGGAAAACGATACAAATTAGAAAAACGTCCCGATCCTGTCTAAAATGATAAATACTCTACGGAGTATTATCATGGCAAAAATCGTAGAGGACATATTAGTTGTCAAATTCAGTAAAATCGTTAAAGATTCAGACACCGACAATGGTGGACTTGTAGGTGCAGATGTTCAGGCTGCGCTAGAACAAGTTGCACAAGAATTAGTCGGTGAAGCAGTTGTCGTAGAAGTGGTAAGAGCATAATGAGCCAATCTACAACCCTTATTCTGTTCCCGCAGACAGCCTATGTTAATCCGGGTAATGCAGCACCCTACACTGTTGTAGGGAATGCTCAGCCTGCTGCTGCTTATTATTTAGGCAACAGAGATTTACAAACAGTCAACCTTAGTGTGTCAAACATTATTGGTAACATTGTTATTCAAGCAACACTAGCAAATCCTGCAACCGTAGACAATCAATGGTTTGATGTATATGAGTTTAACGGAAGTGACAATCCAAACGCAACACAATATACAAATATAACTGGTAATTTTGTGTATATGAGAGCAAAGATTGTAGACTTCAATCAAGGTGTAGTTAATTACGTTAAGTTAAGTTATTAAGGAATATTAAAATGAGTACTGAACTTTTTAGAAAATATATTGATATGATAAATGAAGGCATGGATATCAGTCAATTAGCACAAATTAGTGACAAGGCATTAGATGATGCATATCATTACGGTCGTAGTAGTCCCGGAAATACATTTGGCTGGCAGGCTAATTTGAAATCAGCAGAATTTGCATTAAAATTAATTAGTGCAGGTGTTACTGATATTGAAAAGATTAGCGATGCGATACACAATGGATGGAATGTAACCGCTAAACAATTCGTAGAGAATCCAGAACAATTTGATGACACTGAAAAATTAAAAGCAGCAGGTAAGTTAGAAGCAAAACTTCAACAACGTGAAAAATTAATGAATATACCTTATGCTCAATTGTCAGATGAAGAACAAGAAAAAGATCGTGTAGTAGCTAGAGCATTATTACAGGCAATAACTGGTCAGCAATAATGAGTACAATAGTCGTAATGCCCGGAGGCTTTCACCCGTTTCATGCGGGTCATGCCTCACTATATCAATCAGCAGTAAAAGCCTTTCCCGGTGCTGATGTATATGTAGCTGCGACTAATAGCCAAGAAGAAAGACCTTTTCCTTTTAAGATTAAAGAAAAACTTGCTAAAGTAGCAGGTGTTGCTCCTGGACATTTTGTACAAGTTACAAGCCCATTCAAAGCAGAAGAAATCACAAGACAATATGATCCTAATAGCGATGTATTGATATTTGTTCGTAGTGAAAAGGATCGTAACGAAAGTCCTAAGCCCGGCGGCACAAAAAAAGATGGCAGTCCTAGTTATTTTCAACCATATACAGGTAAAGATTTACAACCATTCAGTAAACATGCTTACATGGCTTACTTACCAACCGTAGAGTTTGGACCTGGCATAACTAGTGCTAGTGAGATTCGTAGCATGTGGCCTAAACTTAATGACAAACGTAAAACAGCAATGGTACTAAGTTTATATCCAGCAACACAAAAGAATCCCAAGTTAGCAGCAAACGTTGTTAAGTTATTGGATGCTGGTATGGGAGTAGAAAGTGTTAATGAAAAGATGAAGATGGGTGCTACAATTGAACCCATTGAAGAAGAAAAAGAAATTGACCCAGTTAAAACGGTTATTCAATTTTATGAACCTATCGTACATGATATACATAAAGAAAAGATTGATGATTATGTAGATAAGGCCAGAACTTTATTACATAAAACAGATGACCCTGAAGTTCGCTCAAAACTAATTGATATATTCAAAACAGGCAAAGAGAATCCATATATACAAGGTGGTATCATTACTACTGTAGGTGCCTTGCTTGCAGGTGGATTATTAAGTTCTGCAAGTAAAATGGGACTTAGCCCCTCGCAAACAAACATATTATTACAATCAGTATTGAATACAGTTATACCAACATTAGTTTCACGTATTAACGGAAAGAGTTGGACAGACACTATAAAATACACATTAGCTAGTGCGGGCATCGGTACAAGTATTGCGGCACTAACTGAATCTGAAAATCAAGATTATTTAGACGAAAAATAAAAATATTTCATACCCCTCTTCCTGATGTAAATAATTATATCTTAACAAGAGGACCTTATGGCAACAAAGAAATCAAAATCAACAGAAGAAAAAACTGTACCCGTAGAAAAAGTACAGGAAATCGCTGAACAAGCGGCAGCAGAACAAGCAGCAAAAGCAGAAGATACTCCTGCTGAAGCACCCGCAGCCGGACAAGTACAAGTAAATGTAGACTTTCTACGTACAACCAAAGTGCATATCGCTATGCCTTGCTATGGTGGTATGTTGACTGAATCAACATTTATGAGTTTCATTAAGTGGGCTAACACAGCCCGTCAATTAAACATTGACTGGACATTGGAAACAATGGTCAACGAAAGTCTTATCAGTCGTGCCCGTAATACACTAACTGCTAAGTTCTTAGACATGCCAGACGCAACACATTTATTCTTTGTTGACGCTGACATTGGTTGGGAGCCATGGCACTTACTAGTGTTACTAAACCGTGACGTAGATGTTATTGGTGGATTGTATCCAATGAAGACTATGCCTATCAAGTGGGTAGTTAATGGATTCGAAGGTGCTGAAGAAGGTGCAGATGGATTACAAGAAGTATCTAAAGCAGGTACGGGTTTCTTGTTAATGAAGAAACATGTATTTGAGAAACTTAAATCTCATCCAGCAGTTAAGCAATACAAGAACGACATTGGACTTGATCCAAAGTATGATGCACACTTGAAAACATATTTTGACACTGCGGTTCGTCAAAATCGTTATTACAGTGAAGATTGGACATTCTGTGAAAACTGGCGTGATATGGGTGGACGTATTTGGATGGACAAACGTGTTCTATTACGTCATTCAGGTAGTTATGTTTTCTGTATGGAAAATCAAGAACACTTGCTTAAAACAGTCGGACCAATGTTCTTGCAACAACAACAAAGTCTGGGTATGAAATTAGTTGACAAAGACGGCAACGAAATTAAAAATATTACAGCAGCATAAAAAAGCCCCGAAAGGGGCTTTTTTAATATAAAACTAAATACATATATGAGTTGGTTTAGACATAAGCCCCCAAAATATCCCCCCAAACCACAGAAGCCTGATCCAAAAAATGAACCTAAAAGAACTTAACAGTTTTAAACTAAGCGATGCCGTTACATTCCACGATAAACTTAACCCTAAGTTGTGGAATGGCACTAAGTTGCGACCAGAAGTTAGAGAACAACTACTTAAGATAGCAGAAGATTTCTTGTCAGAATTGGGAGTAAATGATTTAGATGTAAATGACATTACAATATCAGGTAGCAATGCTGCATACAGTTACACAAAATATAGCGACTTAGATTTACATATATTAGTAGACATGGGTAATTTACCTGTTGATGAAGTATATAGAGAATTATTTACAGCAAAGAAAACAATATACAATGATACACATGATATAACGATTCATAAAATTCCAATAGAATTATATGTGCAAGACAGTAGACAACCTGTTGTAAGTTTAGGTGAATATAGTGTAATGAATGACCAGTGGATAAGAATACCCACTAAGCGTAGAAGTGATTTTGACCAAACCGCCACTAAAAGTAAGTATGAAAAGTTATTAAGTTTAATAGAGATAGCACTACAGTCCAAAAAGTATAGTAAAGTAAAACATATAATAGACACAATTAAAAGATATAGACAAGCAGGACTAGATAAAGGTGGTGAGTTTGGTCCTGAGAATTTAGCATATAAGATGTTGCGTAGTCAGGGATATATTACAAAACTATATGATTTAAGAGACAAGTTACATAGTGAGAAGTTATCGTTTGAAACTATGTATCAGAACATTGATGAAGAAACAAATCATTGGTACGATGCTGGAGTGAAGGATGCTCAACGTGATGCTAAACTATATCCTGACAGAGTTGTTAAAAAACTTAACCCACGTACACGTTTGAAAACCATGCAAGACAAGCAAGCACGACACCCAGAAGAAGTAGAACAATACTCACTTGGTTATAGAAGTCTTAAGCAAGGTGTGGCGGAAGGTGAAAGCAATGATACTGCTATAAGTTTATCCAAGCTAGGTAAATTTCATTCAGGCGCAGATGCATTGGCAGAGTTTGTTCCTGAAAGAGCATCTGCACAGTATGCGTTGCATCCTGACAAATGGGAATCAACCTTTTACAGTTTAACCAACAAAGATTCAGACAAACTACGATACTATGGACCAAAGAAGATTTCAATTCCCCCAGGAACTCTAGTAGGTGATATGGCTATTGCCAACAAATTTTATAGAGCAAAAACACCTGAAGAAAAACAACAGTATGCTAAGGCATACAAAGCATCATTACAGTCTTATCCAGTTGATGTTAACCAATATCGCATGCCTGAGTTATTAATGCCGCGGCAAAATGTAGATGAAGCGTTTGATACTCCACTTCCAATAACATGGGAGAAAGGTATGCATGGTGATGTTGATGCACTTGCTAAATTACCTGATGGATCAAATTTAAGCATTATGTTTAATAAACAAGATAATATTAAACCCGATGATAAAACATGGATGGTTGAATTTTATAGAAACAACAGTCAAGAAGTAACAGGTGAGGGTGACGCACAAAAAGTATTTTCTACTGTGTTAGTTGCTATTCAACAATTTATTACAAAATACAAACCACTAAAAATCTATTTCTCGGCAAGCAAAGAAGTTGAACCTGGACAAAGTGCTGAAAGTCGTTCCAAGTTATATGATAGATTAGTACTGCGTTATGCTAAATCTTGGGGATATAAGTTTTTCCGTGCTGATAACGGGTCTTCGGTTATGTATCAATTGTCAAGAATACCAAAGCAGAAGGCTGTGGGTGAAAATCAAACCATGCAATTTGCAGCAGAAAAAACTCCACCAGTAAGTCCTTATGCTGGCGTTAAAGATAATCAATATCGTGGTGCAATGTCAGAAGCCTCAGATAAAAAAATCAGTTTTAAAATACAAAAAGGCAATGGTAAATTCTCTACAACTTTGACTGTTAATAATTCTCCAGCTGGTATATATCAATATGATAGTAACACAGGGCGTAGCATTGCTGAAGTTTATCCAGAATTCAAAGGCAAAGGATTAGGTAAATTATTAGTTTTACATGCTATCTACACAGCAGCACAGTTAGGATTAGATTTCCAAGAAGATGAATCAAGAACCAGTGCTTATGATAATGTATTAGATAGTTTAAGTAGCAACGGTTATATTGTAGATGACGATGGATATTGGTACGTTACGGGAGAGGGAGAACAATATCTAAAACGATCATTGAATGAAGCCTCAGGATATATCCCAAGCGAAAAACAAAAGAATGATCCTAGATATAGCACCGCATTGACAGTAGATGTACATCCTGATTCTATCAAAAAGAACGCAAAAGCATTCTACTGGAACACCAGTCGTGCTGGAATACCCCCAACAGCTAAAGCAAACGGCAAAATCTAAAAATTATGAATTATAAAATAAAATTATTAATAGTGTTTAACCACGTTATTTCAATCGTAGGTTTAATTTATGGAAATTTATGGTTGCTAGCTGCATCATTAATTGCCTTTTTATTAATTACTAAACTGGGCGGAGAGGTAGGGTTACATAGATATTTCTCTCATCGTAGTTTTAAAACGACTAGATTTTGGCATTATACTATGTTAATATTAGGTAGTCTAAATTGTTTTGGTCCACCAATGGCATGGGCAGGCGTACATAGAAAACATCATGCTACCTCAGATACTGATGCTGATCCACACGGAAATCAACCAGCATGGAAAATATGGTTAACATTATGGAAACCCTTCAATATAGAAGTTAAACACATAAAAGATATGTTAAGAGATAAAGAACAAATGATAATGTATAATTATTATTTTTGGTTTATTGGGTTAGTTTGGCTATCATTGTTTCTTATTAATTGGCAACTTCCTATCTTTTTAATTAGTATCCCTAGTGTTTTGGCATTTCATTCTGCTGGATTAGTCAATACAGTATGTCACATTACAGGTAAAAAACTATACGAAACCAATGACAATAGTTACAACAATCGTTGGGTAAATCTTATTACATTGGGTAGTGGATTACATAATACCCATCATGCGTTCCCTTCTGGATGGGACAATAGGCGTAACAAATGGGATATTGATCTTCCTGCAGTTATAATTAAACATATATTGATAAAACAATAGTTTCCATAATATGGTATTTTGATAAATACTCTATAACTTTGGGAAACCGTCATGAGATTTAAGCAAATAGTAGAAAATTCAACCACAGCAGGATCAGTCGCAACTGTAGCACAGCCTATGATGACTCAAACCCGTGAAAATACTAATGTTAAGGGATTAAAACCTGTACAACAAGTAATCAAAGGGAAGGCCTCAAAGAAAGGTCCTTACGCTAATAGTATTGTTGAAGGTAAAGTCAAAGAACTTTCAATGGATTTGCGAGAATTAACTGACCAAGAATTTCAAAAGAAATATGGAAAAACAAAGGCTGAAATCAGAGCCAGTATGAAGAAAGAAGTTACTGAAGATGATCTTTCAGAACAAGACTTAATCATTATCCCGGGTCAAGGTAGATTAAGAAGAACCGGATTCGTTAAACATGATTTAGATCAAGGTGAGCATGAAGGTCACACATTAAAGAACAGTTTACATACTATTGCCCGTGCTGCTAGTGATTTAGATAAAAGATTATCTGTTCAATCTGAATTCCCTGAGTGGGTATCAGAGAAGATTGGTGCAGCAAAAGGCATGATGGTTAGTGTAATGGATTATCTAATCAGCAGCCAAGAGATGCAACATGATAGAAATGACATGAATGAAGGCTCACAAAGAGTTGATTCACTTGTTACCGACGCATTACGAGTAATGAAGGGTCCAGAAATAAGTGATGCTGTACTAGCATTAAAGAGAGTATTGGGCGATAGAGCATATAATGAGCGCCGCGGCTTTTACAGTTTCTATGTTGACCAAATACATAGAAATTGGCAACTTCCTATGTACGGTCAGCAAGATTTATCTGAAGGTGATGTAAGCACTGGCAACTTACAAACAATGTACAACTTGGCTAGAATGGCTAAAAACTACTGTAGTGATCCTGAAGGAAAAGAAGCACTTACTGAGTTGTTAAGAATTCTTAAATGGTATATGGATCAAGGTAGTGAGCAAGGCGTCACGGAAGGTTGGAAAGATGAAGCAGATGATTTTACTGGATGGTCTAATCATGTTAAAGAAAAATTATCAAAGGCAGCACCAGAACAAAGATTAGGCATTGCCAAACAACTTAGCCAAATTGAAGTGAAAAACTTTGGATCTACTATTCAAGGTGGCTTTAATAGACAAACAGGCAAGGCTCAACCGGGTTTAGGTTTAACTGATACAGTAAGAAACATATTTAAATCTTTTAGTCAGGAACAGCAGGACATTCATGCTTATAACACAAAAGATGAAGATGGTAAAGCTGGAACACCTGACGCAGGAAAATTCCAAACTAAGTTTGGTTCAATTTTTGTATACGGTATGGAAAATGCAACTCAAATAGAATTAGTACTAATGGGCAAGGCCGTGCGTATGGGACCTGATTATTCTAAAGCAGCACAAGAAATCTACAGAAAAACAGGTACTCTTACTGTAGATGATTTGAAAGGTATAAGAAAAGGGTTTGAAGATAATGCTAACAAATTTGCAACTTCAATTGGCGCACAAATAGAGCCCAGCAATAGACCAGAAGAACCAACTGCGCTGACCCAAGCTTCCTTAGCACAACAAGACCAACGTTTAAGAGAAAATTCTACTCTTGCTGCAGGCGTTGACGCAAAAGGTCGTACCGCACAAGAATGGGTTAAACTAGTAAAAGCAAAGTACCCCGATGCTAAAATTATGCAATCTAAAATGCCTAACGGTCCATGGGCAGCAAAATTATCTGGTAGAACAATATATTGGGAACCGGCAGAGCAAGGTGTGGCGGAAGGCAAGATTGACTTTGCTAAAAAACTACAGGGTAAAGTAGACAAGCACAACAAAGCCGTAGTAAAAACTAAACAAGCTGTAGGTAGCAGAGTTGTTGATATTGGCGCCGGTGGTAAAGAACACAATGAAAAAACTGATGCTGCATGGGATGCTGCTAAGAAAAAAGTTAGTGAAGGTTATAAGAAGAAATAATATGAAACCATCAGATTTTTTAACAGAACTATCTAACGAAAAGTTAGCACAATATAAAACTGCGGCTTCTGCTGATGCCAGTAAAGCAGATAAAGCCGGTGACTTCAAAAAAGGTGATAAGCGTTTTAGTGGCATTGTAAAAGCTACTAATAAACAATTTGATAATGATTCTAAAAAGCCAAAAAATGAAAGTTACACGGTAGAAGATGAACAAATTGATGGTATGGCTCAAGGCGAGATTCGTGAAATTATTAAAAACGCAATACATATTAAAAATCAATTAGATAAGGGTGTTAGTCTAGATGGTTGGATGTACAGTTATGTTACTACCAGTAATGACCATTTGAATAGTGTAGCAGAACAAATTAATAACCCTAATATTGATGAAGAACAACTTGATGAATTAAGTTGTTGGTCCGGTTATCATAGAGTTAGTGGTACCAAAGCAGGCTTTCCAGGTAGTTGTGCTAAAAATAAAACTAACGAAGAACAATTAAATGAATTAGATATGTTTGCACCTCGCACAGTTTATTTCAAAATGGCTGACGGTAATTATATTAAAGCAGATTATAGAGGAAGTGAAGGATTGTCCGGACACAAAGGAAACGACAATGTAACTTTTACAGCAATGTCTTGGGTTCCTCCTAATACTGCTAGAACATTAGGACTTGATAAATTTTTAGCAAAAGGGTCTGATCCAGACTTAGGTACAACTAGACAGAATGCACAAAGTATTGTAGGTACTTCTAGCCCCGGCGAAGGCCCACTTGGTAACAGAACTATAGATGTAGTAGATTTTGTAAATGGTAAAGAAGATACAGTTCCATCACAACTAAAAACTCAAGTAATGCAATGGGTACAAAAAAATCAATCTAAACCTCAAGCACCAGCACAAGGTGTGGCGGAAGGCTCTACTGAAACCACACAACAACAACAAGTTCGTGCAGCAATTACTAAAGGTATGGCAAAATGGGATCAGAGTGATTTGGCTACCTATAAAAGTCAACCTACTAATCTGCAACATTGGGATCCTAGCGGGTGGGCTAGTGGACAACTAAAAGGGATAAATTCAATAGATCCTGACGGTACCGTAGTAATAGAACTTGATGATACTACCACTGCTGGTTTGGTTAAAAAATTAGCAACATTAGGGGGTATGCCCGGTGTTAAAACCAGACAACTTAAGATTACGTTTGACCCATCAAAAGCAAACGCAGCCGGGGTGACTCAAGGAATTGTAGCAGAAGAAAAATGCCCACATTGCGGTGGTGTAATGGTTAGTGAAGAATTGATGAATGAAAAGAAAGATGCTTGCTACTATAAAGTAAAGAGTCGTTATAAAGTATGGCCAAGTGCTTATGCATCAGGTGCATTAGTCAAATGTCGTAAGAGTCATGGTAGCTGGGGCAACGGTGGAAAGAAGAATGAAAGTTCTATACTAGAAGGTATTGAAAGCGTAGATGAAAGTTTGCACGATTGGTTTAGTAAAGAAAAGTGGGTCCGTATGGATACTAAAGGTAATATCAAGGGTCCATGTGCAAGAGAACCGGGTGAAGGTAAACCAAAATGCTTACCACAAAGTAAAGCACATAGTTTAGGTAAAAAAGGTCGTGCAAGTGCAGCAGCACGTAAACGCAGAGAAGATCCCAATCCTGACCGTACTGGTAAAGCTATTAATGTAAATACAAAGAAAGAAAAGTAAAGGATAATTATGTTAACAGAAGATTTAAAAGTATTATTGGCAAGTGTTAACTCATTGTCTATCAAAGCACAAAACTTTCATTGGAATGTAGAAGGAGACAACTTCCCTCAATATCACGAATTCTTTGGTAATTTCTATGAAGAAGTTTACAGCGCAGTAGATAAAGTTGCTGAATACATTCGTACATTAGATAGTTATGCACCCGGCAGCTTAACACGCTATGCTGAATTAACTATCATTCAAGACCAACTTAAGATTCCTCGTGCTGAATTAATGTTTGCTGAATTGTATGAAGATAATATTAAAATGATTGAATTACTTAACCATTGCTTTACATCAGCATCACAAGAAAACAAGCAAGGCATTGCTAACTTTATCGCTGAAAGACTAGATGCACATGAAAAACATCAATGGATGATACGCAGTGTTTTAAAGAAAGCCCGTGCATGAGAGCAAACGAATTCTTAAAAGAAAATCGTCAACAGGGTACTAGATGGACAGGTGATGCATATTATCGCCATCTAGCAGAACGTGGTTATAATCCAGCAGAACTATCTGATGAAGAATTAGAAGAAGGTTGGAAACAATGGGCTGCTGGTGGTGCATTAGCATTAGGTGCATTAGGAGCACATAATGCAATACAAAACAAAGGGGTTGACCAATCACAAGTACAACAACCTACTATTACACAACCTGCACAACAAGCACCTGAATCAGCATTAGATAGTACAGAGAAATACTTAGTTGGTGTTGCAAGTCAAGCTGGTATAAAAGGAACTGAATTGGCACAATTTTTAGCACAACTAAAACATGAAAGTTGGGATTTCACCAAAATGGAAGAAAAAGGTGGAAGTAATTATTATAAAAAAATGTATGATCCTCAATTTGCACCAAAGACTGCTAAGATATTAGGGAACAAAAAACCAGGGGACGGGGCAAAATATTATGGCAGAGGTTATATTCAATTAACTGGGTATGGTAATTATGAAGCAGCAAGCAAAGCACTTGGTATCGATTTAGTAAATGAACCACAATTAGCCGCTGACCCTGCCACTGCTGCAAAGATTGCAGTATGGTTTTGGCAGAACAAAACAAAAAACATTACAAATTTTGCTGATACTAAAACAGTAACACGTAAAATTAATCCTGCACTAAAAGGATTACAAGATAGACAGGAGAATTTTGCAGAATATACAAAATTATTTAGAACATGAAAAAATTAATATTATTAATAGCATTGACAATACTATCTAGTGTTGCATTTGCAGAAAAACAAAAAGAAGGTGTAACATACGATGCTGTGATAACTAGAGTTATCGATGGTGATACTGTAGCCTTCCATGCACCGTTCTTACCTGACCCATTAAAGAAAGAACTAAGTATTAGGGTGTTTGGAGTCGATACGCCAGAAAAGGGTTTTAGGGCAAAATGTCCCAGTGAAGATCAAAAAGGTCAAGCAGCAAGTGCTTTCACTAAGCACGCCATTGAAGTAGCAACTAAACGACAAATTGTTCTTATGGATTGGGACAAGTATGGTGGTCGTGTGTTGGGTGATGTACTATTGAATGGACAAAGTCTTAGACAAATGTTAATTAGTCAAGGATTTGCCCGAGAATATTACGGTGAAGCTAAAACTAGTTGGTGCAATTAAAGTTTAGTATAAACAAAGTATAATCTATCATTAGCATCACGCTTGAAGGTGTCTAAATTTAGATTGTACTTCTCAGCAAATTCATTCACGACTCCAAAAGTCCATGAGAATATATCTACATAAGGTCCAGTCTTATGTGTTATACCTGGATTAGCACGTAAATAGAACTTTCCACTAGTCTTAAGTAAATCTACACAATGACTGAATCGTGCTTCAATCTCATCCTTACTATTGAAGTTGATACTACCCAATGCTATGATAACATCATAACTTGCAAGTTTAACTTTATAGTCTAGTATATCTACTTCATAGTCAGCACAGTTATTGTATGGATCTATTCCAATTAGATTCTGTATACGACCTTTAAATGGATGATATCCGCAACCAACATCTAATACTTTCTCTGGATTTAACTTGTTAATCTCATCAGCAAGTTCCCATCCAGTATGTTCATAGTCACCTGTTCTAGGTTTCCATATCTCACTAAAGAATCTATGGGTATATCTTTCATTCAAGTCATCTACTATTTCCTTTAATGTTCCTCTATAATCACAGGGTAAACTTAATTCAGCTTCTACGGCATCCTTAAACTTAGTATATCTTGCCGGGGTCCATGGTAATTGGTCTACAATTGTAGATTCATCTATAGAAATTTTACTATACTTGGGTAAATTAAACGCAAGTTGTAAATTTTCTGTGATTAAGTTAAAAATTTTTGTGTTCATGTGATTTTTTAATAAATAGAATAAATATTATTAGATATTGTTATTTATATAAGGAGAAAACAATGAAAAAACTTTTAGCATTACTATTACTAGTACCGGTGTTAGCCTTTGCATGGCAACCTACTAAACAAATTACTGTTATCTATCCAAATGGTCCAGGTGCGGGCAATGAGATAAGTTTTAAAATAGTAGCAGATATTGTAGAAAAGAATACTGGTGCAAAATTTGTATCTGAATATAAGCCGGGTGCAGATGGTAATATTGCTACTAATCATTTCAATACAGTAGCTAACGATGGATATACTGTGTCAGTTCCAGCATGTAATAGTCAATGGGTGACTGCTGAAATATGGTATCCGCAAATGCTTAAATATAACATTTTTGAATTTGAACCAATTGCTAATATCGCTAAGAGTCCATTAGCGTTTTGGGCACATCCTAGCAGCAAAGTTAATACACCGGAAGAATTGATAAATGAGATTAAATCCAAACAAAGACCTATCAATTTTGCTATTGGTGGAGGCGGACATAAACTAGCAGTAGAATATCTAACTAGTAAACTAAATGTACCGGGGGATAAAGTTGAAACTATTATGTACAAAGGTCCAGCACAAGCATTATTAGATGTTATGGGCGGGCATGTTGAGTTTAGTGTAACACCAGTTGCAGTTGGATATCCCTATGTACAAGCAGGTAAATTAAAACTGATTGGGCTAGCAAGTGAAGTACCTATTCATGGATTAGAAAAAGTGCCATTGATGAAAGACTATACTCCGGGATTGAACTTATATGGTTGCTGGAATCTTATACTACCCAAAGGTACACCTAAAGATGTACAAGATTGGTATCGTAGTAACTTTATTCCTGCAATCAATAGCAAAGAAGCTAAAGAAAAGTTTCAAGAGAATATGATGTTCATAAGTACTAGTGAACATACAGCACAAGGACTAAATGCTAGCATGATTAAGTTACGCAAAGAATGGCAACCAATAGCACAGAGATTTAAACCTGAATGAAATATATATTTATAGCCGGGGCACCAGGCAGTAAATGGTCTAGCGTAGTTAAAAACATCTATTACAGCCCTAGCTTAGATAATAGTGATTATAGTGATGAACGCACATATTACCACGATGCTAGTGGCAAGATGGAGTTAATGCACTTAGGTGCATACTTTGACCCTGGTATGGAGTTTGATTTGCCTCTTGAGTTGTTTACATTTAGCAAAGATGCACTAGAAGATATTTTCAATAGTGCATTTACCGGTGATGGCATACGTATCATTAAGAGTCATATATTTGCTAACAATATTGATTTCTTAAAAGCATGTTGGCCTGATTGTCCTATCATTCTTGTGCATCGTCCTGATGATGCGTGTTTAGGATGGTGGGTTAAATGTGGTCACTTTACTATCACTTATCCAAAGTATGACAAGTATTATGTAGATTTACGAACAATGGCTAATATCATCAAAGAACAGAATAAGGGTATAGTTAGTGCTACCATGAAGTACTCAGGCAAAAACCCATTAAATAATACTATGCTCTGTGATATGTTAAATATAAAACAACCCCCAGTTGAATATCAACAGAATTACGGGGAATCAGATGTAAGGGTAATTGTAATATGAATTCAAATTGGGAAAATACAAAAGTAAGAAGTAAGTATCACTTTGATACTACTAAAATAGACCCTAAGTATGACACTGTTGTCAAGTTAGGAAGAATCGTTGCTGACTACTCTACTGATGTTGAAACAGCAATTAGTAATAGTAAACCTGCATCATGGCGTACAAGAGGTCAAGCAGGTAAATCTAGACCCGAAGAAGAATTAGCAGCAGAAGATTATGATTTAGAACAAACCGGGTACGGTAAAGATTATGTAATCAGTCATCTATCATGGAAGATATCTCCTAACTTACAAAAGATTAGTGATTTATTTGGGTTGAAAGATTGCATGAATCGGGTACATGTGCAGATGCCGGGTGAAGTTTGGAACTTGCATTTAGATAAACTTGAAAAATGGAATACAGAACAACCATACTTAGTTACTAGAATCGTTGTTCAATTAACAGATTGGCAAATGGGACATTTTTGGAGTTATGGTAATTATAATCACACTGGATGGAAAGCCGGAGATGTGTCTACTTTTGATTGGAAGAATGTTCCACACTCTACTGCAAATGCAGGACATGTTCCACGAGTTACGTTTCAAATGACCGGTGTAGTTACCGAACAAACAAATGAATTTTTAGCTAGATTGAAAAGATTTGACACATACACCCTAGAACTTAAAGAAAGTTCTTGGTAAGAACACACCTACCTTAGGACCGTGTGGCCCGGCTGCTGGGCGTAGAAAGCGATTCGCTACCGTAGACTACAAAGTGAGCACTTTTGATAAATATATAATGCTTACTGAACACATTATTATTGAATCCGCTGCTAATGAATTAGCTAAACGATTGCCATCACTTCAAAAACACGATTATAATACTATCGATAAATTGATGCAGCAGGTAGCTACTAGACATAGCATTACTGGTAAAGCACTACATGATTTATTCGTTCACAAATTTAAAAGATCACCGGATGAATGGGTCAAAGGTAAATTAGATGAAGCAAGTGATGAACCAAACTTCTTGGAAGACAATCCAATAATGCAGAAATTCATCCAATGGGCTAGTAAAGAATTACATCTACAATCTACCCCTGAATTTGAATTCAGTTATAATACCGAAGAAGCACAACAAGGACATCATACTGGTCGTCATAGTTCAAATGATAATAATGTTTGGGTGTATGTTGCTAATAGAAATATGGTTGATATAATGCGTACCGTTTATCATGAACTTACCCATGTGCGGCAAGGTGAATTGAATATGATTAAACCGGGCGACAGTTATCCCGGTAGCCCAATTGAGATGCTAGCAGATATGACTGCGGGCAAAGCCATGAAAATATTTGGCAAAAGTCACCCAGAAATCTTTCAATAAAATCATTTCTATGCTATAATGCATAGA
>Ga0209107_10000478_pt1 | contig 23247 bp, 17 predicted proteins | sample LakErihyJuly2011_2_FD_187460 | JGI IMG/M metagenome (GOLD analysis project Ga0209107, IMG submission 187460) | Freshwater microbial communities from dead zone in Lake Erie, Canada - CCB hypolimnion July 2011 (SPAdes) (version 2) | ecosystem: Environmental > Aquatic > Freshwater > Lentic >...
TTTAATTATGCGTGGACGCTACATCGAAACACGTCAAATTCTACCTATGCTCAGGGATGATGAAATTGAAGAACTTATTTTTGAAATTGCTGAACGTGAACGCAATATCTGTTCCTATGATTACATATGGTTCTGGATGCGAGAAAAAGGCGAAAATGCTCGAAGACACAGCTTGCTTTCGATTATTTGCAGGCTCATTTTTGATAATCAGATGGGAGCAAAATACAAAAAAAATTTGCATGCGAAAGAATTGTCTTTTTTTCACACCTATCGTGCAGCTGAACTTGAGCCAGAAGATATTGAACTGCAAGAAAAATTATTATCTTTGTATGAACCTGGAAATGAAAGTTTTGATGTTGAAGAAACAAAAAAATTAGCTGATCGTGTGCTTAAGACAAAGCCAGAAAGCCCTGAAGCGCTGCAAGTTTTAAAATTATTTAAGAGCATATCCAGATAATATAAATCAAAAAGATGCTTCTAAAGCAGTCTGGAAATAAGGTTAAAAATAAAAACCTTGCTCCATCGGATACTAATTCACTACGGTCAAAGGGTGCAAGTGAGGTACCAAGAAGGAAGACACCTTAATGGGAAGAAAAAATTTTGAAAGAAAAGAAGGCACCTTTTTTTCTTTTTTTAGTAACCCTTTGACCAAACGAATTTTAAAATGCATTCAACTACCGGCTTTTTATTTAGTCATTTCACTCATCATTGTTAAAAGTTTGCCAACCCTTGAAGAGAAAATATCCTTACTCTCATCTTCAATCACCCTAGAAAATCCCTCTCATGAATGTTTATTTGTGAACATAGAGGCCGCAGAACAAAAAGCGCTCATAGAAGAAGCAATAACCACACAAACGAACCATTTTCCCTTACTCAATGGCACAGAAAAAATAACTAAGAATCTTTTGGAAAAAATACCATATCTTGCATCAGTCACCTGCTCTCTTGATAAAAATAATAAACTACACTTTAGGATAATCGGTAAGGACGCAGAACTATTGCTTGCAGAAAATAAAAGCACCGCGCACATTGAGCACATCACAAGCGCACAAACGCCAGCACAACAAATGCATCAAATAGCGTTCAACAAAAAAAACTTGGAAAAAAAACAGACCGAGCTCTATTCAATATTTGACGCCATGGATCAACTCTTAAGTTCAACAAGCAGCTTCAATCTCTCCCCAGAAGATATTTTTACAGATAATAGCACCAAGAAAATTTCAGGACGTTCAGATGAAAAATCAATGTTCAAACTAGAGCCCACAATAGCCATTAAAGAAATTGCACTCCCTTCATGCAAGAGGAATACAGTATGAAAAATCTCATTACAGGGAAAATTTTTACAGCTATTGATATCGGAACCACAAAAATTTGTGTCGTTATTTGTACTGTAAATGAAGCCCTTCAACTAGAAGTTCTTGGTATCGGATCACATCCTTCGTATGGCATAAAAAAAGGTGTCGTTGTAAATATCAACATGACAGTACATGCGATAAAAAAAGCTGTTGATGAAGCATGCGCCCAAGCTGGTTTTTTTATTGATGCTGCAACAGTTGGTATTTCAGGAAGCCACATTCAATCATTTAACTCTATTGGCGTAATCCAGATTCAAAATAATGAAATCTCTCAAGATGATATTGACCAGGTTATTGCCGTTGCCAAAAACATAACACTCTCTGAAGATCGAGAAGTCATTCATATTATTCCACAATATTTCAGAGTCGATGGCCATGATATTGTTGAAGAATCTCGCGGCATGCATGGCTCACGGCTCGAAGCACAGATTCATGTTGTCACAGGATCAATATCATCAGCTAAAAATATCATAAAAGCCTGTGAGCTTGCAGGAATTACGGTCAATGACATAATTCTTGAACAAATTGCTTCAGCTGAAGCCGTACTCTCGCCCTCTGAAAAAGAACTCGGCGTTGGTATTCTTGATATTGGCGGAGGCACCTCAGATTTTGCGGTCTACAAAGATGGTAAAATCATGCACTCAAAAGTTATTCCAATTGCAGGAAATCATTTCACCAACGATCTTGCAATTGGTCTTGAAATTCCCATTCATGTTGCCGAAAAGCTCAAACTTGAATACGGCTCTGTCTTCAATACAGGACAACAAACAACCTTTGGCGAAATTGAAGTGCTGGATGAAGCAGAACAAGTCAAAATGACCATCTCATTAGAAAAAATGTACGCTATTTTAAACGCACGCGCTGAAGAGCTCTATGATTTTATCACCGACGAAATTTTAAAACATAACCTCAGACCACTGCTCTCCTCAGGAATCGTAATTACCGGCGGTGGAGCTTTGCTCAAAGGAATGAGAGAGCTGGCAGTTGAACAAACTAAGTTACCAATCCGTGTTGGTCGGCCACACATTTATTACGGATCTCCCTTACGAGGAAAACTCCCAGAAGCACTGCAAACACCACTCCACTCAACGGTTTATGGAATAATTATGTATGCACTGCAAGAAAAAGATTCCAACTTTGAAAGACACGCAAACGACACTCTTTCATCGAGAATCTTTAAACAAATGAAAAGCTGGCTGTACGATTTCCTATGAACGATGACAGAGCAAAGGAGCTTTTTATGTCTATGAATAACCGTAATAATCTAAAACTGAGTGCAACACTTAAAGTTTTTGGGGTTGGTGGCGCAGGTTGCAATGCCGTAAATAGTATGATCAAAGATAACGATTGTACTGAAGTTGAATTCATTGTAACCAACACAGACGCTCAAGCACTTGATCTTTCAAATGCTCCTATGAAAATTCAAATTGGTACCAAGATCAGCAAAGGCCTTGGTGCTGGATCCAATCCAGAAGTTGGACGACGAGCGGCCGAAGAAGATCTGGATTCCATTGTCATGTGTCTTGAAGGCACTGAAATGTTATTCATCACCGCAGGACTTGGCGGTGGCACCGGATCAGGAGCTGCTGCTGTTATCGCTCAAGCTGCCAGAGATCTTGGAATTCTCACGGTTGGTATTGTCACCAAACCATTTGCATTTGAAGGCAAACGCCGCATGAAACAAGCAGAAGATGCAGCAACCATCCTCAAAGATGCCGTTGACACCTTGCTGATTGTTCCAAATCAAAAATTACTCGAATTTGTCGATCCAAAAATTTCTATGCTTGATGCATTTGCACTTTCAAACAGTATCCTGAAGCAAGCAATCAAAGGAATCAGTGACATCATCAAAAAACCCGGTCTTATCAACGTTGACTTTGCAGACGTCAGAACTGTTATGAAAGACATGGGGATGGCTGTCATGGGAACCGGCAGAGCAAACGGCGAAGGTCGCGCTCGAAATGCGGCTATGCAAGCAATCAGCTCACCAATTTTGGAAAATGGAAGCATTGAAGGCGCTCGTGGAATACTGCTCAATATCACGGGAAATAGTTCTCTTGGCCTGCAAGAAATTCATGAAGCCGCCAGCATCGTTCATGATCTTGTGAGCGAAGACGCGAATATCATTCTAGGATCGGTTATCGATGATGAAGTCGGTGATGACATCATTGTCACCGTAATTGCGACCGGATTTGACGAAGAAGCGATGAAGATGCAACAACCATACAACAAACAAATGCACTCAGCGATTCATCCACCACAGCGAAATACAGCCCAACCTTTGCAAGCAAAACCTATGCCTCAACCAATGCATCGTCAAAGTGATACGCAAAATTCACCATTTAATAGTGCTGACAATCTTGATACCCCAACATTCTTGAGAAAAAAAGAATTCGAACAATAATAAATCAGAGCAGCGTGCCAAAAAAGCACGCTGCTCATTTTCAGGCATCTACAATATTTTTTTTAATAAACGACAAGATAGTATTTTTAAACTGCACGCGATCGGCGTACCGTAAATATGTTAAATATTTATGACTTTTCTGAGTAATTCTGACAACCGGTTTCACCGAAGTTGACGTAGATTTTTTCATAGAAAAACCTACAGTCGGCATCGATATTCGGCGCCACCCCCAATTGTGCCCACCGGTATCAAGATCAAGAAACTGCACCGTATTTTTATATTTTTCATGCGAGGTAAATGCACGAGACAATAACTCACGATTTTTAAAGGAAACCACCCGATCATTGCGATTCGAGACAATCAATAATGGCAACTCTTTGGGAAACTTGCCGAGCGCCACATTAAGCACCGGTGAACTTCCAAATGGATTATACGATGGCGCAAATAGCATTCTCGCGCCGATTCTTGCAAAAACATCGCCTATCAAGCGTCCAGTTTTTTCAATAGTTGAGACCGCACTTAAATCTGCATAGGGAGCGAGCAATACGGCACCCTTAATCTTTTTTGCAAGTGCATGATGTTCAGATAATAAGGATATTAATGTCGAGCCACCATTTGAATGACCAACACAAAGTATTGGCAAGCCCGAAATGTCATAATTACCAATAACAGATGAACCCTTTGGCTGCGCCACTTTGTCTGCCAAAAAAGATAGATGTAATTTTGCTTGATACACATCAGAATCTTGAGCAAATGACTGCACATCCTTGGTTTGAATCAATCCTGGATGATAGACCAAATAACTTAATCCATCCAACCCTGGAACCATTTTATGAGCATATTCATTCCAAGAATCTTGACCTGAAAATTTATTAAATCCCAAAAAACCATGGAGAAACAGCACAACAAATTGTGGGGGAATGCGCTCAGAACCTATTTTGTGCACAGAACCTGACGCTATCATCTGAGCATCCGCATAATTTTTAATCTTTTTGTATTGCCGATCGTGAGAAAAACAGACCACATGCAAACCAATAACCAAAAAGATAAATGCTGTAACCAAGAAAAATGACTGATAATTTGTCACAAAACCCTCACACTATCACCATTTTCTACTTAAAAATCACGACTAACGGGCATCATTTCTTTTAATTCTTGCAAGCCAGAATCTTTACGCAAAACTTTAGATGACACAAATGCCGTCAAATCATTTCTTAATTTTTGCCTGTCGTCTCTATTGGCTTTTAGACTAAAAGATCCATGTCCGCCTGTTTCAAATGGATGCAAGTGCAACAGATTTGAATAACCATTTTTCTTAAATGCTTCAACAAACACCGTGTAATTTTCGCCAAAGGGAATAACCGTATCGTTTGATGCATGAATCAAAAAAATGTCTCGCGAATGGGGAAACAAGGATGATGTAACGTAGTCAATCGGTGCTTTTTTATTCGAATCATACCGTTGGCCAACCAAAATTGGCGCACTATTTACAGCGCCCCCCCCCATTTTAGCCAAAATAGGTTTATTGAGTATTTTGGTTCTTCGAATATCGGTGTATGGCGCGAAAAGAACAATTCCTGAAACTTTTTCGCTTAATTCAGGATGAGCACCAAACATCGTCACCGTTGTGGCTGCACCATTTGAATGTCCTGACGCAATGATTGGAAGGCCATAATATTCATGTGATGGATCTTGCGTCATCTGGATAATTCTATCAAGGTGATATTTTACTTGCGCAATATCATCGTCTTGACCGAAGGACGTATATTTCGGCCCAACTTTTAAACTTGGATGATATGCCACATATCTAAATTTTCTCAAAAATGGCGCTAAATGATGATTAAATCTTCCGCGAGCGTACTCGTAACCTGGAAATGTTGGACGATATCCATGAGCGAAAAACGCAATAAACTGCGGCTTATCGTCAATAGTCATATTTATATGTGATCGCAAAAAACGCTGATGAAAATCAGACCCCCACTGCATAACTGCAAAATCACGCATTTCCTGGCCAATTTGCTCATTATAACGAGAAACCGTATCGCTTATTTTTTCTGAAATTGCACCTTTTGTCCGTTTACTCATATCAGTCACCGCAGAAGCGGCGTTATTAAAAAAACTTCTTGGCGCAAAAAGACCAAAAGGGATTATCAACAAGAAAACCCTCAATAATAATCGTTTTTTTATATTCATTGTATTCATCATGCTTTTTTCCAGGGACCACTTCTTACTTTTTAATGTAATATTTTCTGGTTGAATTTTTCAATGATAAAAAATCTTGCATAGAAAAAAGCCCCTGAATTTATCCAAGGGCTTTTATTAAAGTAAGCCTTAGGCTTTTGACGCCTCAACAGTATCAACACTATCAAGAGCCGCATTATTTGAAAGATCGTCAGTAAATTCACAGGCAAGTATCAACGCATCTTTAAATAAAATTTTATTAACCTTACCATCTTTGAGGTATTCAATTTTTGAAAGCTCTTTTTTCAGAGTTTCAAATTTTAAGAGAATAGCTTGCGGTATGTACCGATCCAACTGATACGCAGAAAGCCATTTAATATTTTCCTCAAATTTAGCTAAAGTTTTTTCAAAAGATTTAGCATCACTTAACCCTAAATCATCAAAATACCAAAGTGTGAGAACAAAAAGCACTGCAACAAATGACGAGGTAAACTTAGCCCTATTATTTCTTGCATCAATTAACGATCCAATAAAAAAACCTAGCGGAGCAAAAACACTTACAGCGACGAATGGGACCAAGATCTCACTGGTTACAAAATATTTTTGAAATAAAGAATTTATTGTATTTACACCAACAGAAAGCCATCCATACTCATCAAACTTTAACGTTACGTCTGCCATATTTCTCGATAAAAAATATACCAATAATTTTTTCATCTCGAGATCAGTTGTCGATGAATAATAAATCATCATAATTTGAGCGTATAAAGAATACGGATGCCATTCAGACGAAATACCAATTAACTTCAAGTCCTCAGGACACACAAGGCGTCCCTCATAAATTTTATCTGAAGAAATTCGTTCATAAACTTCATCAAATGAAAGCCCGGTGACATTTACACCAAAACGGTTGTAATCTTCTAGCAACATTTCAACGCCATCAACAAGAATCGTTTCCGCTACTGGAAAAATTCCATCTGCACCATGAAGCGGCACCAAAAACAGCAAAAATAATACTAAATAACGGTTAACCATAGATAAACCAACTCAAAATATGTGGTAGCATCCTGATAATTTAACATATTTTATTGTTTAAACTGTTTATGAAGAAAAAATCGCTTTTTTAGCGATAAATATGCTTTTTTTAAGAAAAACGCCATTCAAACTGGAATGATTCGCTTTCTCATATTTTTTGTTCGGTTTATCGAAAAATAGCTTTTCTCGACAAACTGATTGAGCAGAAATTGACGATCAGCCTCAGAGACAACCACCCGACAGTGAGCTTCTGTGAGCGCCACTGGATAACCATATCCTTTTGAAATTTGATCAAAAACAATACCCATAAGTTTATTAAACAACCCTGTTTCTAACAAAGTCCAATAGGGAAATTCAAGCCGCACGATTTCATCGTCAGTCGAAACATAAACGAAAGCTGCAACATCGAACCGATCAAGCTCACATCCAAAAACTATATTCTTTGCAGTAGATAAAACTGGAGAGAACTGGCCCTTTTTCAAACAATTTTTTAGTAATTCGGCATCAGAATCTGATGCACCAACAACGGCTGACCAAACCCGCGCCTGCGGAGAGCTTGTGTACCAACACACCGGAATTTTATGTTCTCTTATTTTTAACAAAACTTTTTGGTAACGATTCATGATCATTTTCTGCACAGCATTATTTTTAAGAATCAAACTTTGAGGAATCATAGATCCGTCAAAAAGCAACGCTAAAAAAGTATCACTTTTATGCTTTAAATAGCATTCAACGCCATACTCGAGTTCACGAATAAATCTGAGCAGATCTATCATTTCTGCTGAAAAAATAACTGCCTCTGTTTCAGACTCGATTTCTTTTCTCGTGACAAACTCTGTTGAAAGCAGAAAATCAACTGAACTTGTTGCAGCTCCATACGAAAGTAAAATCCCACCAACATTCACAACTGCCAGCTGACTCGAGTCAAGCTCAGGATCAGGATACACTTGAGAGCCATCAATCCCAAGAACAGCGTACTCATTTTCTTGAGGTAAACCATCAAATAAAAATGCTGCTTTTTGCACCACATATTTTGAGCTTACCGCAGAGCCAACCTCAAGCGAAGAAAACAATTTAGAAATAATCGGTTCAAAAGAATAAGAAACATCGGCCACATCTTTTGATGACGCCGCCGATGTTCGTTTTACTAATTCTTCTGCAATTTTTTTATGATCAAGCACTTATAATCCTGTATTAAAAATCATATGCCATACGCACGTACAAACCATAGGCAGGATCTCGTCCCAAACCGTTATTAGTTACAACAACCGATTGCGACGGAATACCATTTGCTCCCGGAACAAAAGTGTTTTTAATCACTGTTGAATTGATATTTGGTTGACCTGCAACATCAGCATACAATGTTCCAGGAAAGAACGCACCACCTCGCACACTGAGCTGACAATCTTTCGCAACTTTATAATTTATAACAGCAGAAAGCTCTACTCCCAAAAATGAGCTTGCGCGTGCTGCTCCATGCCATCCTGAGAAACCTAAACTTGATGATACAGCACTCACAGAGTCAAGATCAGAATCAAATCCTGGTTGCACTTCAGACAAGCCCCACTTGAGCGGTGGACGGGCTTCCCCATAGAAAAACAATGCTCCAGAAACTGAAAGCTTTTCTTTTTCAGCAAGCGGATTACACGTGGCTCCAAATCCCATATAAATTAAGTTGGTTGCGCAATCTGAATCATTAAAAGTTGTCAGTGCATTCAAATCAATATCAACTGGTCGTGGAACAACACCTGAACTAAACATCACGAGTGGATTACACCACATTCCGCGATAACCCCAGTCTCTGAGTGGCAAAAATCCTTTAAACTCTCTATCTTTTCGACCATCTGTCGCTTGTTGCGCTTGTACCAACGTTGAAAATCCACCTTCTTGTGCGTGGTACTGACCAACCGTGTCAGAATATGGATAATCACCACCAGAAAAGTACCCGAGTGAAACAGATGGAACAACTGGATAATCTTGCACTTGGTATGCCAAATCAAAGACAAACATGCTTCCTGATAATTTAACTTTATATCCCGGATGATATTCAGTAACCGTTGTTCTGCTATCAATCCATGGCAGTACATCTTGACGACCAAACTGTGTAGCACCTTCAATATTACACAAAACTGGCCCCACACTCAGATCAAGCATTGCACCAATAGATGTCAAATAAAGTGGTGAATCTGAAGGAGACTCTACGGTTTGACGTTGAGAATTATAATAAACCGCATACGGTTCAATACGAACACTCGAATTATTAGTGGGTTCAGTCAAATAGGCCATTGAGATAGAAAAGAGATGTCGTCCATGAGCACCAGAATCATCTTTATTTGTCGTATGGAAATTTCGACTAACATCTTGTACATATTTTGAAACATTTTCACTCACCATTGGACTGTAATAAATATCATATGACAGGTGATGCGATGGAATCTCACCATGAAATAAAATACCTGGGGCATATTTGGGCATAGATGTTTGAACAGCCTGACGAGGAAAGCCCATGTAAGTCACACCGCCATAAGAACGATCACCTAATGACAGTCCACGACCAACACAATAGGGAAAGTACCCTGCCGTCAATGAGCTTGGCATTGTTTCAAGAACCGGTGTTAACGTTTCAAGATTAAATTTGAACCATGCTTCATCAACAAATACACTCACTGGTGGATTAATAAAATCTTGAGAATTGGGAACATCCGTAAGCCCATAATTCTTGGTCAAAATAGATCGCCAAAAGAGTGTACTTCCAACAATCAGAGAACTTTCGGCCACGGGAACACCATTGTTCTCGTTTTTGCCAAAGTTAGATTGCAAACCAAGTTTGATCCGTTGACGCCACTGATTAACCTGATCATCAACTTTTTTGGTAAGGCGCACACCATTTCTTACTTTATACATATCAACTTTAATGCTGCCACCAATTTTCAGCTCTACGTCTTTTTCTTCAATAGGAATTTTCAATTTAAATGAATCATCTTTTCTGAAATTACTTTCAAGTGAAAATGCATTTTTATAGACACGATCAACTTCATCAGCTGAAACTTCTTGAACGGCTCCAAGAATTCCTGCCGCGCACACAAACCCCATGAGTAAACTATTTTTTTTAAACACTCGCATTTTTTCATCATCCTTGCAGTAGCGTTTTTTATTCTAAAAAAATACTTTCAACTGTTGATCGCTCACTCCCCTATTTAACTCCCCCACAGAGCCAAAAACATCTTGAATAAATAGTTTTTGAAAAAAAATCATTACATAATCGATACAACATGCCGTTAATACCACAAAAACAATGTAGAACTCAATAAAAAGACCCTGCTGAACTACTCAAAATTCAGCAGGGTCTTTTTATGAGAAAAATTAATAATTAATTTGAAATTTGTTTAATAAATTCAACAAATAATCTCAAGCCAGCACCAGTAGCTCCATGTCCAAAATAGCTCACTCCCGGAACACCTTCAGCCACGCCTGCAATATCAAGATGCGCCCAGCGAGCATTCTTTACAAAATGACGCAAATAAACACCACCAATAATGGTTCCCGCGTAGTAATTTTTCTTACCACTATTTGCAATATCGGCAACGTCTGATTTGACGCCTTCATTGAAAACTTCGTCAAACGGTAAACGCCAGACTTTATCGCCAACAAAATTACCAATCGTTGAAAGCTGCTGCGCAAGGGCATCATCGTCAGTCATCATGCCTGCATAAAATGTGCCAAGCGCATGCATGCACGCACCAGTTAATGTTGCAATATCAAGAATAATATCTGGTTTAAAGAACTGCTCTGCGTAGACCAATGCGTCAGCCAAAACTAATCTGCCTTCAGCATCTGTATTTTCGATTTCAGATGTCACACCATTCATATGCGTAATAATGTCATCCTGACGAGAAGCTGCGCCGTCCGGCATATTTTCGGTGAGTGGCGCCAATCCAATAACATTAATGTTTGGCTTAAGCTGGGCAATAACTTGCATTGCACCAAAAACAGCTGCAGCACCCGACATATCGTACTTCATACCAGTCATATAAGCCGCGGGCTTAAGACTCACGCCCCCGGTATCAAAGGTAATTCCCTTACCAACAAGTGCGATAGTTTTGGTGGCGCTCGGTGATGAATATTCCATCGTTACAAATTTAAATGGTTGAGCAGATCCAGCACCAACGGCAAGAAGTCCACCCATACCAAGTTCAAGTGCACGATCTTTTCCAAAGCAGGTATATTTCAACCCATGTTGATCAGCAATTTTTCGCGCTTCTTCAGCTAAATATGTTGGCGTTGCAATATTTGCAGGCATATCGGCAAAACGACGAATTTTATTAATTGCGGCTGCAATTATTTCGCCTTCTGCACATGCAGCAGATTCATTAAGTCCAGAAAAAACTACTTGAGCAGTCCATGGTTTTTTTTCTTTTTTAATATCTTTAAGTTCATCAAAAACATAGGTCGCCATGTGAGCCACTACCGTTAATTGTTGAGCCACTTGCGCATCAGTCATTGCGTACAACGCTGATTCAGGCAACGACAATGAAACAGCTTCCACGGATAACTTTTTGCATGCTTTTATTGCTGATCCAACCGCACAACGCAAGGCTTCAAAGTCTAAGACGCCTGTGCTGTTTTTCTTTCCAACACCAACAAGCATCACATACCATGGTTTGTCTGAGCAGACTGTTGAGAGCGTTACAAAATCACCCTTTTTTCCGGTAAATTTATGGGCTTTTAATAAAATTTCTGGTTTCTCAAAGCACTCATTTAATTTTTTGAGTACTGAATCTTGTAACACAAAATCTTCGGTTAAAAATAACACCTTAACATCTGATGCAATATCAAAAATTCCTTGAGTGGATCCGACACATGAAATCATGGTTTCTTCCTTTTTATTTGCTCGTAAGCACCGCTCTTATCGCTTCAAGCCCAAGAATTGCGCACTTACGACGTCCATATGAAATCTCTTTGGCACTCAGCATATGCAAAAGATCGTCATCCGTTAATTGCAAAAAATATAAAATTGATTTGCCCTTCAGATTTGTCAGCAAAATTGATGTACTCGCACGACACAACATACATCCAGAAGACTGAAATCCAACCTCGGAAATAATATCTTTCGCAATACAAAGACTAACCGTCACCTCATCGCCGCACGAAACATTTTTAATCGTGTACGAATGAGTAGGATTTGAAAGCAAAGAATAAAATTGAGGTTTTTTTGCATGTTCCACCAGCAGTGCATTATCAATCAATGACATAATTACAAAGCCCTCAATCGATTTATTGCAAGAACCAACGCACTGCAAAAAACATCAATTTCTGCTTCGGTTGTATACCAATGCAAACTCACGCGCAAACATGCTTGCAATGAAAGGTATTCAAAGAGTGGTTGCGCGCACATAAGTCCTGCACGCACAAAAATTTTCTGCGCACTTAAAACATCAGCCACATCATGCGCATGAAGATCATCAACCACAAATGATACCAAGTGGCCCTGTGTTGAAAGTAATTTTTTATTCCCCAGAATGGTTACCGCATCAATCGAAGAAAGCGTATTTAAAATTTTTACAATTAATGCAGCCATTCTTTTCTGATGAAGATTTTTATCAATATTTTGTTCAATGAAATCAATCACCTGCCCCCACGCGATCACTTGAGCTGCTGGCGGTGTTCCAGCTTCGAGAAACAATGGGCTTTTTTTGTACACAACTTCGTCCGCCAAAACAGATTCCACCGATCCACCACCAACAAAAACATGCTGCAGCTGATCATGAATTCGTTTATTTATAAACAAAACACCAACGCCCTGTGGCCCAAAGCTTTTGTGCGCAGAATATGCATAAAAATCAGGATTCAAAAGTCTTAAGTTAATAGCATTAAATGACTCGTGTTGCGCACCATCAAGAACAACAATGACACCAGCGGCATGGGCGCGTTTGATAAAATTCTCAAGCTGCACGCCATCTTGCCATAATGGCCCCATAACGTTTGAATAGGCTGAAACAACAATAACTTTTGTTTGAGCAGAAAAAACTTCCGCTCCGAAATCGAATGTGTAATCAAACGATGAAAATTTCATCCATCGAATCTGAGCTCCCGTTTTTTTAGCAACTTCAATCCACGGGAGTGCACTTGAATGATGCTCTGCAATAGAAATTACAATTTCATCATCTTGCACAAGATTTTTCATTCCCCATGAATAGGCTGCAATATTCAACCCATCAGTAGTTCCTGAGGTAAAAATAATTTCATTCGGCAAAACAGCCATCTTTCTTGCAATTTTTGACCGAACTGCCTCAAATCCAACAGTAATCCGATCCGCAGGCTCATACGAAGAGCGATGCACAACTTCTACGCTATTTTCATAAATAACCTGTAGCGCGTGCCCCAAAATGTCTGGTTTTAAGCTGGTAGCTGCGCTATCCAAAAAAACAGAGTCGGCATTTTTCTTAAAAAAAGAAAAGTTTTGCCTAAAAAAATGTACTACGTCCATAAAAATCTCACATGAAAGTTCTCATAGAAACAATCATAGCACCGATAATTCAATTTAAAAAACAGCTAAAATCTTAAAAATTATTCGCTTCCAGAAAATTCTACCAATGAATTTTTTCCATTTGACACATTTCAATGCGATAAATCATCTTTTTATACCAAAAAAAGCTCTTTTCCTACTTTCTTACCTTAAAAATATTAGAAGCTCTACACTAAACATATGATTAAAATACAATTCAAAGGCATACCTACCGACAAAATGAAATCCGGAAAAAGCTTTTTCACAACTTATTTCTTACTTTCCATGTTTTTCTTCGCGCAAATGTGCGCTTCAGAAAAGCATGCGCAATTGCCAATTCCTGAAAATCAAATCTGTTTCAGGGACGCTCAATCAACGTATATGCGAATAAATAAAGACGTTTTGAGCAATATATTCGAGAAGTATGACCTTCTTGAAAAGCTTAATAAAACGCTTTTTAATACTGCAATTTTAAAAAATCCAGAAACAGCTCGCGTAATTCTTGAAAGCCTTCCGATGAAACTTGGAACCGGGAAGCGCGGATCAATCCCTCTTAAGGGTGATTCGACCAAAAAAGTTCCGTTTACCTACTTTGACAGAGGAAGCAATGAATTGGTTGTTATTGGTGGTGGATTTGCAAATCCACGAGAAATGCTCGCGCCGCTTACCAGTATTTTTGCTGATTATGACGTTGTTATCGTCGATCACATTGGGCATGGCCTTGACTACACCCCCTCATCACTCCCTGGCTGGCTCTTTAAGTTAATGCTTAATATCGACTTCACAGCGCTCAAGGGCGGCAAGCAAGAGGAAGCTGAATTGCTCAGCATCACCGACTACTTTAAATCTAAAAAAGAATATAAAAACCTCTACGGGGTTGGATTTTGTTATGCAACCGGTATTTTCATCAAAACAGCTGCTAACAATCCTGGATTATTTAAAAAACTTATTCTCGATGGTGCCTGGGAAAGTGCTCAAGCACTGATGAAGCGATTTGCCCAGAAACCTGAACTCTTCTTCGATCCACAGCGCGGAGATCCTAACGAAAGACTAATGGGCTGGGGAAGGTACACACAATACCAATTATACATGTACTTTGCGCAATCTGGCATTGGCCAACGATACCTTCGTGGCTATGCCGCAAACCAAGAACGAAACCGTGAAGCACTCGAAAAGCTTACAGATACACCAATTTTATATTTTCATGGCTCGAACGACCTGGTTATTTCAAGCAAACAATTTAATAACGTATGGGACTATAAACCTGGAGAAAAGGCTGCAATTATCACCGATGGAAGACACTTACAAAATTACATCAAGTACAAACAGCTTTTTTGCTGGGCAACCAACTGCTTTTTAGATCTTAATTTAGAACATTTAGAATATTCGCTGCAATCAATCGAAAACCTAAATAAAACGCATATGGCACTGATCAATATCAAAAAAAATAAGCAGCCAACAAAACCGTTAGCTGCTTAAAAAATACATTTATTTTTTTTATTTAATTACTTCACGCGAGCGCCATTGGGCATTTTTTCTCGTAAAATCAATGGTGAAAATGAACTATCGCCATTATCAACACCGATAAGCATTCCCTGAGAAGCCTCACCACCCATTTTTCGTTCTGGCAAGTTACACACGAATGTAGCCTGAAGACCAATTAAATCCTCTGGCTTTAAGTAATGTGCAATACCCGAAACGATCTGACGAATTCCTTTGGGTCCAAAATCAACCGTCGATTTCAACAATTTTTTTGAATTTTCCATAGCAACACAGTTGATAATCGTGCCAACCAATAGTTCAACTTTTGCAAATTCATCAATAGAAATCAGTGGCTCAGTTGCCATTACAGCTGCTTTCTTTTGAGTCTCAACAGTTTTTGTTTCAACGATTTCTTCTTTTGGAGCTATTTCAATGCGCGGAAATAATGGTGCTGCAAGCTGCGTTAACTTAAATGACTTATTCCATGACAACTTTCGTACAACATCCGTCAAATCAGTACCAATAGCCACGGTAACTTCTATCCCAAGAGCAGAAAAAACTTCTTTCATCTTATTTGGCATAACCGGAGACAACAATGTTGATACCACCTGCAAGCCATGACAAACCATAGAAATAATTTCCAAAAATCGCTTTTTGTCTGTTTTTACAATTTTCCATGGTTGTTGTTCATGCAAATACGCATTGAGTTCACCAATAAATTTCCAAACAGCACCCAACGCAATGTGATAATTGTAATGAGCCATTTCGTCGCACACGGTAATCACACACTCATGAGCACGCTCTCGAAGTACAACGCCATCTGCTTCCAAAACTTCCATCGCAGGAATAACCGCGCAATCATTTGCAAGTGCCAATGAAATAACACGATTTACAAGGTTGCCAAAGCTATTTGAAAGATCAGCATTAACAACCGCCAGAAGCTGATCCAAGCTCACATTTGCATCATGCGCAAATGAAGTATACCGCATCAAGAAATAACGAATTGCTTCAACACCATAGGTGTCAGCAAGCTTCATCGGGTCTAGTACATTTCCAAGAGATTTTGACATCTTGGTGTCACCAACCAAAATATAGGAATGAACTAATAATTTTTTAGGTAATGGTAATCCCGCAGCCATCAAAAATGCTGGCCAATAAATACCATGAAATCTTACAATATCTTTACCCATGATATGCACATCAGCAGGCCACCATTTTGCAAGTGAATCTTTGTCTTCTTGCGCGTCAGAACCAAATCCAACAGCACTAATATAATTAGTTAACGCATCACCCCAAACATAGACCGTATGCTGCGCATCACCAGGAAATGGAATGCCCCAGGTAACGGTTTTTCGAGAAATACTCAGATCCCTCAAACCGCTTTTTACAAACTCAATAACTTCATTAAATTTTTCTTTAGGCTGAATAAAATTGGGATTTGCGGCATAAAATGCAAGTAGTTTTTCGGCATACGCAGAAAGTCTGAAAAAATAATTTTCTTCTTCAACAACCTGCAACGGACGATTGCATGACGGACACAATGGAGCCACGCCACCGGCTGCTTCAACATCGCCAGCAACAAACGTTTCGTCAGGCACGCAATAAAAACCTTGATAACTCGATTTGTACACATCATCAGAAGACATAAGCTTTTCGATTAATTCAATAACCGCCGTTTCATGGCTTTTATCAGTTGTTCTAATAAATTTGGTATATTCAATACCATAATGTTTCCATGCAGCTTTAAATGGTGGAATCATTGAATCAACAAAATCTTTAGGATTTTGGTTTAATTGAGCTGCTTTTTCAGCTATTTTTTGACCATGCTCATCAGTCCCTGTAAGAAAAAAAACTTCTTTACCGCGAAGTCTGTTCCAACGAGCTGCAACGTCTGCAATGACCGTTGTGTACAACGTGCCAAGATGGGGCGCAGCGTTCACATAATAAATAGGAGTAGTGCAATAAAATTTATTTTTTGACATTTCAAGCTCTAAAAGAAAGTTGTATACGCAATTCCCTAAAGTTTATATCAAAAATTTGCTCTATCAAGACGCAATCCATCCTTGATTCTTGCGATCGGATAAAGATTCCTGGCATTTTGTATTTAGTCTCTTTAGGATCACGACACAATACTCGCTCAAATTCAAAAATCTCAAAATGGAGATCTATTGCTATGTATTCCAATTCAACAGCTCATCGTATCTGCATATTTTTTATCTTATGCATTACAACCGCATCTGCTACAAATCCAACAATGCTCCAACCACAATCTTCAGGGTACGCAGACCCTTACTCAGCGACATACGCAGCTCCAGCTGTTTCAGGATACGTCGATCCCTATGCGACCGGATACAGCAGCTCAACTGTCTCGGGATATACAGATCCTTATGCACAACCGCAAGGATACGCAACGTCATATCAAACGACTTCCCCTAGTACAGGATATCCAACAACCGGTGGACAAAACCTTTTAGCACCAGAAATTGCTCGACTCAACCAACTATCGATGCAAGGACAATCAACTCAAATGCAACAAACGTATCAACAAGGATATCAATCCTCAGGAATAACCAACAATAATTATAACACCATGGGTATGCAACAACCAACGGCCTATGGATCGGCATATCCCCAACAAACACCGGGCCAAATGTATGGGAACACGCAGCCCAACTACCAACAACCAGCCCAAGGTTATGGTTCAACAAACAGCGCTTACGGCCAAACTGGTATTGCCTCATCAATCGTTACAACAACCGAAGCAGAAGCTTCTTTTGATGATGCAGCAACTATTGCACGATTAATTAATAAAGATGATTTTGTGGCCATTTGCCTCAAACTCGAAAAAGTTTTTAATGGCTGTAATTTTTCCCAAAATGTTGCAAGCACAGACGCCGGAGTATCATCAGCAACATTAATGAATAAAGCAGTTACAGGGATTCAAAAAATAATGGATGTTCTCACCCCCGGGTACAAAAACGTTACCAGAAAGCTCACCAAAAAAGTATCTGGAAGTGTGATTGCGGATGCAGGAAGTGCCGAAGAAGAAGAAAAATGGAGCGCAATGGCCTATATGCTTTCTGCTGCTGAGCATAACCAAAGCTTCAAAAAAGAATTATCAAGCCGCTCCTTAGCGGCTTCTGCCAAAATTTTCTGGCAAACCTTTCAACAAGTCTTCTCTGTCCAACCGGTGGCCTTTAGAAAAACAACACTTGCAGGAACATTCATTCCAGATGCTAATGAAAAAGCATTCATCGACAAATTATTTCAGATCGAAGATCTCTTAAACCAAGCACGCGCTGTAGACGTTGAAGTCAGAGAAGAAAGAGTGTTTGTCCAAGCCGCAAGACAATTTTCAAAAATTATCATAGACCCACAATTTTATATTTCTTCAGTTGGACTCAAGATGTTTGCTTTTCTGTTGTTCAAAGAAGGAATTCTGAAATGGCTCTTTAACATAAAAGGAACCAGTTCAGAAGATTCACATGATGAATTATGGGTTGTTGCAGCAGAAGCATTTAACATCATGCATAATTGCATCGTTGGCCCGCAAATGACACAAGCGCTCGACCTTGCATCTTTTGGCGTAAACAGAATAAATAAAATAAATACAGATCACCTACTATGCTCTCCCGCCAAGGGATCGCTTACCTTTGAACTGCAGTCAATAACTCTTGGATTTTATACCAAAGATTTAACCGCGATAATGAATTATTTCACCAAAAGAACTACTGACGTTGCAGGTCAAGCAGGATTTCTTGCAAAAAATGACAGCGACATGCTGCTGTTGCACCTGAGCGCAGAAATGGCTGAATATACTATGGAAGAATCAACTGCCGCTGATGCTGCCAATCTTATTGGTTATTTTTTTGAAAAAGGCTTTAGATACAACCAGCGAACTGTAAATTGGAATAGTGCACAAAATTCTTTTGCTTCGTTTCCAGGCATCGTGCTTGATAGGCTGTATCAAAAGACAGCTACCAGCAAGCTGTCATCCATAAAACTGATTGGAAATAATAGCTCTTCTAGTACCATGGGAAGTGATTACACCTCTCAAGGCGTACTCGAAGCCCTCTTGCAATCGCTGACAACCGTCATAGAATCGTCATCAAGAACACCTGTTATCGCTCAAAAAACATCCAAAATACTTGCTGAACTTAAAAAAAGACGAACATCCCTACAAAAAAATTCAAAACTAAAGGCCTTCAAACTTAGACCAAGAGTTTTCATGAATCCCGCAGGAAGTGATCAAATGATCAGAACAGGAATGCCAATGACACCTTCAACAGGTTACGGCACGACAATGAGACAGCCAATAATGACAACAGGTACTGTCATGAGAACGGGATCATTACCTGTCCAACAATACAATACACGACAAGCTCAACCAATGATCAGAACAACTACCGTTCAAGCAAGACAACAAATGAGACCGCAGCAGCAAATTCGTTATTAATTTGAATTTTTAAGAAATTATTTTTACTGGTATACTACATTTATCTGTAAAAACCCTTCTTTTCTTAAAAAATGAAAATTGCTGTTTTAGTTTCTGGTGGCGTTGATAGCTCTGTTACATTGGCTTTGCTCAAAAAAGCAGGTCACGATGTGACTGCTTTTTACCTCAAAATTTGGCTCGAAGAAGAACTCTCTTTTCTCGGTGAATGCCCATGGGAAGACGATCTGAATTTTGTGAGACAAACGTGTGACTTTCTAAATGTTCCACTCGAAGTTGTTTCACTCCAACAAGAATATTGGGATGCCGTTGTTGCATACACAATCAAAGAAGCACAAGAAGGCCGAACACCAAATCCTGATATTTTGTGTAATCAATTTGTAAAATTTGATGCATTCTTCAAAAAAATTTCTGCTGACTATGAAAAAGTTGCAACAGGACACTATGCGCAACTTGCAGTTGATAGCAGAGGCAAAACACTCCTTAAAACTTCTCCGGATCTTATAAAAGATCAGACGTACTTCCTCTCTCACCTTGACCAAAAACAACTAAGCCGAGCACTATTTCCGATTGGCCACTTACAAAAAGAAGCTGTCCGAGAGCTTGCCATTGAATTTAATTTGCCAACAGCACAGCGAAAAGACAGCTATGGCATTTGTTTTTTGGGAAAAATAAGTTTTGATGAATTTTTAAAACACCATCTCAGCACAAAACCAGGTGATTTAATTGAATTTGAAACAGGAATAAAACTCGGCATGCACAATGGCTTTTGGTTTCATACCGTTGGGCAGCGAAAAGGAATCGGCCTTTCCGGCGGGCCTTGGTACGTTGTCACCAAAGATCCACAAAAAAATATTGTGTACATCTCAAAAACATATCATGACGCGAGCAAAGACAGAAAAGAGTTTGCTGTTGAGAAATTACATTGGATAACAGATCAACCAACAATGAAAACATTATCCGTAAAGCTACGCCATGGCGCAGAAAAACATCTCTGTACAATCAGCATTAATGAAGATAATACTACGGCGAACGTAACCTTACATGAAAACGACCAAGGTATTGCCCCTGGTCAATTTGCAGTTTTTTATGATAATGACACGTGCCTTGGCTGTGGCGTCATATCTCTCTCTATTCCACCAAGTTTTTGATCGTGATCGATTAACCATTTAACAGTTTTGTTGTGAATGATTGGCACCCCAACAGCCATGTATTCAAGAGCTTTTGTCGGACGAGACACCCAGTTGACCACGTCCTGATATCTTAATAATAACCCAAAATCAAAAACGCTCAGCCATTTTATAAGATCTGAGGGTTCAACAAATCTAATGAGCAATCGAGAAGTGTCTACATCTCTTTTTTCAACAAGCCGCTGAAATGCAAGCGCATCCGTTGATAAAATAAGTCCATAAACATTGTTGTCTTCAGTAATTTTCTGCAATAAAAAATCAACCGTTTCTCGCGCGCATTGCCACTGTTTACATGAACCGCTGTATCCATACACAACCGCATCTGATGGAATTTTAAGAAAATCTCTCAACTCTTCACGCCATGCAAAAACCAGACCCTTTTCTAGCGCAGGAACAATATCGAAAAACTCTATACCGATCGTGTTTTCGTGAGCATCGAATGTTTGTACCAAATAATCTTTAAGCGCTTCACTTACCGCCGTAATCTTCATAGGAACGTCCCATGATTTTTGCTGATAAACAACCTGTTCAATAGCTTTTAATATATTTACACGAAACTTAAATACCTGCTTTAAAAGCCACGTATCAGCGTGTTTTTCATTAAAGGTAAATCGTGCTTCTTCAGCCGCAAGTCCCCGTGCTTGAATAATTACAGGAACACTCCACGATTTGCTTAAGATTCTCACAAACCAATGTATTGCAAGATTGAGAACATATGCCGCAATAGGCCCACGAACAATAATATTGTCATACCAATTCGACCATAAAATTCGCGCAAGTACTGGCGCATGTAGAAATAATGAAACTCTGGTGATAATCGGCAACCGTCTATGCAGAAAAATAGATAGCCCGTCAGGAAGAGATAATGAATTTACTTTTTCAAGAGCAGATGAATAATTAACTTCGAACGAAACAAGGTCAACACGAGCATAGAGATTTTCTTTCAAATATTTTATTGCTGGTCGCAAAACCAAGCTTTCAAAGACAGAATTTTCAACCCCGTCGTAAATAACAATAAGTAACCTATCTCTTTTCATGGCGCTCCCCTCACCATTTTTATCTATTAAATAAGGAGTAACACAAATTAACCATTCAAGCAATCCGCTCTTGTTACGTTAGGTTATAAACAGAACCTAAAATTAAAAAATTAGACTTAAGAATCACTGATGTTATGATTTTAACTATACGCAAAATAACCAAGGCAGGAATAATTGTGTTTTTTAAATTTTTAAGCGAAAAACTCGTCAGAGACAAAACCGTAGAACGGTACACAGAACAAGGCGGATCGCTCACCTATCGTATTCTAGAAAATGATACTGAATACGAACGCGAGCTTAATAAAAAACTTCTCGAAGAAGCCAAAGAAGTAATTGCTGCAAAAAACAGACTTGAATTGATCGCAGAACTCGCCGACACCCAAGAAGTGCTCAATGCAATCGCCAAACACCATAAAATCGACTTGCAAGAAATAGAAATAGTGCGACTCGAAAAAAGTACAAGTCGTGGCAGCTTTGATAATCGTATTTATAGTGCAATCGGTGCAGTTGCCAAAGATTCACAACTTGCGGCTTACATTTTAGAAAGCCCTGAAAAATATGTATCACTTAATGATGAACCATTCTTCAAGGAACTTATTATCAATCAAATGAACTATAAATATCTCTTTGGACAGTGCAAGACTGAGCTTTTTGACGCGCTTCCCCGAGATATTATCAGTATTTTGCACATTGGCTCTACCACCATGAGACAGATAAAAACACAGCCGATCGTTGATATGCTCGTTATTGTCAAAACATTATTAACCTTTGATATCAATGCGGAAAGCATTTTACACCTTGGTTGGCAACCGCAGGGTGAACAAAACATTCCAAATCGCAGACTTTTTGTAAAAAAAGATACCCATAGCAACATACCAATCGCGTATTTGAATGTTTTTGAGCACACAGACCCAAATGCTAAAAATTTTATTCAATGCACCAAAATAATAACTGCCAGTGAAGAACTTAAAGCTGAATTTTCAGCACTTAAAGAAACTGAACTTTCAAAAAGTGATGCTTCACCAGAATCATACACGCAAGCAAAACAGCTCTTTTTCGCCAAAGTTTTAAGTTAAAATAAAATTATTAGAATAAATTTGCTGTTGCAGAAAAATTGAAAATTCTTATTTTGTAAGTCTTTTCAATCTTTTTTAGGCTTTAAAAAACATCCTCTTCACATCATAAAAAATCCACGTTATGGTCTTCGAGAAAAATCATGGATTTAATTCGGATTTTGCCTAACATGTTTTTTATTTTTCTACTTCTTTCGGTGTTCTGTATTTCCAGTCCTCTTTCATCTGCGCTGTCTCCCGAAACATTGATTCAAACACCTGCAGGATTTGTGCAAATTCAACATCTACGTTCTGGTGACACGGTTGTTGGGATTGATTTGCATACACAGAAAAAAGTAATCACTAAAATTCTGAAAGTTCGCCGTTACTTAGTGGCAAGTCGCACAAAAATTACAACCGATCAAGTGGTTTTTACGGTGTCAGATGATCAACTGATGCGTGTTGAGCGCGCACCGCCAGATCGCGCGCAGATCGTTGACTCTGATCCTGAACATTGTTTTGTTCCAGCACACAATGTATGCGTTGGTGACAG
>Ga0209107_10000479_pt1 | contig 23240 bp, 19 predicted proteins | sample LakErihyJuly2011_2_FD_187460 | JGI IMG/M metagenome (GOLD analysis project Ga0209107, IMG submission 187460) | Freshwater microbial communities from dead zone in Lake Erie, Canada - CCB hypolimnion July 2011 (SPAdes) (version 2) | ecosystem: Environmental > Aquatic > Freshwater > Lentic >...
GGGTAAGTGCTAACTGGGTTGCTGTCGGAACTGGGCGTCTAGCAAAAAGTTCAGATGGTAATCTTTGGTCACCCGCTGGGTCAAAAGGTGGTCTTAGTACTGGAGTAGGCGTAGCCTATGGCAAAGACGGCACAGGAGGTAATTTATGGGTTGCCGTTGGAAACGGTTCAATCATAGCAAAAAGTACAGATGGTAATCTTTGGTCGCCCGCTGGTAATGTTGGTGGTATTTCTGGTTATGGACGCGGTGTAGCCTATGGCAAAGACGGCGCAGGAGCTGGACTCTGGGTTGCCGTCGGAGGTGGCTCTATCATAGCAAAAAGTTCAGATGGTAATCTTTGGTCACAAGCTGGTAATGTCGGTGGTATTACTACTGGATTAGGCGTAGCCTATGGCAAAGACGGCGCAGGTAATGGACTCTGGGTTGCCGTCGGCGAAGGTGGCGGACTCATAGCAAAAAGTACAGATGGTAATCTTTGGTCACCCGCTGGGTTTGTCGGCGGTATTACTACTTCTGGACGCGGCGTAGCCTATGGCAAAGATGGTGTAGGAGGTAATTTATGGGTTGCCGTCGGCGAAGGTGGACTCATAGCAAAAAGTTCAGATGGTAATATTTGGTCGCCCGCTGGTAATGTTGGTGGTATTAGTAGTTATGGATATGGCGTAGCCTATGGCAAAGACGGCGCAGGAGGTAATTTATGGGTTGCTGTTGGACAAGGTGGCTCTATCATAGCAAAAAGTTCAGATGGAAATCTTTGGTCACAAGCTGGTAATGTCGGTGGCATTACTACTGGATCAGGCGTAGCCTATGGCAAAGACGACGCAGGAGGTAATTTATGGGTTGCTGTTGGACAAGGTGGACTCATAGCAAAAAGTTCAGATGGTAATCTTTGGTCATCCGCTGGTAATGTCGGTGGTCTTACTACTTATGGATACTGCGTAGCCTTCAAAAACGAGATTGTTTAGATCAGAAAATGCCCATATTTAGAAAAACATTATAAGTCTATCAGTTATAATGCCTTTCAACACTTTTAACTCGGTGACCAAGTTGCCGAAGAAATCGGGGGGAGGTCCACCATCAATTACATTCAGTAGTCCAGAATTGGTTACAACTACAACTTATTGGGTGGCTGACGCTTCTTATCGTGTATTTTTAATAGAAGGAAGTGTTTTACCTGACAATACAACATTTACAACAACAGCTACCCTGACAAATTGGTCATCCAATATTACGATATACTTTTTGTGTATTGGCGCTGGGGGAGCTGGAGGGAGACGGAATATAAATAATGGTGGTGGCGGCGGTGGCGGTGGATTTTTAGATGGAAGCGCAAACATACCAGGCACACCAGGTATTAAAAATGTTTCATTTATCTTGCCGAGCGTTAGTTCTGGTCTTAACACCGAGATGTATATAAGAAATAATACATCATCAATCACTTATTTATATGCTGCTGCTGGAGGAGGAGGACTAGGAGGAGTTTGTCTTACTACAGATGGAGCAAGTGGAAGAATCCCACCTGGGACTGGTCAAGTTGTTAAAAAAATACAAGGAAACGGTGGTGGAGGTGGTTCAAAATATTCTGGAAGTGATTCGACAGGTTATTATGCCGGTAATTTATTAAATCGTGGTAGTAACGGCGATGAAGGCTCTAGTGGTGGTGGTGGTGGAAGTGGTGGTGTTGCTTCTGGAACTACAGCAGGTATTGGTTCTTCTGTATCATCCAATTCTATTGGCATTTACCAAAGGTTTGGAAGCAATCTATTTTGTGTTGGTGGTGGAGGGTCCCCGAATGCAACTACTCAAGGAACTAATGGTAATGGATTGTATGGTTCTGGTGGAGGTGGTAGTAAAACTTCCAATTACATACCCGGCCAAAAAGGCGCCATCGCCATTGCCATCAGCATGAATGATGTCCCGCTATAATGATTCCTTTCGCGAATTGAAAGATTTAGTGAAAGGCGCTTTATCCAAAGACCTTTATCCAAGGAACAACCAGAATGACCTTTATCCAAGGAACCTTCTATGTATAATTATATTCCAACCGATATAATTATATTTAAAACCCCTTAGATATCCAACGAGACAATGTTCTTGTCGGACCCCTTGCGTCTTCTGCCCGAGGGAATGCGCGAGCCGTTCAACGAGGTAACACTCACCACCGAATCATCATCGCGGTTCTCGTGGATATCCACAGTCTTGGTCTTGAGTCCGCTTAAGATGGAGTCCAAGTTGGTGTTCTTAGGTCCGGACATTTCAGGTCTTTGCTCAGACCTTTGTTGTTGTTGCTGAGGTGGCAATGGCGGTCTCCTACTCGCCGAGTCAAAGCTATTGTTATTCAACTCTACGCCTGACTCTTTGAACATTGACCCGCGCACGGCATTGATACCACTATTGGCCGGTTGTTGTTCGGTAAATACCATCCCCGGGCGTTTGGTCTGTGCCGCTTGCGCCCTCGGATCTACGGCCGCCGGAGGCGGCCCTTGTCGCCCGGTCGGTTCCGGATTCACCAAATTATTCGCAAAAGCAAACCCCGGACTCTGTTGCGACATGGAGCTCACCGTGGCATTCGTGAATGCCTTCATCAGCTCGGGGCTCTGGCGAATCACATCATTGAACCCAGGTGTCGCCGAGGAGAGCGCACGATTGGTGAAATTGACCACCGCCGCACTGAACCCAAGTCTCAACATCAGCGCAATCTCGGGCGCCAGTTTGCCTCCCTTGTATTTCTCATACAATTCCCCGAAAATCTCGTCATAGCTGTCAATGTCGTCGCTCACCTGCTCGCCCCAGCCGTCCAGATTCACATCAAACGGATTAAACGCGGAGTTGGCGTACTCAATCGTATTCACCGCCGTCATAAACCACCAACTATAGAGTTTCGTGGATTCCTTCTTCTTCTTGTCCTCTAGCGCGGTCTCGTATTCGTCCTCTACTTCCTCGTAGGAACTGTCATTGTTGAAATGGACATGATTGCCGACAAGTCCCTTCTCCCTCCATTCATCTAGACGCTTCATCATCAGGCGCTTCTTGCGCAACTTCTCGCGGTCGGTCATGCGCGACTGGACGGGGCGGTCGGGGATGTCGTTGAACTTCATAAAGCCGTCCCAGGTCTTGTTGGTACCCGCGCCGGTTTCCTTGGTTGCTTGGCCGAGGCCAGAGTCCGAAGGGGTCGGTCCAGAGGACCCAGTTCCCTTATCAGACCCGAACCCAAAGAAGTTGGAGATTCCACTGAGGACCTTTGTTTCAGAGCCATTGGAACTGCCATTATTGGAAGAACCAGAGCCTCCACCATTGGATAGCTCATTCAGTTCGTTTTCAAGGCTGCCAATATCGCCTAAATCAATGTTGGTCGCGTTGCCAGCGGATCGCTTCGTATTGTTCATCAACAACTCAATTCCTCCACCAAAATTGACGGATTTGCTACTTGAAGAGGGTGCCGAATCATAATCGTCAATTTTGAGATTGATGGGTTCCAAATTGTCTAAATTAATGTCAAAAGAATCCATTGCGTTGTCCTGATATTATTATCAAACAATGTTTATTTTTAAGTTCTCCGAGTACATTATTATATTTTCGCGTTTCAAATAGTAAATCCCTTGTAAAAAACAATCGGCCAAATCATCCTTTTTCGCCGCCGCCTCTATGATTTGCCTAAAGGTTGCCAGCAACGGGTTTGCCGCCATAAATTGGTGGCAAAATGCGATTCCATCCCGTTTGTGGTCCTTGTAAGTATTCGTCTCTTGCGCCTTATCAGCTGTCGGCAACGCAAGCGCCTTATCAGTCGTCGGCAACGCAAGCACCTTATCAGCTGGCTGCACCTTATCAGCCGTCGGCAACGCAAGCACCTTATCGGTGAACCCCTTGAGTTTCCCCGCCGACGAAATAAAGTCAATCTTCAACCGGTCATCCGTATCGCGCATAATGAAATACTGGGCAACCATCCCTTGAATCGTGTTCATCCGCCCGGCAATCGGCGAAATCTGGTTCTCCAAGATGACATGGGTCGGCGTATATTTTGAAAACACTTCATCAAATTGTACCTTGATACGTTTCCCGATTTCTACTAAATGTATTTGGTTGGCGTTCTTGGACTTGGCGACGACCACCGGTAACAAGGTACGCGCCGCGAAATGGGCGACCACTTTTGCTAAAATATCGGGTTTCTTATCTGTGGTCCCAATGCCGATCCCATACTTTGTACAAAGAGTCGTCAGTTCCTCTATCTTCAACTTCTTGAAAGCGGCTACCGACAACTCCTTCGTCGGAATCAGTTTGCCCGAGGATTTGGCGTGGGTCTTACAGAATCGTTGGTCCTCTCCATACGTGTAGGAGGCTGTTTTCCCGCATGGGCCGGCGGCCCGGGCCTTCGTGCAATTACATTGCGGTTTTTCCACGGCATCTTGAAGGGCCAGATTCGCGATTCCCCAGCCGACGATGGAGAGACCCACGGACCCAGTTGTAAAAACACAATAAGCGAGATTCTTGATACCGATATCAAAGCTGACAATGGTGGAAGACATAGGAACCTTGGCATCACGTCTTTGAATCCTTGAACTGCCATAAGATTTATCTTTGTACCGTCCTAAGATTAATTGGTTTGCGGATAAATTGTTGAATACTCAACTGATTCAGACTCTAAAGGTGGACTAAAGTCTAATGCACGACTAACATCTAATAAAGGGTTCAATAGCGGGTCTCGTCTCAAAACACGACAATAACAAAACACCGCGCCGCCAACATATGCCAGCGAACCAAATACAATCAACGAAATAACGACGGGGTCCATTTGCTATATAATATTGCGATTTCTATATGTTTTTTACAAAATTAGATTCCCGAAAGGGCGCTCGGCATAAATATATATTCCCCAACGTAAGTATATAGATGCTGACACCGGCGATTTCAATGCTCGTCTCCGAGTCGCTGTTGAGCTTATACCCCATATTTGTGAAAAAAATTGGACTGACATTGGTCCATCAAGTCTGGGCACGGCTTGTGGCCTACGTGGGCATCTCCGCAATATTCGTAAATTGGAGTTTCATCGGGTCCTCGCTTTTCACCGCGGATGGGCTGATTCTCGCGGCAATCAACCTCTCTCACATCTTCTTTTCTTATGAAGGTTTTCGCAATTTGGATTCGGGTGTTTCATTTGCCATATTCAATACGTATCCGTTGATGATATTGCTGATTGCGGGGGTCATGTGGAACAATGTGTATTTGCTGGTGTTGCTGGGACTTGCGTTGTTTGTTCTAGGAGAAAGCGCAGCGACTGATAAAGAACGAAGTTCGACAGGGCCCGAAGGGCCCAAAGCCGCCCCTGAAAGGGGCGCGACTGATAAAGTCCCACCAAAGGGGTCCGAAGGGCCCAAAGAAGAAGGGTCCAAAGAACGAAAAGAAGAAACAAAAGAGAAAACCGACTTCACCTACGGAATCGCGATGGTCCTACTTGCGGCATTAACAGAGGCGCTCATCTATTTTATGGTCCGCCGAATCAAAACCAACAACCACTGGAACCACGTATTCCTCTCTTATTTTGTCGGGTTTGTAGCTTTCACGGTATATTTATTTGTAAAAGGTACTGGACTACCCATAAGTGGAGGGAGAATGGGTTTAGCAGTCGGCTTGAACGGATTCATCGGCGCAGGTGCCTATTTCTTGCGATTCTTCGCGGCCTCTAACTTGGCGGCATCCATATTTGCCCCGCTGGCGTATTTTGGGATGGTGATGTCCTATGTGTATGGAATCGTTTTCAACCAGGAAACCTTGTCGTGGGAAAAGGTGGGAGGCACGCTTTGTATTCTGGCGGCGAATTACCTGAGCCCGAAGACGTAGTCGACCGAAAGACGTAGTCGACCGAAAGACGTAGTCGTCCGAAAGACGTAGTCGACCGAAGACGTAGTCGACCGAAGACGTAGTCGTCCAAAGAGCTTGATTGACTAGAAGACGTAGTCGACCAAAGAGTTAATCTTACCTAAAGAGTTAATCTTACCTAAAGAGTTAATCTTACCTAAAGGCTTAGTCTGACCGAAAGAGTTAATCTTACCTAAAGGCTTAGTCAATCTGAATAAATAAATATTGAAACCAACTCAAAAAAACTTGTTTATTTATCATATTAATTATAAATAGAATATAATATATGAATGTTTAGTACAATTAGCAATATTAATTTGATGAGAAAACAAGAAGCTGTCGCTGTATCACAAAATGCTGTTTGGATGATTGGCGAGTCTACTAGTAGTGGAAATGTTAGTGTATCTACGAATGCCGGAACTACATGGAAAAGTTATTCGTCCGGATTATCATCTGTTAGAGGTATCGCATATGGTCTTACAACAGGAAATACTCCATTATGGGTTGCAACTGGCCTGCTACTTGGCGGAGGGAATATTTCAGTATCATCCAATTCTGGTAATACTTGGACAGTAATTACAAGTATAAGTATGACATCTACTATCTTTTGTGCTGCTTACGGAAAAAATAGTTCCGACCAAAACTTATTTATGGTCGGAGGATCTAGCACATCTGGTAATATTGTTCTTTCATCAAGCAACGGAACTACTTGGACTGGAATAATGCCAGCAACTAATACTATAATGGCCATAGTAAGTGGAATTACTTACGGACAACTTTCAAGTGGTACAAAAGTATGGATAGCGGTTGGTGTTTATAAAACTGGTGGCCCTGGAGTTGCATATAGTAGTGATGGATCCACTTGGAGTAGTGTATCCGCACCATTAGGATACGCTAGTAATCAATTAACTAGTGTTTCATTTGGAATTGATAATGCTGGTAATAAACGATGGGTAGTTAGTGCAGATATGGACGCTACTACTTCTCCATGTGTGTTTACATTGATAAATCCAACGGATTCAACAAGTTTTTCAACTTGGAGTCAAGCAGTATCAGACTTATTTATGAAAGGAAAGTCTTTTTCAGTAGCATTTGGAAGAGGTGTTAGTGGAAACGTATGGGCAATTACTGGTGGTCTTGGTTCAGGAAATACAATAGTTACGTATGATGGATCTACGTCAGTTGGATATATACTAGCGGATAACAATAAATACCAAGGTTCACAGGTTGGTTATTTAAATACTGGAAGTAATGCTACTTCACGGTTTTATGCGACACATTTTTATAATTCACCTTCAGTTCCAAATAAAATAGCAGTTTCCCAAAATGCGAACTCATGGGCAGATATTAACTTTAATTATAAAGCATATGGAAACACTGTAAATGGTGCAATTGTAAGTTCATTACCTTATTAAACTGGTGGGCATTACATCTTTGAACTTCATATATCAATTATTATAAGCATAAATATTGAATATAACAAATGTATTCGCACCAAATAAGGACGGAGTCGGCGTGTCCAATGCCTTACAATAAAAACATTACAACAAAGCATAAAGCCACCTCTCACAAATCTATAACATGTGCGACGCCATCATTGAAATCAGCAAAGGTTCCAATATGAAATACGAATACGACAAAGAGGCCGAATGTCTCCGCCTAGACCGCATTCTTCATAACTCCAATGTATTCCCCTACAATTATGGTTACATTCCGGGGACACTTTCCGACGACGGCGATCCACTAGACATCATCATCTTGTGCGAATATGCGATCCATCCTGGCACGATGGTTCGTTGTAAAATAATCGGCGGAATAATGACAACGGATGAGAGCGGGGGCGACCACAAGATATTGGCGGTGCTTCACGACAAATGCGACCCAAAGTCGGCGCACATCAACGACGTCGGTGATTTGAACCCATATACGCTTGATTGTATCCGGTATTTCCTGGCACACTACAAGGATGGGGAGAAAAACAAGTTCATCCAGTTGGGGGAGACGTATGGGAAAGAAGAGGCGAACATGATTGTTGTGGAATCGCACATTTAAGGGGTCCTTCGAAAAGAAACAGTTTTATTATTTCCAAGAAAATAATAAAAATAATAGACAAGCGCTTTATAAACACAATTCTTCTACGATTAGAAGCTCGTCCAGCGTATTGATACCCCGCACGGTATGCCTCTCTTCATCACCTATCGGACACATTTCCACGATGATTCTCGCCGAAGTTGCTAGCTCCACAATGTCCGTCAAATAATATTCGTTCTGGGCATTCTCATTTTGGATGAGAGGTATGAAATGGTGCGCGAAATACCCGGAGAACGCATAAATGCCGCAATTCACAACCTTACACGCCAATTCGGCCAGTGAACAGTCTTTGTGTTCAACGATTTTAACAAGATAACCTTCATGGTCGGTAATAATTCGCCCATAGCCAGTAGGGTCTTCGGCGTTCATTGTTAGAACGCGAACAAAAGGGACAGCATTATCGTGAGGAGAACCTTCGTCTAATGTTCCTTTCTCGGAACCTTTGATCATCATTTCAATGGTTTTGCGCTGGATAAGCGGCACATCGCCCGACAATACAACGATCCGACTGTCGTGTTCAATATGCGGCAAACAACACGCAATTGCGTGGCCCGTGCCAAGAGGCGGGTCCTGAATCACATATTCTATGGCAACATCCGTATATTCACGAATTGTCGCCTGGATGATATCTTTGTACTTGCCAACCACTACCAAGATGCGAACATCCGAGGGAAGCGAACGCAAGATGCGCACAATCATCGGGACGCCCTTTACGGGATGGATGACTTTGGGCAAATCGGAACTCATTCTTTTGCCGAGTCCACCGGCCATAATAATGACAGTTGGGTTCATTTATCAGTATTCGGAGTTGCCTCTATATGTATACCGGTTCTATAAAATAATTACACCATATAATATAGAATAGTTATGGCGAGAGTGAAAACAGCGAGAAAATCTATAAATCCAAGTTTAAATACTGTAACAACCGGAACACAAAAACGCACACAAACCAGCACGGAAAAACGCACACAAAATCGCGCAGAAAAACGCACACAAAATCGCGCAGAAAAACGCACACAAACCAGCACGGAAAAACACACACTACCCGACATAGAAATAATTGTTCCCAAATATTGGATTGAGCCAATCTCAGAACTCAGTGTTGGAAGTAAGGCCATATACAGACTGATTTCAACCAAAGATCTTGATTGGGCCAAGGATTATGAGTTTCCATTTCCATATAATCCAGAAGAGTACATCGTGTTTCAGTTTAAAGACGATGAAAACACCAACTTTAATTATAATGATGTATACAATGAACTTTCTCTTCAATATAAACTAAGCCTCAAAGGATTTATGCCCAAAATAGTTTTGTGTATTGATAATGGCCTGGAAAATCAAAACACATTGGTTTATAGTTTTCCCAAATTTATAGAAAGTAAAAACCTTATCATACCACAACATATGAAATATATTGTTGAAAAGGTGATGTGTGGAAATGATTTATTAGCTACATATGCGGGAGATTACTCCAAATACTTCATCCATATAAAAGGGTTATTTCACCGTTTAGCCGATAAAGAAGGAATCATGTTACTTGATATGAAGCCAGAACACCTATGTAAAAACAAACAGGGAGCACTGTGTTTTATTGATGCGGATGCTTATTTTGTAGAAAATATTGGTAAGACAGAAATAGATAATGCCGTCACGTATATGATGTTTCAAATATATGCTATGTTAAACGCAAATAATTTTGAAATTGATATAAAAGACACTGGAATCACAAACGTTGAATACACAAATATGATGAAATATATCGTTGGCTTACAAATAAAAAATGATTGTTCTAAGGATGTCGCAAATCATACTCCATTAGAAATGTTAATACATTATAGCAAAATGGAATCCGATAGTTCTACCGATATAATGTCAGAAATTAAAGCATTCTATAATCCCTCTGTACTTCGTAACTTGTGTAGAAATTATGCGCCAGCATTTGAATCTGTTTTTTATTGTCAGAGAGACTGGTTTGAAACTAGAGGAATAATTATCGGGGATTTCCAGTAAACTTATTGGTCATAATGATGCCACGAAACGTAATCGTGGTCAGCCCATTCTTCCGGCGTCCAACGCCCCGCGTTCGCCCAAACTAATTCACGAATCTCCACTTCGTCCAATCGTGTCTTAATAATGTAGTGGAAATAGAGCTCGTATTCGGACGCACCCGACCCGATTCCGTGTCGCAATTCTTTATTTACACATTCCAAGAACGCTTCCCAGAACCGTTTGCCTTTGTGCTCGGCCTCTACGATGCGGATTATTTCCTTAACCACTAGGGTCTCAAAGATCATATGATGGCAAATACCCGAGAGTTCATAGGTGCGCGCGAAAACGGGTGCAAGTCGCCCCATATGCTCAAAGTAGGGCGGATGATATTCGCGCGCGAAGTTGTAGAGGCATTTGCCGTCGCCAGTTTCAAACCGCGTCGGATTCAAGAAAAACGTGTCGGCATCTACCACCAAATAACGGTCCAATAATTCATCCAAGTAGCCCCACGCATACATTTTGAGGAGCTGCTGGAAATACCAGCCATTGCGACTGTCTGCGCCGTGATAAGTCGCTACGGTGTTTTTGGAGAAGGGAAACACCGATTCTGGAACGACAATGATAGAGGTATCGGTAGATGATATTGCCGTCGGGTCAAACGCTACAACATAGATGCGCCGATATCCAATCACATATTTCTGTGTATGTTCCAACTGTAAAGCAAAATGCTTCGTATCATTGGGTCCAAGAGGGATGACGATGTCAAACATTGTATAAAATAGAGGGGACCCTCTATTTTGTATTTGAAATAAACTATTTACCGACGTATATAAAGATATAATCAATTTTAATAGAACAATGAAACTAGATTGTATTGTCTCGGCATGTAATATGAACCCGTTGTATTGCGAGTTCATCCCAATTTTTATAAATGCGTGGTCAAAACTCTATCCCGCCGTTGACATTAAAATTATTTGATACATGATGTCCTGCCACCCGAGTTCGAAGAATATTGTGACAATATTATATTGTTTGCTCCTCTGCCCGGAATATCTACATCATTCACGTCACAATATATTCGCCTCCTTTATCCAGCCATTTTAAACTATGAAAATGGTATTATGATAACGGACATTGATATGATTCCGATAGTTCTACCGATATAATGTCAGAAATTAAAGCATTTTATGCTCCTTCCCTATTTCACAATTTTTGTAGAAATTGCGCCAGTATTAGAACCTGTTTTTTATCACATACACAACCGATTTACGCCATTGAAGAATTAAAATGGGACATTTTAATTCTGCGATGGCGCGGTATCGGTAATGATTTGAAATGACATCCCTATGGGATGTCCCATTTTAAATCTTCACCGGTATAAAAGAACGGGTATTATTATCGGGGATTTCCAGTAAAACACATTGGACATACTTATGCCCCGTTTTTGTTATTTGCGTCACCCTAACAATACAGCGTCAATGCTTTGCTGTGAATATGCAAATTGAAAATGGGAATCTCCACGTCAGAGCCACGCAACTTGATGAAAGGCTTCTTGAAGCCAGCATGCGAGCGCCACACGATTTCGCCCTCTTCATTATACTTGATCACGCAGGTCTCATTGACGAACCCGCGGGTGTCGCCGTAAATGTTGCGTGGATCTACGCCGCCGACGTACTGTCCAATGGCCGCTGCGTCAAATATGAACCCCCCAAACTTGTCAAACCCGTTTGTCACAAATGCTCGCTCCAAATTGTCGCCGTCTTTCCCTACAAAGATGGGCAGCGTATTTATCAAATCCGTCTTCACACGAATCTCACTAAAGTTGTACATGTCGTTTTTGCCGAAATCGTAGCAACCAAGGACTTTGCCTAAGGTCGCCGCATCAGGAATGTACATAATACTGGCGATATTTCGTTCAAAAGTGTCAAAGGGGATATAAACTTGCCTTTCGTTCAACAAAGATTCGCTCAACGTATCATCGCAGTTGTAGTAGAGCATCACATCGTTCTCAATGTGAATGACGTTCCGAATGTCGGGGCGCGAAGCCATGAAGGAATGCAAGACAAAAAGGCGCGCGGAGGCGAGGTGCCAAAATCCGCCGCGAAACTCGCGATTCAGAGTAGACTTTTCGTTGAACCCAAATGGATCCGAAAGCGACTCCACCGAGACAAGCTCAACAATGTCCGAAAGGGCTTCAAACTCACCCATCAAATGTCTGCTCGTCAAAACATAAATGCGTATATGACCCAGTTTGAAAAGCTGAGCAATGTTTGCTAAAATATAATCTTGGAAATTTTCTAAACAAACCAAAACAATTGAAAACATGTATTAGTGAATTGTATATTTGTTTGACACCAATTAAATATAAAAAATAAACGACGATTAATTATCATATGGAGATCGACAATTATATAAATGGCGAGCGCCTTCAGAACACCGCCGAAATCTACTTGGGAACAGTTGATGACTTTATAGGGAATCCGCGGATTTTTGAGCAAGTTGAGAGGCATATTGTGCTACAAGATGTCGGTCCCGCATTTGAAAATCCGCGCTATGTTTTCTTGTACCCACATCGGCTCCAGCTTTTTGCCGCCAAACTCAAGCATTTTTTGAATCCGTTTGTTCTTATCAGCCACAACTCCGACGTGAACTTGACGGAAAACAATGAATATGTAAGACAAATTGTGGCGGACAAAAAACTCCTATGTTGGTGGGGGCAGAACCTGTGTTTTATTAATTCCAAGATGCGTTTCTTACCGATCGGTGTCGCAAACACCATGTGGGAGCACGGGAACCTTGAAAACTTTGTTGGACAAACTTGTGAAAAGTCGCGTGGGCTTTGTCTTAATTTTAATATCTACACGAATGTAGACCAACGAAGGCAATGCGCCGACGCGCTCCAATCATGTGCGGATGGTGGCATGTTGCCGATGTTAAATGCGCGAGATAATTTAAAGCGACTTTCCACCTATAAATGGTGCGCGTGTCCAGAAGGAAATGGCGCGGACACTCATCGGATATGGGAGGCCCTATACATGAAATGCATCCCCATTGTAGTAAAGAGTCCATTTACCGATGCGTTGATGCATTATACGAACCACGAGTTGCCGATTTGCGTTGTCAATTCTTGGTGGGATTTTGAACTTCCTCTATATGACGGCCGCGTATTTGAAAATGTAAATAAGTGGTTGACCTTGCGGCATTATGTGGAAATGATTATGTTGAGTGGATTACATCCTTGAAGGGTTACATTATCATTTTAAAAAGGCTTCTCACAAGTAATAACAGTCGGTCCACTCCGGTTTCTACAGTACCAAATCGGGTTCTCAATCCGATTGTCGGCGGGTTCAACGTCATAGTTGATGAAACCACGCGACTTTACGAGCATATTGAAGACGGACTGATCATGTCGGTGCTCAATGAATTGCGGACCATTGGGTAAAACACTCGGCGAATCGTCAATCATATGATAATCTTGCATCCAGTCGTTCCAATCGCGAATCAACGTCATTATTTCCGTGCATTTCACCATCATCAGACAGCCCGTCTGCATCTGGTTTTTCCGCAAAAGATCGGGTTTGTCGGACATGCCCATTTTGGAAATCGTGTCGTATTTGGTATAGGTATCATCCGTCGAAATACAATGTGTCCCGATGATTTTTTTAGAAATTGTCATTTTCACTAAGTCAAAAAAACGTGTTTTCGCAAAAGGGTTGAGTTCGCAACCGGCGTCTGTGTACAAAAGTATGTCCCCGTCGGGAATCTTGTTCAACTCTTCCAGAATCAAATAGGGTTTCCAAACCCAATATCCGTAGCCACGAGGATTGGATAAGATAAAGTCACCATGTTTTGCCCAAAACTGAGTGTGTTCTTTCAAATCGTCGTCATTCAGTGTGGTCACCGAAGAAAATACGTTCATTGTTTCTGCTTCTTTGTTTAATCTCTTAACCGCCGCACGATAACTTTCAGTGGGACCACCAAATGTTAAAAAATGGAGTTGCATAAATATTAAGTATACACAATTAATATTTATATATTTTCTTGCCTTTTTTTGTTTACCCAAGATAATATTTTTATTATGGTTTGAATGGGGACTGTGTTTCAAAAAAACAAATTATGTAGAGTCGTTCAACTGTTGGGATAAGTACCCTAAGGATAAGCGAAGCTAGGCTTACAGTCGCATCGTAGATGCTTATAGGTCGCAAGCTTACAGGTCATTCGCCGAGATGCCATCATCAAACACCTCCGCATCTCGTTTCGCCAAGTACTCATCGCGCTCATACTTGATGCGCACTCCCGTCCAAGCCCCCTTCTTTTCGTATTTGCCAAACTGCTGATCCATCTTCGCATGTACTTCCTTCGGACTCGGCGCTCCTTTGCCATAGGTGCTCATATACCACACCGCGAACTCATTGTTCAGCACCGTCTTCTTGATTTCACTACCCGCTTCCACGACAATCTTCTCGCGAATAAACTCCGCGATGAAATCCTGGCTCTCCTGATAGGCCTTGCTCGCCGACAACACAATGTCGCAATCCTTCACCATTCCATTCGTCTTGAACGCGCGTTCCACCAACAGCGACATAAATATGAACTTCCAATACACGAACTTGTCCACAATCGTGCCATCCACCAAGAACTGAAACGGCTTGTCAGGGTCACCCTGAACTGGGTTCTCCGTGAAGAGCGACTCAAACGGCACCACGCGAATACGACGCCAGGTACCGTAATCCTGACTCTTCACTTCCATCATCACGTTACTACACAAAACCAACTTGAATTGCGGCAAATAGACCAGCGTCTTGGCCATGTATGGCGCACGGCACTGAATCGGGTCCAAACCACTCGTCAGCTGTTTGAGCGGACCTTCCAGAATCGCGTCTTTCTTGGACGGCTCCATGATGACCGCATAACGCACACCCTTCAGTTCCGCCAATTCCGCCGCGGTGCCGCCCACTTTCGCACGGTCCTGTGTAATCACCGAAAGCGGCACGACCCCCTTGTATTCGCCCATCATCTCGTCCATCAGCGTCGTTAGAACCGACTTGCCGTTACGACCTTCACCGATATACATATGGAACGTCTGCTTGTCTGGCGTACCGAGCAACACCGATGCTAAATGGTCCCACATATATTCGCGCAAGTCGGGACGCGGGAACAGCTTGGACATGAAGTCCTCAATCTCGCTGATAACGGTCCCGTCCTTTTTGCGATCAATCGGCTTGTAATCCATATTCGTGGATTTGCTCACATAATCTTCCGGCAAACCCTTGCGAAAGATCTTCTCCTTGAAATCCACCACGCCGTTCTCAAAGCACAACAAATACGGATTCGTGTCCAGCTTCTCCATGAACTGTGCGTCGTGGAACAGCTCCTTCGCCTCTGTCATGATGTTCTTCTTGTCGCTCGTGCTCATCAAACGCAAACAGATGTCGCAGATTTTCTCCGTCTTTTTCGTCACTTTCTTCCGCGTGTCGGCGACGGCCTCGTCGTCTTCATCCAGCGTATTCGCGAACGCAGACAACTTGGATATCTTGTCCATATAAATGTCATAGAGTTCTGTGGAAATCGCCTTTCGCAAGGTGGTGCCCGAGTCAATCTCCACCCAGCGATGATTGTGGAACTTGTACCAAATGTTGTGCTTGATGCTGACACACACGTATTCATCCTTGTACAACTGTTTGAGCACATTCGCAATCTGGAAATCGCCGCACGGTTTGCTGAACTTCTTGTTCTTGTCGCCGAACTCGTCCATCATTGAGTCTAGTGTTTTATCAATGTAATAATCCACGCTCTGTTTGCGCACATCCTGGAACCGGGCGAATGCGTCTTGCTTTGACCAATACATGATGGACCGACGCGTGAGCGCCACGTCGCCCTTACACGAAAATCGCTGCCAAGACACATACATGTCGCCAATGTCGGCGAACTTGAAACCCGGCGCCTGTGCGCTGAATGCGACCCACGTGATAAACATCACGTTACACAACTCGGATAGCGCCATACCGACTCGAATCCATTTGTCGTAGCTGCCCGCGCCATAATATTTATCGGGCAAGGTCATCGTGTAATAATGCGTCTCCACCAGCTCGTAGTCGCGCACCCCCATCTGGTCCAGATTCGCCTGAACGACAAGGTCCAATTCGTCGCGTGTTTTCACTTGTAATACCGCTTCTATGAGTTCGCCGCCCGCGCCATTGCTGAGCGTAAAGAGAGAGTTCGTAGAAACGCGTTTTTTCATTCCTCCACCAGCAGTTAAGTTTGAGTTTGTTAAAGATATCATTGTATTGTAAATTGGATATCCTGAGTTTCGCGCCGAAAGTTTTTCAATGTTTTGGGCAATGTCAAATTGCGCGAGCGGAACCGGTTTTGTGATGAACTCCTTGTCACCCGGATCAAATATGTTCTCGTAAATATGGGTGAGCTTATACGGTTTGTGGTTCGGTTTGCGGCTCCCATATAACTGCCAATTCGTGTTCCCCGAGCTGATTGTCTTGTCAAACACGTCTTCCCACGCATTTGTGATCGGCAAGGAAGTCCACATCGCCGCGACTTTCTTCAAAATACGTTCGCGAATGGTCATTTGTATGCCGTGGTCAGCCTTGATTCCAATCAGAATGTGGATGCCGTCTTTCGTGATAGAGGCGTCGGGCGCCTCATTGTTATATATGCGATTGACGTCGTCTTTTTCCATTACATAGATGTAGAAGGGCGTATCGTCAAAATCAAACACCTCCTTCAAAATGTCTAAATAGGCGACCACGATGTCGTCAATGTGATCTTTGGTGTGAATGCGCGCGGTCACGTCGTATTTGTACCGAAAGTCAATGTCAATTAAGATGGGGCCGTCATTTTCGCGCTGTTTTTCGGTTAAGTGCTCGGAGGCGCCGCCCTCAATCACGTGTTTATAATATAATTTCAAGAACTCACTGTATTTGCTGTCGGGGATGGAGAAGGTGCCGCCGAATACTTGCTCGCCGTCGCTAGACCCAATCCGCGTATTCGTTTTCGGGAGCGTGCTGTCACGACTGATTTTATGAGCACGCATAAAGTCGTTGTATTTTTGTGAATGGGTGTTCATTGAATCCGGTTATATAGTATCATAATTATTTTCTAACCCCTTTTACAAAATTGATTGAGTACCTATCCTTTTATTTATCCGCCGATTGAGTCATCCACCTTTTGAGTTATTAACTGTTTGATGGTCAAAATGTAGCGTTATGTTATATTGAATGAACTTTAAACGAATGTTGAATACGCCGATTGGGCAAACCTTGGTATCCATATTGCTCGGAATTGGTTTAGCGACAATGTTTAGAGAGGTGTGCGAAGGGAAGAATTGTATCGTGTTTAATGGACCGGTCATTAGCGAGATTGATGGAAAGACGTATAAGTATGATGATTATTGCTACAAATATGAACTGGCGTCGGTGAAATGCAATTCCGCAAAAAAGATTATTGAGACGTCTAGAAAAGATGAAAGCAGTGGAGTTTTAGACCCCGTTTGAGGGGGGTTAGCGACCCCCCTCTATGAGGGATTCGCAAATCATAAATAATATCCATCTTTGAATAACTCCTCTATGGGGGGTCTGAGGGGGTGAACGAAGCGGAACCTCGTAGACCCCCCTCGCGGTATACTTTATACAATTAATTACCTTTCATTGTATAGAATGGACAGAAACGACGTAACTCGCATTTCCGAATTACCCGAAAACGGAAACTTTAGTGTTGGTGGCGGTGGCCAAACCCGTAGTAGACAGGGTCAAGACTTCGGCCGACAGGGACAAGACTTTGGTGGCAGACAAGGCCAAGACTTCGGCCAATCCCCCACACAATACACGCCTCTCAACGTACATCAAAATCAATTTGGCATTCCACCGCCAACGGATACTCAATTACCGACCATTTCAGTGAGAGGCGATAACCAAATGTATTCTGGGGGCCCCCCACCCTTAGGAGGGAGTGGCGGCTTTTCCGGCGAATCCCAATATCCGTCGTTGCCCTCTATGCCCAATCGCGGCATTCCACAAGACACAACTGCCTTTCAGAACGACGAGCATATGATTCCCAACCATATTCCGACTCAGAAACTCACCCACGATTATTTGCGCGAATATGAGACACGGTTGGAAAAGATGTCGGACCAGCATCAAAAAGAAAAACACCGAGAGGATTTAGTCGTTTCAACGTATGATGAGTTTCAGACCCCCATTTTAATCGGGGTTCTGTTTTTCCTTTTTCAATTGCCAATTATCAATACTCTCATATTCAAGCATTTAGGATTTTTGAAAATACACAATGAAGATGGGAATATGAACCTCTATGGTATGATTTTGAAAAGTGTTATGTTTGGGCTCTTCTATTATGGGTTTATTCAAGTGACGACATTCATATAATGACGACGCCGACTACGTCTTAGACATTCATATAATGTCGACGCCGACTACGTCTTAGACATTCATATAATGTCCCTAATGTTTTGCGTTCATATGAATATAAAAAGACTTCGCAAAATACTATACGAAAATGACTACCGTACCATCCAATTTGCGTTCAATTATAACGGACTTTACCTCCGATTTGTCGGTGGTTTTTCCCGAATACGCCTTCATGTGGTCAAAATGGTCATCCGCGTCCGACGCCGAATACGAAAAACTCTACGCTCATTGTTTAGCCATATATCCTGAGCGGTTCTTTGACATTATGTATACAAACGCAGATATATTTGATGCAGGGAGCAAGCACAACGTGGATTTCTTGCCTGACGTGGATTTCCGACTTTTGTTCAATTGTCCCGGTGTCAGTGAGAAGACGAAGACCTCTATCTGGAAATATTTACAATTGATATTATTCACGGCGGTAGGGTCGGTCAATGACCCCAAACGATTTGGCGACGCCGCGAACATTTTTGAGGCGATGGATGAGAACGAACTTCAATCAAAGATGGCGGAAACATTGGAGAGTGTGGGGGAGTTTTTCAAGAATATGGAATATGAAGACGCTGACGATAGAAAAGAAACCGAGGAAACCACAAGTATGGGCGCTGAAGACACACAAGAAGGTTCTGAAGGTGCAGAAGGTTCTGAAGGCGAAGCGGAGGAGTTGTCCAATGCGATGAAGGATATCTTTGAAAGTTTACACAAAGCATCGGGACCTAACGGTAAGACAGGAACAAATGCCAATGGAGAGAAACCTGGGCTCAAGCTCCCCGATCCAGAGGTTCTAAAAGAGCATTTGAAAACACTGCTTGACGGAAAAATCGGCAAATTAGCCAAAGAGTTCACTGACGAGTTCACCCATGATCTAAAAGACTTTTTTGATGAAACTGACGAAGTCAATATGAAATCCAGCAAAGACGTATTGATGAAACTCATAAAAGACCCCAAGAAGATGGTCCTTATTCTCAAGAAAATCACCACAAAACTTCAAGAACGAATGAAACGCGGCGACATCACACAAGAAGAGTTGATGGGGGAGATGGCGGGATTAATGGAGAAAATGAAAGATATGGGTGGAGGTGCGGACTTCGCCGATATGATGAAGGGACTCGCAGGAACGCCATTTATGAAAATGTTTGAAAAGGGAATGGGTGGAGGTGCCAAGATGGATATGAATAAGTTGAACCAAATGAGCAAACAAGCGGAGATGAAAGAGAGATTACGCAAAAAGATGGAGATGAAGAAGAAGGCACAAGCAAATGCGTCAGTTCCTTTGTCTCAAGCCTCGGTTCCAGTTCCCTTAGAATCCGTCAGTAAAACAAATATCATCCCCGTGGGCGACAAGAATTATGTCGTGAAGATTGGCACGGAGGTTCAAGAAAAGTCTGGACTGAGACCACCGAGTCAGTCGGTACCTTATCAGTCGGCACAGACAGCACCTTTATCTGAGGAAGAATTGGTCGCCCTCTTTTCCAAAAAGGGTAAATCTGGAAAGAAAGCCAAATAATCCATACATATAATATAATCGCGCACCAATGAGCATTTTAAAGTTTATAAGAATCCCCGTATTCATTGTTAGTTTAGCGATCGGGCTTCTATTTGTGTATATCTTCAATCCCGATAAACGCAAGATTTTTGTATATCCGAGTCCAGAGAATGTGAACAATATCCAGTACAAAGATTCTACGGGGGCGTGCTTTGAGTTCAAACAAACCAAGTTGAAGTGTCCGGAGAAGGAGAGCGACATATCAAAAGTACCGGCACAAACTGCGTAAAGGTCGTGTGTTTTTTGAAAATAAAATAAACCATATTATTTTCAAAATATACTTATAGAAATGGCACTTTTCATCGCACGCATCAAAACCGTTTATACCGAGGAATTGATCATTTACATAAATACGGCATAGGAAAGGTGAGTCGTATAGACTTCGTATCTGACGCCGATGACAGAAGCGCGTTCATTTCCGTGCCATACCATATTTATTTGTCTTTATTCACGCAGAACAAGTTATTGTGTGCTGGTCTGACGATCAGTGGAGCTCTCATATACCCCCTGAGCATATGGTTTACAAAAAAGAATTATATCAAGTCGGCAGCCTTTTGCCATTGCCTTCTACATGGATTCGTTATCGGCGGAGCAACGTTTACATATCGCGATTATTATTTATACAAGTGAAAGATTTTTCCTGCTCCCACCAAGGGTATACAATGAAGGATTAGAGCCCAATTTATTAAAATGAAACGATATATAAATAATTGGTAATATTTTAGAATCAATGACGTCTCTATCGTGTCATATCACTCCATTATTAGCAATTGCCGGTTATTTAGCATATCCTAAAGAATTACGGATAAATCCAAAATTATTGTATGCTATGTCTGTTATTATTATACACCCCCGATTGAAACCACATTTAATTATAATTTAATCAAACTATTTGTTGGGTATGTAGCCGTATTAGTAGTATTATTTTCGCAGTTCTATTATACGAGCTACATAAAACCGAAGGAATAATACCGGTATTTATTAATAAACCTAAATAATATAAAAATAATTATTCATAATTTGTAATTATTCATAACATGCCATTAGAGCAACCATTAGAGCAACCATTAGAGCAATCATTAGAGCAATCATTAGAGCAACCATTAGATACACCGCTAGATGCACCACTAGATACACCGCTAGATGCACCGCTAGATGCACCGCTAGATGCACCGCTAGATGCACCGCTAGATGCACCGCTAGATGCACCATTGGATAAGCTCGGCTTCCCCGATGGACTCTATCAATACGTGTTGAAAATATGTTTTTTTCACCCAATATGTATTGGTGCCGCGTTTTATTATGGTAACAATCTCGCTGGTATACTGGCCACCGCATTGTCTATGAGTTCCATAAATTATTGGAAATATCCACTCATTACTTCCCCCCGACGTGTTATAGATATGATAACCGCTTTTACTGTCGTTGGATATCATATTTATTTGTCATTATTTACAAAAAACTTGTTGTTATGTGCTGGGGTGACAATCAGCGGCGCTCTCATGTATCCATTGAGTCTATGGTTTACAAGAAATAACCACATAAAATCCGCGGTGTTTTGTCATTGTAATTTACACATACTTGTCATTTGTGGAGCAGTACTTACATACCGCGATCATTATATGTATTCTTCAATAAAAAACCAGGAGCAAACCGTATACCAAGACCTATAGAGGTAGTTGGTCTATTGCCAGGTCCACAACACGCATACAAATCGCATCAATCTCGACCCCCGTCCACGCGGATGCCCCGTGCGCCATCTCGTCCCACTTGTGTGCCTTCACAAACATAGAGGCCACACATTTGCCACCAAATCGTTTGGAAATATTTATTTTCTCAACGATTCCGCCAATCTCGGTCGTATGACTCGGAGACACATCAATATAATGGTTTTTAACGCCATAGTTCATCATTTCCAGGCGTTTAGAGATTGTCTCTGAACTGTGTAGGTCGCACCCAGAAGCAAAGAGCACGTAGGGGAATACCGACGACGCGCCGAACATCATCTCGGCACCGCGAATATTCTTCGCCGCGCGCTCAATGGCGTTGCCGGTTGCTTGACGGGTAAGACCCTGGGAATGCCGCGAATCATTGGTGCCTTGGACTTTGTCTTCGGTTATCAAAAGCGGATACGACTTGCCATTCATAATGGCGATCAACATGCCGCCGTCGGGTTTCATATACACGGACTTGTTTTCAATGGGATTCTCTATTTCTTCTCCGCAATTTTGTGCGAAGTCTTCAATGACAGAATAGAGGCTGATATGTTTTAAGAAAACGACGGCGCCGCCCATGCGTTCAACACGGGCTTTGGCATGTGGCCAAATCTTATGCTGAATGATGGAGGCGAGACGTTCTTCGGAATGCTTGCTGTCGTCGTTGAAATGTTGGCCGTCGTCGTGCATTGTCTTGATGCGGATACTGAGACCGGCGGATTGTGTTTGTTCTGACTGTGTTTGTTCCATTTGTGTTTGTTCCATTTGTGTTTGTTCCATTTTATTCAAGGGTTCTTCTGTTGTTTAATAACATTTGTTTTGTAAAACAGTTTTCAGTTTTTTACACCTTTGCACATTTAAAATGCGCAAAGGCTACTTACTTTTGCAAAGGTGTAAGAGAACTCCATAAAGATTATCTAAGGGTGTCCCGTAGGGAAAGGGGGTCCTACGGACCCCGAGAGATTATCTAAGGGGTCCCGTAGGGAAAGGGGGTCCGTAGGACCCCCTTATAAATTGTTCGCACGTAAAACATTTAGTTTTGCGTGCGAAGTGTTTTATGATACGCACTCTATGAGTGCGTATCATAAAATTGATTTCAATCAACCATATAAATCCAAACCCATATTTAAACCAATGAATCAAAATACCTTTTCAAAAATGGACACCGACACTTTTACTTTCCAGCCAATGCTCACTTGTATCGGAAACAAGCGTAAACTGATTCCCCACATCTACGAAATCGCCGACCAACTTAGGGCTCGTCTCGGGAAACCCCGCGTCGCAATAATGGATGCCTTCACCGGCTCTGGTGTAGTGATTCGTGGTCTCATCGGTCTCTGCGACCGTGTTTATACGAATGATTTAGAGAACTATGCCCACACCATGTCGCGGTGTTTTCTGGAAACGCCGACCATCCCCATACAATCTCGCATCGCCGAGCACATTGTCGCTATGAACCGACTTGCCGAATCCGGACCCTATCGCGATAACGGTCCCATTTCGCGCCTCTATGCCCCGAAAAACACCGACGATATTCAGGTTGGCGAGCGCTGCTTCTATACGCGCGAAAACGCCCTGATCATTGACACTCTGCGCCAATATATTGCC
>Ga0209107_10000480_pt1 | contig 23233 bp, 22 predicted proteins | sample LakErihyJuly2011_2_FD_187460 | JGI IMG/M metagenome (GOLD analysis project Ga0209107, IMG submission 187460) | Freshwater microbial communities from dead zone in Lake Erie, Canada - CCB hypolimnion July 2011 (SPAdes) (version 2) | ecosystem: Environmental > Aquatic > Freshwater > Lentic >...
ATATGCAATGTTTATCCTAATGTCATTTATCATAATTGTATCGTCTTGCAGAAGTTATAGAACTCCTCATATTCGGGGAATGTCTTCACAAAATTTGTTCCCCTTCTTATATCGTGTTCACTAAAAAATTTATAGAAATCATGTCGATTGACCATCTGTTGTTTTGTGTCTTGAGGTGCAATCATCCAGTCATATATTCTCTTAATTTTAGGTATCTCCATTTGAGTAAAACCATAACTAACACCTTCTTTGTTTAAACCAACATGAAACACCTCTTCGTAAGTTGATGCCAAATCGGCATGACCCTTAACAATCGATGAAAAGTCATATGGTAACACCTGAACTGTTTGATGTAATGGATATCTTAAATAGGATGCATCCAACGATACCGGTGTTGTCCACGCTCTTTGTGTCGACGCATATTCTCTTTTAAGGTCATAAACACCGGTGATTAACTTATCATAACTCGGTATCGATAATGCGTTGTATGTGCTCATTATACCAATAGTTACAGTTGGGCACTTCACAAGTATTTTGTTTAAATTATCCCAAAATTTGTTGAATACTAATCCATGTCTACCATATTCTGCCTGCTCGCCCCAACCATCTACAGATGTGAAGATTACAAAATCTTTAACCCTTTGTTGGTCTTCAATTCTGTTTATTTTTTCGATTAATCTATCAATCAGATTGTCGGGTACACCTAAATTGGAATTTATTGCTAAGTGTAATTCTCTGTTTGGATTTTCTTGTTCAATAATATAATCAAGTACCCCCCATGTATCTTTTGATAATAAAGGTTCTCCACCAGTAATTCTAAACGTATCTAAGTCTCGATACAATTCTGGCCACCATTCCCAAAACGCATCAACATACGGATTTGGGTCACTTGCCTTAAATGGCATCTTACCTTCATTAATTAGGTATTCTAAATTATTAAAATTACTTGTTGTTGGGTAACCACCGAAACGTTCCACTTCTTGAACCCACTGGGATGAGAATGACGGTCCACAATATGAACATTTGAAATTACATGTATTTGAAAATGCAACCTCAACATATCTTGGATTAAAGTCCTCTCTCCAATCAGAACTTTTAATGGTTTCCATGTGTGGGAGTGACCATGGTTCTGATGATTTAAAAATCCTATCTGAGTATTGTGATGAATTGTCTTCAACATTCCAACAATATGCACACTCTGTCGGTCGTTTACCTTCCAACATTTCTTTTCTCTTCTCCTTTTTGAATTTGGTATTGTGAAGAGCAGATGGATTTCTCTTCAGTTCATTTAAAGGTATTGGATGTGTGTCAGGGTGATGACATGAATGTGTTCTACCCAATTGTAGGTGAATTGTTACTTGTGTCCACTTGGCTAAACAAAACCCGCACCCAACGCCATTTAATTCTTCTTTTATTTTATCTCTGTCCATCTGTTGTTACATTTATTAGTGTTGTGTTCAAACAATTATAAGGATTTTCTTCAATACTTTGTATTGTTAATTTGTCCATTATTTGTAAGTAACCGTCATTTTTATAGTCTATTTTTCTTTGTTGCATTTGTGTCACAAATCGTCTTTCATTCTTTGCGGTTGTTTCACCTTTCGCCCATGTTCCGTTTACAAAACCTTCATCGATATGTGATAAACAATAGAATGAACCTTCTCGTCTGTATGGTAAGATATTACCAATTACATTGATGTCCTCGGTTCCATATTCCACATTTTCATGGTCAATTTCAAAGTATTTATTCGTATAATCGTAATCCACCACTAAATCATTCTCCTCGTTATAAATTTTGATTTCAGCAACCTTACCTTTAAAATATGTATTCTGATTTGGGCAATATCCAACAGTGAATGGTCTAACTGAATCAAAATTTTTCATCTCACCAATATAAATTGATTCATTTTCTTTGATACCGTTTACATTGGTTTCCAATTCATCATTTACATAGAAATACAATTTACCGGTTGGTTTATCATATTTGTACGTAACTCGAGTCCAAAAACCTTCCTGTCTTTTTGCCCAATTGTATTTTACCTCACCACTTTTATCGGTACCCAAGAATGTAACCGCTCTTGAATTGTTGAAGGATAGTCCCCATGTATTTCCACCCTCTTTTCTGAGTATTGGATATTCGATGAACTTTCTTGTAGGGTCTCCCACTAACCATATTGGTACCTTTTCATTTTGTTGTTCTGGATAAAATAAAACACTAACAGTGTGTGTTCCATTCAGTGCAGAACTAATTTCTCTATTACACCCCAATCTCAATAATGAATTCTCCCCGTTAAATTGAATGTAACCTCGGTCTTTGTGTTCTTCACTTATTTTATATTCAACGTAGTTTTCGTAATAACATCTCCAAAACAAATCATCATCCTCCTGTCCCCAATCCCAATACTCGTTTGAATAACCATTAGTCCTTTCAACATGTTCTTTAGTGAATAAAACAACACCACCAAAGTACTGGTCATAACCTAATCCATATTGATATTTGGATAGTTTTGTTGCGATATGGATTGGGTTGTCTTTCGGATATGAATAATCGGGTAACGTATCCATATGTTTGGTATATGCTAACATATCAACATCGTGCCATGCAATATAATCACAACCATCGTCAAATGCGAATTTGGCCGCAATGTTTTTCATCATGCCCCTATTGAATAGATTATCATCCACCTGATGACCAACGTAAAATTTATGTTCAATACCTCTTTCATTTAGGTAGTTACTTAAATGTGGTACCAACCTATCGAGGTGTTCTTGTCTGTTTCTATATGGGATACAAATCCCTAATTTATGTGTCATATTCCTACTACAATATTTGTTTGATTCTCAACATTCGCAACACTATGTTGAATGTACTTACAAGTGGATAAACCATCTTCCTTTATGTTTCGATAACCTTTCATTACTTCATTATAAAATCTCAATTGATTAAATCTTGTCATATCACTTTTCCACCCATCTTTTACAAAACCATTTTCTTCGTGGGTTAATAATTTAAATGTCGATTGTCTTCTAAATGGTACATCTATTACTTTAAATTCATCATAGGTATCTCCGACGATTTCGCAATTGACGATTTCCCCATCATTTCCATTACCGGATAAATCCATCAATTTATAACCTTTAATAAACTTTGTGTCGTAATATAATTTCAACGAATAATCTGATGTGTATCTACCGAAACTTTGAGTTAAACCAAAATAATGATTGTCAGATATTTCACGTATCTCAGCATATGATAATTCTTTATCAAAGACCGCAAATGAACTAATTAATCCTCTGTAATAATTGTTTTCTCTGGTTCTATTTGGATTACCAACACCTAAATAAAAATGTGGTTCCTTTGTGTACTCGTATAATTTGGTGAACTTGTCTTGTGAAACCAAATCCCCATCCTGATAAAATTTAATTATCTTATCTGTTGGATTAATGGTTACCGCAATATTGGTTCTATAATTTGTTTTTATATTTGAATATTGATATATGATATTTCTACCTCCATCAAAAATTTCCACTGTGTATCTTGAGTATGAGTTATATGTAATTGTGAAATCATAACCGGGTATGGTAAATAATGAATACTTATCACTTTTCTCCTCGAAGTCACAAACTAGTTCATCGGGGTAGAATGAAATGAATATTGTCATCTCCTCTCTTTGTTTGAAGAAGTTGTTACCCTTAACATATGCATCAACACCATTAAATTTTAAAGATGCAACATTCCCACCCTTCATTTCAATTTTCTTTGTGTCGAGTGGAACTCCATTTACTTTACATCTAAAAAGTAAATCATCATCTTCGTAACCCCATCCCCAATAATCATTTGAATACCCATTTATATGTTCGAATGAATCAATAGGAAACATTGTCACACCACCGAAATAACCGTCAAAGATTACCCTATTTGTTTCACCAACAAAGTTTGTTGCCATTTGAATTGGTGTGTCAGAATATGAGTAATCAACATCAACTGGTAACATGTCTACATCGTGGAAAACAACATAATCACATTTAATTTTCTTGGCATACAAAAATCCCACATTCAATAATTTACCTCTATTGAATGCAGAAGAATCGTCCTGTTCAACTACAATTAACTCAAAATCAATTCCTTTATTTTTTAAGTAAGGTATAATTGATTGTTTAAACATTTGTAGATGTTCATAACGGTCTCTATATGGGACTATGACACCAAGTTTCTTATCCATTTATGGTTGGGTCTTTCGGTTTTGTGGTATCGTGCCACTCAGAAAGATAAAATTGAATTCTATCACTCCATTCTTTTTTATCAACCTCTTCAAACCAAACGGTTAGTGCATCTAAAGAGTTGGCAATTTTTTCCATTGCCTTAACTTTTCTTTGCTCAAGAAGTAGGAACTCATTTTGTTCTTCTGTTGTGTTTCCTTTTTTTACGGTCATATTGATATGATTTTTTTAATTAATTTATTCCATTGTTTATACTGTTTGAATTCGGGTTTTGATGTATTTTTTTCAAACATGTATTCTGTTTCGTCTAAGTCAATCTTGAATTTTGTTTTCCTTAATGACTCATACATTTTCCTATATTCGGATGAATATGCGTATGGTTGATTTACCATCGCAACATTTCTTACTCTTTCGATTGATGACTTATCCCATTTGAAATGGTGTACTTGAATTGAGTGGGTGTCAGTCGGTGCAATCAGTGGATGATGCCATCCTTGCCATCTCCATGTCGTGTGACCATCTATTTTTGCATAGTGTTGACCATTTGTGATTTCAACATATCCTTTAACAACACAAATCTTATTGGGGCAGGCATCACTCATTGGATGTCTAAAGAAACCAGCATTTGGGTATTGTTTCCAAATAGATTCATTTGGTTGTAATTCTGAAAACTCCCCATCGGGTCCAATTCTATCAATAAATCCACCGCGTACAATATCCCAATTGTTTTTTTCACAATCAGATATTAATTGTTTTAAATTGTCTTTGGGGTATAGATGAAATTCATCGATATCGGCGATTACCCACCAATCATCAGGATAATCCTTTTTAATGTAGTTGTATGCTTGTGTGACTTTTTCCCAATCAAAAATTCTTTCATTGATTGTCTTAACAATCTTTACACTGGGAAAGTCGATAAGAATCTGACCAATTTCATTACCCAATTCTCGGTATAAATCAGATTCGTATACAACGATATTAATCTCGTCAACATATTTTTCATAATGTTTAATAAAGTGCGGTAATAAGTTAGTTCCGTGCCCAATTACAGTTAATAACCTTATCATTTTTTTCTATTTATAATCGTTATCCCCGTCGAAGACGGCTTTGAAGGAATAATACGAAAATTAAATAGATTAATCAAGTTCCACTCGGGATTTTCTTGTAGTTCTTTAATAAATTTGGACGGACCGTCAAACTTATGGTAATCTTTTTTTGCATCTTCAGACACAATTAGATTCTTTTCATAGTTTTCATCGGTATCGTGAATAACAATCACCCCATTTTCAGATAATAAGGTGGAGTAAAGGTCAAAATCTAATTTTACACCCTCATAGGTGTGGTCTCCATCAATAAATAGGAAATCAATCTTAATATCTTGGAGAGTAAAAAAGTTATAAAAGGCGTTTTCTGAGGTATTTTTAATAAATCGTGGGTAAAACGTTTTTCTATAGAAAGAATCTTCATTTTCAAGGTCAGTTTCTCCACCAACACCGTTACATGCGTCCACAACATAAGTTGCACCAATGTCACCCCAATTATAATCAGGATTCCCCTCAAAGATACCTTGTTTGTGTAGGTCAATACGTGACTGTGTGATGATACGTGGAATGAATCCACCACCTGAACCGATACACACACAATTCTTTGCTCTCATGTGTTGTATTAGACTATAAACAACAATCCCATCACCCATATGGAAATCGGTTGCACCGTGTGTCCAACGATAGGGAACGGGATTATCCTCGTTATTAGTAATAAAGTTCTTTATGTAGTCACTATTGGTTATCACAATAGAAATTTACATAAAATTATTCAGGTTGTGAAGGGGTTGGAAACATTTCAGGGTCCATGGGTACTGTCCACTCTTCTGTTGCCAAAAGCGCCAAAATATCTTCATGGTTGTACTCAGGATAAGTACCATTATAAATTGCCGGTCTACCATATGTTCCAGCAAGAATTGTTGATGTCCCCTCTTCCATAGTTTCGGGGTTAATGAAGGTACTTGTTGTATCTTCTTCAACAATATTAACTTCATATTTAATGAATGTTTTAGTTCCATCAACTGAATAACGTAATGTTTCAGGTGAATTCTCATGTACTTGATTGAAGTCTACGTTTTCGACTTCTGAGGTTGGGATTACCAACCAACGTCTATTAGGAAAATTGCTCATATTCTTTTTATTTAATAAATATTGCGTAATGGTAATAAGCAATCATTGCTGGACTACCTCCATAAGTTAAAGATGGGTTAACATTTAAACCTTCACCTCTTGCGGCATTATAATTACTATTATCGGGAAATAATTGGTCCGTGAATTGTCTTCTATTTCCTGTAAATGGAGTACTACCATTAACATACGGTCCAATATGTGTATTGTATTGCGCATATGCTTGGTTAGTTAACGCAGTGCCCGCAATATCATATATCTGTCCAATACCTCTGGTTATATCATTATTTGCGGTTTCGAGTGCCTGTTCGTTACCAAGTATTCTAACACCATTATTATCCAATAGGTGGTTAACCCTAAGGTGACCTAAAGTTCGAGCAATTGAACAATAATCTAATCCTCGAGCATAGGTTGTGGTTCCCATACCTTCCTGAGCGTAGTATGTACTCGATATTTGTGTTCCTCCACCGGTTGCACCGGGTATATTCATTATTTGTTCGAATGTCTGTCCACTGTATGTTGAATTAATTTGCCATGCACCCCAACTACCATCGCCAAATTCAGTTCCATTATTATGTACTTTTATCATCCATTTTGTGGTTGGGCAATATCTAAAGATATCCCTGTTTCTGTATTGACCATTACCAACATATGGGAACTGAGCGTTACCTAAATCGGAACCTGAATTAATCCAATTCTCGTAATCGTTCCATGAAAGGTAACTATCACCGTAATAATCACTTTTGATATTCATAACTAACATCCAACCCTCACCATTTTTAAATTCACAGTAAGTTTGTTTGGTTGTTGTTCCGTTATTAATCCAATAAACACCATTTGCCTTAATACCTAAATCCGCAAGATGTTGCGCCGATGGTGATGCTAATGATTCTGTACTACCATCTTTAATTGTCATATTGTATTTTTTAGCATAATGAATAAAATTTTTAACAATTTCTTCATCAGTTAATGCTCTATTATAAAGTTGAGTTGTATCAATGTTACCTGTAAATCTTTCACTACCACCAGTATTTGTCCCAATCCTAAAAAGAGTACTTGAATTACCAACAGTGGAGGATGATGAACCCGTTTTTTTCAATTCACCATTTATGTAGAATTTAAGTACACTACCTGAACGAGTGGCAGTAATCATGGTTGGAGATGTTGTAAATTCGGGTAATGTTGTTGACCATGGAGAAGTACCTAAATATGTTGACGCATTATCTAAATACATGCCGATAAACCTACTACCATAAAATATTTGTAAATTACTTGATGAGTACGAACCAAATGTTGTTCCACCGACATTACCCGCAGAAGATTCAACAATTTGACAAACCGTAAAATCTGAAGTCCCCTGTAAAATACCATTTGGTAAACCGAGGTAATCATCTGTACCGTCAAATGATAATTCATTACTTGAGGAGTATGAAACATTTACAGAATCTATTGAATATGTTCCCGTTATGTCAAGTAGTCCTTGAGTTGCGCTCCTTGAACCATCAACCCATGGTGTGGCAAATGAACCAGCCTCAATTTGTGGCATTGTTACTTCCCAAGAAGAATAATCATCACAATAAGTTCCGCCATATGAAATTAAATAAAAAGTACCATTAGTTCCTGTACAATTTTGTGTATTGGTTAACCTAAACCATTCACCGACAACTGATTTATTATGATATGCTGCCGTGTCATTTAAACCGAATCCACTTGTGTAAACCGTACCACCATTATTATTTGGTGAACCTCCCAAGTATCTTATGTATGCGGAAAATGTGTATGTTCCGGTCGATGGTAATGATATACCACCCATAACAACACCATTCCAAGAACCTAAGTTGGTCATTCGATATCCCGTGGTACCAAACTCCGTTGTAAAAGTGACAGGTGTACCACAAGAATAGTTACCAAAATTTGCCATAGTTGACGCATTGGTAACATAATTTGTTGTTGGTTTACCCTTAAATGAATTTTTAGTTTCACCAACATCATACCCAAAGGTTAATCCCGATGTTGAAATTTTTCCGTATCCACTTTCTGCTGACATTATATACTAAATCTTTTTTTATAGTTGTTATAGTTTATACTAATATCAGTACTGTTTAATGTTTGATTATTATAAACTTTAAACGCTTTGATTTCACCCGCATTACCAACATTTTGTACGTGATTTCTAAATAAACCTAACCTTGTTGCTCCCGTATTTGATAGGTAATTGTGGTTAACTGAACCAACCAATGAACCGTTCACATAAAATGACCATGTTGATTGATTATTAACCAATACAATATGATATAACGTATTGGATGATAAACTAACAGTTGCTGCGTGACTTGACCCATCCAAATTGTACCATCCACCACCTAATATTTGAGGGGAATACATTCCTATCCACATTTTTGATGATGTTGCTCTAGCCATAAGATAAGTTCCACCACTTAATCCATCACCCATCGTACCCGAACCTGCGGCAAATAAATCACTTATTCCCGATGTCCATTTACACACCATTTCAATCGAACAGTTACCATACGTTAATTGAACGTCCGCATCCATATTATCATCGCTACCATCAAAAATGATGTTACCTGACGAATTATATGACACGTTGGTTAGGGTAATATTTGTATTATCAGCAATGTTGTATAATCCTGTATTGATACTCCTTGTTCCAATAACAAGTGGAGTCATGTAACTTTTCTGTTCAACTTGATGTCCAAAATACCAAACTTTATCATTAACACTATCACCCAAATAATTACTTATGTAAATTCCATCTTCATTAGATGCTGTGGTCCCACTAGCAGTGATTCTAATCCACTCATTAACCGGCCACGTACTTGAACTTGTATTTCCGTTGTATGCTAAAGTTGCCAACCCCACATTTGTGATATTTGTTCTTAAATATGGTTGGGAAACCCCCACTCTACTTTGTCTATACCACACTGAAACGGTGTATGTTGTTGATGGAGATACGTATGTAAACCCACACCCAAAATGTACACTCCCACTTGTTGTGGTGTTTCTTCCACTTATTACTCTAAGGTTTGTGGCCTCAACCCCCGGAGTTGATGGTTTTGGAACGTCGGTTTCGTTATCGTTGTATTCCCATGAACCCACATTCACCCATGATATTGGTGCTGCCAAATATTCACTTCCACCTTGACCATTATTATATGAAAGGTTAACAGTTGGTTCACCTTTAAATGAATTTGCGGTTTCAGATGTGTCATATCCAAAAACTAATCCGTATCTATCCGTATATGGTCCTAAACTTTGTGACATTATCTATATCTTGGTTTTTGTGAATTATAATAGTTTAAGACTTCAGCAGCACTTAGTGCTCTACTATGAATCTGTGTGTTCGATATGTGTCCTCTAAAATTATGTACTCCGTCTACCACGGTACCACCATATGTTCCAATATAGTATATTGCGTCGGGAATTGTTCCCACCAATGCTGATGACCATATTTCAACACCATTAAGATACGCTCTTGATGTAAAACCATCATACGTCCCAACCAAATAAGACCATTGATTGGATGGAATATTACCGTTCCAATTGTATGGTCTTGCACCTGTTGATGTTGAAACAGCCCAGTGCATACTTGAAGTTAATCCTCCGTCTGTTGAATCGATTACACCTAAGTACATACTATTTGAACTTGATATGCCACCACCTCTAATTGTTCCGGTAGTAGCGGTGTACGTTGGTTTCATCCAAATAGAACATGTTATTTGATAAACTGGTTTATTTGTAAACGTATTGACTATACCATAATCGTTTGTTCCATCAAATATGAATCCACCTGAATTACTGGTTGTATGTGTTGGTCCATTTGTTAATGTTACGTGATTTGCATTACCACTCACATCATATACTGTAGTTCCACTACTCGGATATGAATTAACATCTAAGGGGTCAATTAAAAAAATTAACCCGTCTTGTATTGTTCTCGGACTGAAGTGTAATGCCATATCTTAAATACTTTATTTAATCCAAATACTATAATAGTATGTTCCACCAATATTGGGTGGTGGGAAATCTTGACCTGAGCCATAAACTGAACCAGGTGTGATATCTCTATAATCAATGGTGCCACCTCTATTGGTAAAACAACCAATCCCTGAAGGACCGTCAACGCCATCAGCGGCATCATGTCGATGCCACGCAATCATAGTTCTATCTTTATTTCCGTCTTGAGCCCCGTCAATTTCACCGTATTTAAATAATAATTTACTCTTACCTGATGATTGTAAAACTGGGTCATCAACTCCAAAATTTGTTATGTTAAGTGCCTTAACTCTGTTTGTTGCATACGCGGAACTTGACCCATCGGAACCAAGTGCTCCCCATTTTAATGAACCAAACCAACTTGATAATGAAGAATTATTGGATTTAATCTGACCTTCATTTGTATATAATAATTTACGTTGTGAGTTACCCGCATCTTTTATCATTATCTGTGAGAAGGGGATTGATGACCATCCTGTATTTTTATAATCGGAAACAAACGTCGGAGTCGAACCTCCAAAAGTTGTATTATCATCCCACGGAGGACATGACTGAGTTGCGTTCATATCATTACTCCATTTATGGTAGTTTGGGTCATTACTCGGAGCATCCTCATCATCGATTGTCCCAACGTGTACCCATGGTGCACCCACACTATTAAAATCAATGTATGCCTGAAATGGTGTTGAACCTGATGTTGGTTTTAACCAATAAACGCCATCAGTTCTATATCCCACATCATATAATAATTGAGCACTTGGTGATGCCGATTCTGATGCTGTACCCAAAGTATTAACCGCTGTTAGTGATTTTACATCTCTTAAAACAAATCTATCTTTATAATGTAGGTAGTTTTTATGTACTTCTTCAGGTGTCAATTCTTTGTTATAAATTTTAAGAACGGGAATGTCTCCTTTATAATAGTATGTTTTGACCGTATCAATATCATATCTACCAATACTTACACTATTAAGTAAAGAAATTGTTGATGTTTGACCCCCTCCATAGTGCCACAAAGTACCATCCAAATAAATTCTCATAATACCTGTGGTTGAATTCTTACTAACCACCCAATGATGATTACCAAGATAATTATCAGACGACCCAATTGCTTTGGATATTCTATTAAACGGTCTACCAAAATCCCAATAAACATTTCCATCACCCCATGGTAGGTGTAAATTTAAATCTTGATTTCCTCCACTACCACCCGCAATAATTGAGTTATTCTGTAACGCACCACTCCACGATGTTACTATCTCGATTGTTATTTGATTTCCTGTTGGAACAGCAGATGATGGTAATGTTATGTAGTCATCAGAACCATCAAAATTTATTTTTGGATTTGTATCTGAATTAAAGGTTACGTTCGTTAAATCTAATGAATGATTATTAGTTAAATCTTTTAACCCTTGGGTTACAGAACGAGTACCATAAACATATTGTGATATCGCGGTACTATTTAAATCTTCTTTAAATGGTCCAGCCCAATAAATTGTTATTGGAACATTTAATGACGCACTTAATGGGTTTATCGCCCAAAATTTTCCATCACTTCTTGTGGTTGTGTCGTACCACAATACCCTTGCTCTAAACCAACCATCTCCCATATCTTCAGGTGGGCAACTATAACATTGCCAACCACCAATATTTGAATATGATAAGTAAATTGAAGTACTATGCATCGGTACCGTTGGTTTGAAAAATATACTAAATCCAGTATACCTATTTGCCGTACCACCACCGGAACCGGTACCATAAACAACAACACCCAATCCCGGATTGTCACCATTTGATAACCATGATACACCACTACCGTCCAATGGAGTTAGTGTTTGTGTCCATATTGGTGCACCTCTATATGTGTCACTTGTTTGAGTTAAATTTGTTGTAACACTTCCCGGTACGTTATTGTAGTTATTTAAACTGGCATTATAACCTAAATTATCTGTTGGTCTACCCAAATATGAATTATAAATGTCACCAGTATCGAATCCGAATACTAAACCATCTTTTGTTGTTGAACCGTTTTGTTTACTTGCCATTATAATCCGTATTGTGATTTTGTTCTATTGTAATTATTTTGAATTTCGGTTGCGGTTAATCCTTTTGAGTATGCCTTTACACTTCCGATTTTTCCATTAAAATTGTATGAAGAGTTACCAATTCCCCAACTCCATGTTGGGGAACCAATTGTACATTGAGTTCCTTGTGGTGTGATTAAACCACTTCTCGTTGCGGTATATTCAGTCCCATTTAAATAAAATTTACAAGATGTACCATACCATGTGTATGCCACATGCATCCAAGTGTTTACCGGAGCACTAACACCTGTCGACCAATCTTCAGTACTACTTCCATAATTAATAACATACCAAACACCATCTGCAATCATTAATGACCTCGATGCCCCATAAACTTGCGCTTCCCCCATTGAAAAAACATAATTTTGACCACTTACGTTTGTTGGGTGGCACCATACCTCAATTGTTCCAAATGCCTGTTGATGACCTGTGATTCCCGTGAACGACATGTAATCGTCAGTACCATCAAACTCAAGTTCCCCCGGCGTATTAATTTCCAAACCAAAATTTAAGTGACCCACTTGAGATGGATTAGTTGGGTAATTTTCATACGCCCATCCATAAGCGTTTCCTGAACCAAGTCCGCCTCGACCAACCAAAATAAATTCTCTCCACGCATCGTTACTTGTCCAACCACTAACGGATGAAAGTGGGGCACCTAAACTAACCAATATATTAATTGATTCCTGTGTGAAATTTGAACAAGCATGTGAACCATTTATAATAAATGTTGCATTAGGATATCTACCACTAATTCGATAATAATCTTCATGAAATTTTTTCATTTCATTTTCCCAACCATTTTCTGCACCACCATAGTTGTCATAACAGTGTCCCCCAAGACGAGCGCCCCTAAAAAAAGAATCTGCAACCCAAGAATTTCCATCATTATCCCAAACCCACATATGTAAAGACCTACTAGCGGCGTATACATTAGCACCAATTCTAACATTATATCCCGAAGATAAACCCTGACAGCCCGCCGCATCCCCGCCATAGTTCCCCTCGGGGTAGGAAATACCTATTGATGTATAATATGATTTACCACTTAATCGTAATCCATTAATGAATAGACTCTTATTACCATTTATTTGATTTGTAACACCATCAGTACTTCCATTATATCCACCACACCCAATAGGGCTAACACCCGTACCAATGTTATGGGTGTCAACTACAAAATACGCATCTTGTAAACTTGATAATATGGTTCCCGATTTTGATGACATTAAACGTTAATTTTTTCTACCTCAGTTATGTCCCATAAATTACCCATTTGATTTTCAAAATCAATGAATATTTGGTCACCGTATATTGGGCAATAAATTTCCCAATTACTTTCGAAATCAATCTCACCTTCTGAGGTTTTGATTATTCTCTTATACTTGTTTTCTTTTATGTGGAACTCTAATTTCATAATATTTTATTTTATATAAACCGCACCATAATTGTGGTAATCACTACTAGAGCCAACCCAATAGGGTGCGTCGTTATAACCACCACCAGCAAAATAGTTTCCCGACCAACAATTTGTATACCACCATGGATTATTATTGTAAAGTGTGGAACAGTTTGCACCGTACACATCTTGGTCGTTATCAAAAGTTGTTAACGAATATGCACCCGCGGCGTGACCACTATAAAATCCAGGTACGCCCGTGTTTGTTTCATCACTAATTGTTGATGACCCCACCATCCCAAATGTTGGTGTAAAACTATCAAATTTCCATCTATATCTTTTTGTGTGGTCACCACTTAATGGTTGTGTTGAACTAGAAACAAATTGAACTACTGTTACGTAACTTGAGTTATTTCTTTTACCTAATAATTCCCAATATTTTGTACCAACAAATAAATTATAATTTGTTATACCGGACAGACTATAATGTGGGGTGGTCGTAGTTGATGATGACGTTCTATAATTAGCGTTGTTAACCGCATCGTAATAGGTCAAATTATTCATTCCACCATTTCCCGCTCTATTTGCCATAACACAAACCCATCCACCACCATCGTAGTCTTGGTCCACATATACAACAACATTGTCGTTTCCAACTTTGATGTTGTAAAATCCGCTAGGTCCTGTTATTTGAGATACACTTGTATATCTCCCTCCAAAATGCATTGCCATATCTTAATCTTATATTATATAAATACCTTTTAAGTCAATCCGTATTGACGTTTATATTTTAAGTAATTGTTTGTTATTTCTGTAGATGTAAGTGCTCTGTTATATAATTTGGCAACATCAATATCACCAATCATTGTTGAATGGAATCCCGCATAACCTATTGTCACATTTTCACCTGAAGCCGGCCAAGGACCACTTGCGGTCGACGTTCCTATAACAGTACCATTTAGATATAATGCATGTGAATTACCTGACGTAGTTGCCGCAAAATGATAATACTGATTTATTGTTAATGGTTGTACTATCACAATTGAGGGGTCACCCGCGCCATAACGTTGGTATAATAGATAATTTCCGGGGGAGTTATACCACAATCCATAAGTTCTATTACCTGAATTACCCCCCGTACCAATTAATCTCACCCAATCCCCTCTTGTATTTGTTGGTCTAAAAACAACTTCAGCCGTTAGGTCTGTTGTTAAATTAGGGAGACCTGTGACATTAATATAGTCATCGGTACCATCAAATATCATTTTAGTATTACTATTAAATGACATAGTTGATAAATTAATAGTACCTGTATTTGTTAAGTCTAATAATCCTTGCGCGTTACTTCTTGTTGAACCACCTATAATCCATGGAACTGCGTGTGATTTATCTAAAAATACACCGGTCATAGTTAGGTGCATTTTAACCTCACCCGAGTTTTGTGTAAAGAAATACATAATACCACCTCCAGATGCATTATATTGTGCTGTATGTGTATGTGAAACAAGTTGCCATTGGTCTGTTAATGTATAATTTGTACCTGCGGAGTACGCACCTCCTGAATGGGAATAATACGTGTATGGGGTTACTGTTTTACCGACACTTTCACTATCCGCCGCCTTTACCCATCCTTGAACTGTGTATGTTCTTCCCGCAGTTATTGTACCGTTCGGTACAGCACCCCAATCTGTAGGTCCGTAAAAACCTCCGTTAAAATTGTGATATAACATTGCGTTTACTGAAGTACCAAAAGGCCCCGGTATTGTCACAAATGTTTTTGATTGGTTAGTTCCCCAAGTATGATATGGGGGAGACCCATCATAACAACTCCAACTATCAAATCCGACTTGTGTCATGGATGATATGTCTGCGTTTTGTGAATTTGTTGCGGGTTCCCCTCTATATGAATTAGTGGTGTCTTTTAAATCATAGGCAAACACCAACGATTCTGAACCTGAAGTTTTACCATATCCGTCTTGTACTGCCATTATATTCCGTATTTTCTTTTAATATTATTATAGTTATTCAAAACTTCTGAGGATGATAAAACCCTATCATGAAATTTAAATAATGGTAATGTCATTGGTAGGTTATCTCCGGGAGTTCCCCCAATATAGTGACTTTGTTGGGTGGTATTTAATGCACCGTACGCCGCGAGATTACCATTAACTGTCCGAGTTAATATTCCATTTTTATAACATTTAAATTCACCGGTGGACGCATCGTGTGTAAATATTAAATGCATAGTTTCATTTGCGGGTATTGGTTGATAAATTCCCGTGGTATATCCCCACGCAGAGTCTCCATAGTTACCACTACTTGTTACTCTGCGAGTAAAGTATAAAAGATTACCCGCCCAATCACCTCTAAAGAAAACCGAAAATGCGGTTCCACTAGCCCCGTAGAGTAGATAACGAGTACCAACAAAATTATGTGTGTGATTAATTACAATTTCCATTGAACAACTCCCCGTTGGGTGACTCGTTGATGATAGTGTAATGTAATCATCACTACCATCGAAAATTAATTGTGATGAGTTATCAAATGATGTTGTTGATATATTAATGGTTGATGTGCCTTTTAAATCTAAAAGTCCTTGTGTTGAACTTCTACTTGTCGGTGTATATGTTGTCGGGTATGATTTTTCTTCTACCTGATAATATCGATAATATATCGTGTCATTGATTCCAGATGCGGGGGTGTTGTTGCCGAGGAACAATGCTTCATACCAATCACTTGATGATGGTGGTGTAAATCTTGCCGTCGTTCTTTTCCCATCATCTTGTAAAACACCAAATCCACTTGACCCATCACCATAAAAAAAGTAACCTGACGTTAATCCAAAATCGTACTCAACACTATAAACTTTTGTTGTTCCGTAAGTTTGAATTATATACGGAAATTGAGCAATTCTAAAATTATTACCTCTATCGGTAATAACAATTTTTTTCCAATCGGTTCCTTTTTCAGGTGCATCCGATATTGTTCCTGCATTATTATAACTTCCTTGGTTATGGAATTGAATGGTTCGAGTATAATCAGTATTTGCTTGATTGGTTGTTGGTTCACCCAAATAAGAATTCTTCTGGTCTTTTAAATCAAAACCAAATACTAAATTTTCTTCTCCTAATATGTTAGGTCCTACGTGTGTTGGCATTATAATCCAAATATTTTTTTATGTTGATTATATAATGAAAGGATTTCAGATGATTGTAGTACTCTATTATAACCCTGTACCATTGCGATATTTCCATTATAGTAGTACCCACTTGAATGATAATCTAATCCAATTCTAGAATTACCCGAATTGTAAGTTTGACCTAAAAAGGTGTTTACACTATTAACAAGTACTCCATCCAAATAAAGAGTTAATTGACCACCCGTACTTCTTGTTGTTGATAGAAAATGCCATCCTGTACCTTGAATTCCATCACTTGCTAACATGTAGTCCTGACTCCCATCAGAATTTGCCAACCACGCTCCAATTCCTCCGTGGTAATAACTCATTAATTTTAATCCCCCTCTATATGTTAAATCTGTACAGATAACTGTTTGGTGAGGACCTGGTGATGATGGTTGGTTACACCACGCGGTTAATGTAATATCACCTGTAATATTAGAAAATGCGGTATTTCCATTTAATGTAAAATAATCACCCGTACCATCAAAAGTATATGATTTTGTTGTGGAATCGTAGATGGGAGAATTAACCCTAACAGCGTCTCCGTTACCCATAAGGTCCGACCAATTTGAATTTGGGGTACCCAGTGAATTTGAATCCGCGGCGTTTAGATAAAGTACTAAACTATTTGTATTTACACTTGGACTGTATATTAGAGCCATATAATTTTATTCTAACTATAAATACCCAAAACCTCAGTTATTAGGTCTCAATTTGTTAGATAATAAATCATAAAGAGTCTTATCCTTTTGGATATCGGTATTTGACAATTTTGACGCGATGGATATTGACACACCTTCACCCGCACCATTGACTGTTTTATTGAAATTTAGGTCGGAGAAATCTTTACAGAGTTGTAATTTCTCATAATGTTCAAAGAATTTAGAATTAAACCCTATTTTATTGAAAATCAACAGGTATTCCCATATGGTTTCAAGTTCACCATAGGATGGGTAAACCTTGTTAACATATATTTTGTATGAACCCCATTCACCGTGGTCTGAAACAAGGTCCTTTACCCTCTCTTTTCCGTTTTGATGACCTTTAAGGTTCTCAAGGTAACTTATTCCGTATTTGAACTCATAGGTCTTTAAATCGTCTAAGAATGACCAATCGGTTATTTCCAAATCTGCGTCAATTATAATGGAAATGTCATGATATTTTGTCATGTGTTTAACCAAAATTAATTTATCGTGATATGATTTGAATGTTCTCGTGTATGAAATAACCTTCACAAAGGTTTCTGAGTATTGGGAATTAAAATACTCAACATTATCTGTTAGAATGTAAACTTTTAACCCCTTGTTAAGGATTTTATCGATTTTTACGGTTGTACTCTTAAAATAAGATTCATCACCGAAACACATTATTCCGAATGCCTTGTTCATTAATGAATTATAAGAAAAAAATACCTAAAAAGGTATTAGATGTCGTATCTTTTCTTGAAGATTTCCCAATGATGTTCAATTTCAGTGTCAGATAATCTCTTTGAGTGGCACATCACGACCCCCATTTGACCGTTAAACTGAGTACTAGGTCCATCCGTACCGGGACCATAACTATCGGAGTTACAAGGACCCCATAAACACCCAATACTATTTAATGGTGGATTAATTGACCCAACTAAAGTGGTATCATCCACCATATGATTATCAATGTACATTTTAATGTTTGTACCTGCAACTGACCAAACGCAATAATGCCAATTACCATCATTAATTCCACCCGATGTGCTGTCAATTATTTGCCATGGTGCGGTATAATACCACATTCTTAGAAATCCATTTGAAATAACAAATCCAGCCCCCGATGGACCTCCATTACAGTGACCCAAAATTGCGTTATCACCATCAACACTTAATTTAACCCACGCCGATACGGTAAAGGTTGTTCCTAAGTTAAACGTTGATGGTGTTTTACCAAAATCATTAACACCATCAAATGTAAATTCACCACCTTTAACTTTTGTAAATGGGGGTGGTTGTGGTGGGTTTGCGGAATATGTACTTCCACCTAAAGCGTAAAAAGTTAAATCCCTACTATTCCCACTTAAATCTCTCATTACATAACCACCATTTGGATATGAATAATAACGAGCAGGGTCAAAATATAACTGAAGTGAGTCGGTTACAACACCACTTACGTTACTGTTATTATTAATTGTATTATCGGGACCCGTTACTCCTGCCATTATACTCCAAATTTTCTTCTTAATGAATTATAGTTTTGACTTACTTCTGACGCATTCAATCCTCTATTATAAACTTGTAAAACATCAATTTCACCATTAAAATTTGAACCACCATTTACCCAAGAACCAATTGCCAATCTTCTTGTGGCCTCAATATCCACATTTTGTGTAAATGGACCCGAATTAACGGCAACTCCATCATAATACAAAACCGCCGATGTTCCGTTATATGTAACAGTTAACATGTGCCATTGATTATTTTGATAATTGGTGTTGTGATTCAAATAAATAAAACTCGACGAACCAACAATATATGATGCAACATCTGTTCCTTGTAAACATAAATCCATCCCATTATTACCCGTTAAATTTTTTCCCATTGCCATAATGTATTTGTTGGTTTGTTGCACCGATGTTTTAAACCAACAAGAAAAAGTAACATTATTAGTAAATGATGGTGCCGCAGATGGTGAAAAAATATAATCATTTGTTCCGTCAAATATCATTTTTCCTTGAGAGTTAAATGATACGTTTGATACATCAATAGATGTTAAATTTTTTGTTCTATCAAATAATACTTGTGTTGAACTTCTTGTGAGTGTTGGGCTATATGCGGTTGGGTGGTCTTTTAATTCCAATTGAACATCGGCAATTCTTATTATACCATAATCAAATACATGAGTGTACATGTATACCGCACTATAAGAATCGTTTAAGTTTCTACTTGCAGATACGGTATATGTTTGGGACAATCTTTCCCACGTGTGAGTTTTAGTATTTACAGGAACACTTGATAATCCATCCCAAAAATTATAGTTTCCACCACTATCTCTAGTGTATAACCCAACATGTGCTCTTTTTGTTAAATTATTTGTCCACTGTAGCCAAGATATGGTATATTGAGAACCAACTGTCATCCCATATGTTGACCAAGCGTTCATATTGGTTCCATATGACTTAGCTTGCCATGTACCTACCGCGTCATATGATTGTACAACAGGTTTTTTTAAATCGTTGTCATATATCCAATACGCGTGTCTCGCATATTCCCATGCTACTCCTGAATTGGCAACACTAATACCGGTATTAACATACCATGATATATCGTTATTGTCGGTGTTATATACTCCAATTCCTTGTGGGTGATTGACGGTTATATTGCCAGTACCATCATATGGTATAAATGGCGTGTATGTACCATCGATTCTTGGATTTTGATGGTAGATATAATTTGTTGTTGGTTCACCCGCAAATGATTTTTCATCACTTAAATCGTAATGAAAAACTAATCCATCTCTTACTATGTTAGGACCACTACTCATTATATTCCAAATCTTGTTTTAATTGCATTATAGTTCTGATATAATTCCGAAGATGTGAGTGCTCTATTATACACCTTCGCAATTGCGATTTTTCCAATCCATCTTTCTCCGTCACCTGACCCAGCGGCCCCTATACGTAAAAAATCCCAATCCATAATATCAGCACATGTGGTTGTTACAACTTGAATTGTTCCATTTACACAGAAAGTTAAAGTGGTACCATTATATGAAACGGCAACATATGACCATTGTCCGGTTGGAACAGATAAACTTGAACCCGCGCACGGCCAAAACCCTAAAGTTCCATTCGGGAATACATACAACGCATCATCACTATCAAGATTATTTTGAATAATTGCCTCATATCTTCCAGTTGCGGTGTTTCTATAAACAACCGCCTCTATTGTTGAGTTATTAATTGAGGTGGGAGAAAAATTGGTGTCGATAAAATCATCGGTTCCATCAAATGACATTTGTGCATTTGAGTCGAAAGAAACACTAGATAAATTTATTGTTTCGTTTCTTGTTAAATCAATTAAACCTTGTGTTACTGAACGAGTACCATTTACAAATGGTGTTGGGTGTGGTTTCACCTCCACTTGAATATTTGAAAATCTTACTTTAACACCTCCCGATTGCCCTCCATCACCGTTATTCATCCAAATTGTAATTCCGACCTTACCACCCGTACCAATAACTCCACTCCATGAAATTCTTTCTGGTGTTTTAGTGGTTTTTGTGTTTCTATCTTCTTCAGGCGAATACCCCAAATAAACTTGGTCATCAACCGTTTGACCAATCCACATAAAACTAAACACGCCACTGGTCTCATCGAATGATTCAACAACTGCGGAGATAGTAACGTATTGACCTGTATAATCGGATACATTATAATAAAAAGTTGTCCACGCCGCGGGTCCCCCCCACTCAACAGATGATGTTGTGAAATCAAAAGTCTTCGTTGCACTATCAATTAAGGCATATGAACTCGGCCAACCACCATATAGTGGGGTGTTGGTTGCTAAATTTGTTGTTGGTTCACCAGCAAACGACTTTTCATTACCTGTATCGTAATAAAAAATTAAATCTTGTGTTGTTGTTTTTGGTCCTCTGTGATGTGCCATATTATACTACTTGTTGCCAACTTGCACCGTTATGGAAATAAAGATGTGACCCCGAAGCAGCAAGATGTCCAACTTGTCCGGTGGGTAGTGGATGTTGTGGTGATAAAACAAGTGTTTGAGTTAGTTCAATTGAGCCAATAATTAACTGGTCACCCGTTAACACGTTTGAACCGGTTGTTGCGATTCCCGATGACGATAACGTATTCCAACTTGCACCGATTCCATCTGTTTGTAATATTCTTCCATCATATGAAGAACTAATTGCGGGTAATCCACCACCAACAGTTGCGGTCGCATAACCTGATTGTGCTAAAGAAAATGTAATAATTGTTGTTATGTCACTGAACATCTCAATAGATGTCGGTATTACCACAAATCCGTTATCGTCATATACCTGAATAACGGGGAATTGTTCTCCTAAATTGTGGTTAAATGTCCAAGTTGTAGAAGGGGTTGATACGGTTAATAGTTGTGTTGCACCCGGAGTGGATTCAATTGTAAACGCCAAACCAGCATAAGAAGAGGAAACAGAATATGAGGATGATACCGCATATGATGATGAAATTACATTCGTAATTCCTGAACCATTACCGACGAAATTAGACGCGGTTATATCTCCAATTAAATTTATCGAACCCGTGTTTACGGTATTCGTGGAGATTAATTCTTCGATTGAGGGTCCCCCCGAACCTGACTTGGCAAGAAAAACTTTACCGTCACCAGTGTTAATGGATAATTCCCCTAATTCGAGTTGTGCGTTTGTAGGTTTTTTACCTAAAACGGAACTTCTACGCAGTCTTACTATTTGCGCCATATGTATGGTTTCTTCTTAAACTTGGTATGTACCAAAAATTATTATAACCTATATAGGTCTAACAATAAATACTTCATTACCCACAAATAAAAAACCCCAATTTCTTGGGGTTTTCTTTTGTTTGTGTTTGGTTGTTTTTAGTAAGTTCCACCATCAATGACGGTCGAGAATATTAAACCACCATTTGAGTTTTTATAACCCAAAATACCATCCATAACGTCAGTTGTTTCTGTTGTTGAAACATAACCAACTACGTTGGTATTATTTCTAAACATAATTGCCGATGTTTTAGTTAAACCATCCGCACCACCCGCAGAACTCAAAGTAACGTTACCGGCGATTAAGGTTGCCCCATTACTCGCAGTTACGGTGAATTTATTTGTGTTGTACGCTAAAGTTGTTCCATTATCAGTAAGTAAACTGTTTCCAATACTACTTGCTCCGGTTGCTTTAGGGATTGTATTTGTTGTTAAACTTATTTCAGAACCATATGTTCCTGGAGTTGTACCAATTAATTTACTTGATTCACCACTTGAAGAAACGAACATCCAATAGTCACTCAATGAATCCCAAACCAATGATGCAGAAACACCAACAGAACCTGAGTCAATAACTTCAAATCCAGCATATCTTTCAAATGGAGAATATGCGTTCAATCTGATAATATTGTCATCCAATTCAATAACTGATGAAGAGATATGTACTTGAG
>Ga0209107_10000482_pt1 | contig 23133 bp, 35 predicted proteins | sample LakErihyJuly2011_2_FD_187460 | JGI IMG/M metagenome (GOLD analysis project Ga0209107, IMG submission 187460) | Freshwater microbial communities from dead zone in Lake Erie, Canada - CCB hypolimnion July 2011 (SPAdes) (version 2) | ecosystem: Environmental > Aquatic > Freshwater > Lentic >...
AGAAGAAGAAGGAAGACTTAAAGACAGTGAAGAAGGTGAAGAAGGACTGCTTGGATAAGGTCATCTTCCTCAAGTCTGGTGCTGACCCCAAGCAGGGTTATTCCCTCCTGCGTTGTGGCTCTGCCAATATCCCGCAGGGCATCCAAGCAATGGTGGCCAAATACGGAAACAGCATCACCATTGTTAATGGTCTTTCTGATGAAGCCATTGCTTCCCTCTTCTGTTCCTAATCCCCACCAGCACTTTACACCTATGACAACCGCCATCACCAAACAGGAAGCAGAAGCAATCAACAAGAAGGGCTATCAGCTCGGCCACCAGGCTGGCAATCTTCAGCAGGGGGCTGAAGCCCTGCTGGAATGTGCCAAGATTAATCCCAAGCTGACTGATAATAAGCGGAAGTCTTATTTCCGGGAAGCTCGCAAGGAGCTGAAGCTGGCTGCTAATCTCTTCACCCAGGGTGCTGGCTTTCTTCAGCAGACTTTGGATGTGCACCCCATCTATTCCTTGATGAATAGGAGCACTGTCAGCAAGTGGCTGGCCAGGGCTGAACATTGCCTTGTCCTGGTCAAGAATTCCAAGCACTCCTAATCACACACACCTATGAAAACCCACAAAACCCACACCACCCAGCCAGCCAAGACCACCTTGGCTGAAGCCCAGGCAAACTACTTCAAGGGGATGGCACTCCTTGGTGCTGGCTTCCTCTGCATCATCATCTTGGCTCTGATCCTTAACAGCCTCACCAGCCGGAAAGCCTAAGCCCTATGGACTCAATCAAACCTATGCTGGCCACTGCTCTCTCTGACCTGGGCAAGCTGCACTATGACAAGATGTGGGCACTAGAGCCAAAGCTGGATGGCATCAGGGTGCTGGTCAGTGCTGATCCTGTCAGCAAGTCTGTCAGCTATCAGACCAGGAATGGTCACCCCCTGCCAAGCCTTGCCTTGCTCACCCCTGTGGTGCTCAAGCTGGCTGAGGCAGTAGGCAAGGCAGTCACCTTTGACTGTGAGGCCACAGCAGGGGCTGACTTCTTCAGTGGTGTTGGCCACTTGACCCAGAAGGCTGAGGCCACTGAGCTGGCCAAGCTCACTGTGTTTGATGTGCCCTGGGTGGATGGCTGGGGTGCAAGCAGTGAAGTCCCTTATTCTCTACGCAGGGACTGCCTTGAAACTATGTTCAGCAAGGCTGAGCTGACCCAGGCTGAGGAAGCCAAGGTGGCACTGATCCAAGTGGTGGACATCATCACCACTGCTGACCTGGTGGAAATGGCTGACAGCCTTTTGGCTGATGCCCTAGAAGCCGGATGGGAAGGGCTGATGGTCAAGGATGTGGATGCCCCCTATCTGTCTGGCAAACGCAGCAGGGCTTGGATCAAGCTGAAGGGCTGGCAGACCTATGACTGCCGGGTGGTGGGCTTCCAGCCTGGCAAGGGAAGGCTTGATGGTGCAGCAGGGGCACTGCTTGTCTGCTACCAAGGCAAGACCATTGCTGTGGCTGGTGGCCTCACTGATGCCAATAGGCAGGACATCTATGACCACCCAGAAAAATGGGTGGGGAAGACTGCTGAAGTGATGTGCCAGCAGCTCACCCCTTCTGGATCAATGCGTCACCCAAGCCTGGTCTGCATCAGGTGGGACAAATAAAACCCCTTGCCATAATGCTGACCCAAGGCACATTGCTTTTTGAAAAGATGAGTAAAGACCTGGCCACTTGGCAGATGAGCTGCATCCTTGAAGAGCTTTATCATATCAATGACCGGATAATCCAGGGTGACTACACAGAAAGTGCTGGCCTAAAGACAGCCAAGACCCTGATGGCAGATCATCAAGCCAGCTTGTCTTCCCTTCCTGGGATGATTGAAGCCTGGGCTGATGTCTCTGTGGCTTATGGTGGCTTCATTCAAATCTCTTACAGGTTTGTCTGGAAAGATGGTGAAACCCAAAGGGGTAATTGCATCCCTGTCCGCAAATGAAAAGACTCCAAGTGCTTGTGGCCTGTGAGTGCAGTGGCACTGTCCGTGATGCGTTCACCAAGGCCGGACATTATGCAGTCAGCTGTGATCTCCTGCCAAGTGACACACCTGGTGTGCACTTCCAGGGTGATGTCTTCAAAATCCTTGGCCAGAATTGGGACTTGATGATTGCCCACCCTCCTTGCACCTATCTCACAGTGACAGGAAATAAGTGGTTTAAGCCGGAGTTTAAGGACAGGTTTCCCACCAGGGAGAAAGACAGGCTTGATGCCCTTCAATTCTTCTTGGACTTGTTCCAGCTCAAGTCATCCCACATCCCAATGGTCTGCTGTGAAAATCCTGTGGGCAGTGTTTCTTCTATGTTCCGCAAGCCGGATCAATATGTGCAGCCTTATGAGTTTGGTGACCCTCACTCCAAGAAGACAGGACTCTGGCTGCGTGGCTTGCCTCCATTGATGCCCACCAAGATTGTCCAGCCTATCTTCCACACCTACAAGGACGGCCGGAAAGACCCTATCTGGCATTATGAGACAATGAAACTGAAGCCCTTGGAAAGAATGAAGGCCAGGAGCAAGACCTTCCAGGGCATTGCTGATGCAATGGCAAACCAATGGGGATCACTCCAATGACCAGAGCCATCATCACCTTCATCCTTATGACCACCCAATCCTTTGCTGTGACCCCAGCCCTGGTGGAAGCCATCATTGAGGTGGAGTCTTCCAATAAGCCCAATGCCACAGGGGACTCCGGCAAGGCCAGGGGCTGTGCCCAATTCCACTTCAGTGCCTGGCTGGATGTCACCAGCTGGAGGAAGGCCAATGGCCTGAGCACTCACCCCTTCTCCAAGGCTTATGATCCTTTGATTGCCAGGGCTTATCTGCACAGCTGGCTGACCCTAAACTCCCACAGGTTTGAGGATGCCACAGGACGCAAGCCATCCGGTGCTGAGCTTTATGCCATCCACAATCTTGGCTTTGAAGGTTTCCGGAAAGCAAAGTTTGACTTGGCCAAGTGCCCTGCCATCACCAGACGCAAGGCCAAGCTGATTAGATAAATCACCAAGACAAACCCCCTTTGGACAATCCACTTTCTAAGTCTTATGCAGCCATTGACCCAGGCTTGGGTGGTGGCATTGCACTCTGGATGGATGGGCAGATCACTCTGCACCCTATGCCAGAAGACCAGGCAGAGCTGGCTGACATCATTCCCTATGGCTGCACAGTGGCCATTGAGAAAGTCCCACCCTTTGTGGGCAGACTCATCCCCAGCAGTGCAGCCTTCAAGCTTGGCAAGTCTGCCGGATGGATGGAAGGCTGGTGTGTGGGCAGACAGCATCCTGTTATTATGGTCACACCCCAGGTCTGGCAGTCTGGCCTGGGCATCCCCAAAGGGGACAAGACTCAGAGCCAATGGAAGTCAGCCTTGAAGGCAGAAGCCAGCCGGAGATTTCCAGCAGTGTCTGGCCTGACCTTGAAGACAGCAGATGCTTTGCTGATCCTAGGCTGGCACATCAAACACAATTCAAACATCACCCTTTAATGGCACACAAGAAGACACCCACACCCTTAGCTGAAGCTGTCATCCGGCCAATCGGCCAGACATCTTATGTCATCCTGCCTGACAACACCATTGCCAGGAAGCTAAAGCCCACAGTCATCAATGGCATCCCCAAGTGGAATTTGGGACTGTCTGCCGGGAAGACTAAGCGGATTGGCCTTGAAGATTTAGAGAGCTATCTGCAAGCCCTGGAGCTGGCCAAGCTTAACAAGACCCAGCCCTGATCCACCTTGCTTTGGTAGCACAATGGCTGTGCACCCGATTTGTAATCGGGAGGTTAAGGGTTCAAGTCCCTTCCAAAGCTCCACCCCTTTCCACCCATACACACAATGAGCAAACACAAGACCCAGAAGGATGACGCAGCCACCCTGCCCATCACCATCCCCACCACAGACATCCCCACTCCGGCTGAACAAGACAAGGCCAAAGCCTGGCTTGAGTTTGTCCGGACTCTCAGCCCTTATGAAGCCCTGGTGAAAGCCATCAGTGAGTGCGAGAATGTGACTGCCTCAAGGATCAACCCACATTTTAAGTCCAAATATTTTGGCCTGGCTGACCTGTTGGCAGAAATCAAACCTGTGCTTGGCCGTTATGGCCTGGCTGCTTTCCAAGTCCCTTGCTCCAATGCTGACCGGGTGTGGATCACCACCAGCATCATCCACACATCTGGCCACATCTTCCAATGTGGTGAGCTTGGGGTGAACGCAGCTGGACTTAATCAGCAAAATATTGGCAGTGTCTTTACCTACTTAAAACGCTACGCACTAAGCACTTGCTTGGGTGTTGCCTCAGAGCTGGAAGATGATGATGGCCACCAGGCTGCTAAGCTCACCACCCCTGCCCAGGCTTACCAGCCCAAGCCCCAGCCTCAGCAGCCCAAGCCTCAGTCTTCCGGCCAATGGTGGACTGACCTTGGCCTGGCCACTGATGACAGCATCAAAGCTGCCACTGTGATCCTAGTCAGCAAGGGCTGGCTGAATGAAGGTGATGGCCTGAAAGACCTGTCTGAATTCCAGGTGAAGGAATTGTCCACCCCTAAGATGCGTCAGGCTTTCCTTGAGGCTGTTAAGTCTAAGCTCTCCTAACCTATGGCCAAGCCCAGACACAATCCCAAGCTCAATCCCTGCAAGCCTGTGCCCCGGCTTGACCTTTCCCCAATGAAGAAGGAAGCCCAGAGGCCAGGCTTTAATTGGCTGACCTGGGGACTGCGGGAAATTGCTAGGCAGCTCTTCTTCACTGAGAAGATGAAGCCCCGGCACATCCGTAAGACCCTAGACATTTCTGGCCGTCAGCTACGCAAGGCAGTGAAAGGCAAAAAGAAATGAGTGAGCTGCCAGATCACGGTGAGCCATCCTTTGTTTCCTATGTGAGCAAGGCCACCTTCATCCACCTGTGGGAAAAGTTTAAGCAGACAGAGCAAGCCCTGGCACAGTCTGACAGCATCAATCATAACCTGGCTGCGTCTGTCCTGCGTCTTGGCAATGAGTGCCGGGATCAGGCTGACCAGGTTAAGGCAATAAAGGAAGAGCTGGCCAGGGTGATGGAAGATTTGCACACAGCCAATGACGCATTGGCCGGACTCAGGTCAGATCATAAGTGGCTGATGAGCTGTCACAAGACCCAGGCCAGCACTTATCAGCAGCACATTTTGGCCATTGCTGGGGCTGTCCAGGGCATTGCTGATGCTGGGGAATACAAGCCTAAGGAAGCAAAGCTTTGGGATGCTTATGAGAAGGCAATGGGTGAAGCCTCAAGCCTGTTTGGTAAATGATTAACCAGACACACCCCACCATCACCACTGCTGAGGCTGTCCGGCAGCTGGCTGAAGTGGTGGCAGACCTGATCCAGCACCAGAAGCAGACTGCCCTGGTGGTTAAGGCACTCAATGATAAGGTGGCCAAGCTAGAGGAAGCCCAGGCCAATGGATGATGAGCTGGCACAAAGGGCTGCTGCTTGGGCAATGACCCCAGAAGCCCTAGCCAAGCTGCTTGAATGTGGCCGGGGTGCTAAGGGTTGCACTGATGATCCAGATAACCATCACCTTAGGTTTGAAGGTGAAAAGATTTTCCTGAGAGTGCGCATCAATCGCAAACACATTGAAGAAAAGCTGCCTTCTGACCTTGCCAAAGCCAGGGAAGCAAGAGACAAAAGACTGCTTCAGCTTGGCTTTAATCACCAGCTGTTCAACAGAAACCGGGAAGCCTACAATGCCAGAAAAAACAAATAAGAAAAACCCACTGCCCACATACAGCCCAGAGATAGGGCAGGATCAGCAGGGCACAAACCGTTTCTTCATCCTAGTGGAAGACAGCCGGAAACCTAAGCCCACCTTCCTTTCCTTTGAAGGTGGCCTTGTCCGCTTTGACACCAAGGCTGATGCCCTGGCCTTCTGCCGGATGGCCAACACCAGCTTCATTTCTTTTCCCTTTACCAAATGACCATTGACAGGGGCACAGGAAAAACAGATGACCACTTTGAGCAGCTACTGCTCACCAATGATGAATTAGAAATGGAAATACAAATACAGTCAGAAGAGAATGAAAAGCTTAGGCAAGAAATTGCCAGGCTTCAATCCGCATACAAGAGCCACATTAAGGAATTCAAAGCCTTGAAGAAGGCTGGCCGGAGGATGTATCACTTCATAGAGGAAGGCATTAATGCTGACCTTTTTTTTGATGAAGTCCTGGACGCAGCTAATCTTGCCCAGGAAAAGTGGTTTGACCTAGACAATCTACTGAACCAAAGCCCTAATAAATGAGCATAAAGGTCTTAGATTTATTCTCTGGTAGCAGATCATTCAGCAGACAGGCACAGCTGATGGGGATGGAAACCTTCACATCAGACATCAATGCTTTTGAAGGCATTGACTATGTGACAGACATCCTTGAGTTTGATGTGAACAAGCTACCCTGGAAGCCTGACATCATCTGGGCTTCACCCCCTTGCACCTGTTTCTCTGTGGCATCCATTGGAAGGAATTGGGCACTGCCGGACAGGACACCTAAGACACCCGGTGCACACCTGGCCATCACCATTGTCCAGAAGACAGCAGACATCATCAAGCAGCTTGATCCTCATTTCTTCTTCATTGAAAACCCAAGGGGAATGTTGCGGACTCTGCCTGTGCTCAGTCACATCCCCTTCCTCCAGACTGTGACCTATTGCCAATACGGTGACACCAGGATGAAGCCCACTGACATCTGGACAAACAGCACCCAATGGCTTCCCCGGCCAGCTTGCAACAATGGTGACCCTTGCCACACAGCTGCACCCAGGGGGTCAGCCACAGGCACACAAGGTCTTAAAAATGCTTATGAGAAGAGCAAAGTGCCGGATGCACTCTGCATTGAAATCCTCCAGAGCTGCATCAAATACCCTTTCCCACCCAAATAAAACGCACACACACCTATGCTCACACAAGAAATGATTAACGCACTGCCCACTGCCAAATGGAATAGGGCTGACTATGATGCCCACAAGGCACTCAATCAAAGCCTGGCCAAGATGGCCTTGATTTCACCTGGCCATATGAAGGCTTCAATGGAAGCACCCCACAAGGACAGCCCTGCCCTGCGGATTGGAAGCCTCACCCATCTGCTGGTGCTCCAGCCGGAGCTGTTCACTTCCTCTGTGATCTGCACCCCAGAGGATGCCCCTAAGAAGCCCACCCAGAAGCAGCGGGAAGCCAAGAAGCCCAAGGCTGAGACTCTTGAAGCCATTGCCTGGTGGGATAACTTTGAAGCAGCCAGCCAGGGCAAGATGGTGGTGGCCTTGGATGAATACCAGGATGCAGTCCTGGCTGGCCAAGCACTCAAGGCAGAGCTTGCCCATTGGAACATTATCCCGGTGGCCACTGAGCTGTGCCTAACCTGTGATTATGGCAAAGTGCCCTTGAAGGCACAGCTGGATTTCGTCACTGCTGATGGCTGGATTTATGATCTGAAAACTTTTGGTGATTACATCACCCCAAGAAATGTCCTTAGCACTACCTACAAGAGACTTTATCACTTACAGGCTGCGTGGTATTGTTTAATGTTCAAACAGGTGTTTGGCTTCCGGCCTAAGGGCTTCAGGATGGTCTGCGTAGAGAAGGCCAGCCCACAGGCCACAGCCATCTATGAAGTCAGTGCTGATCTCCAGGCAGAAGGTGGTGTGCTGATGATGCAAGCCATTGAAGCCTATGCAGCTGCAATGGAATTCAACAGCTTTCCCTGCTACCCCAAGGAAGTCCAGCAGCTCAAGCCCTGGAAGTCTGCCAGCTCCGGCAGCTCTGAAGCCATCAGCTTTGCCTAAGATGTTTTGCCCATTCTTTCTTCCTCTGACACTAGAGGATGGATCAATCACCTATGTGAACAGTGACCACATTGTTTCCCTGTATCGAGCACCAGGATCAGCCAAGACCTGTGTGTGTTGCACTGATGACCAGGCTGGTGAGTTTCGCCAGGTCAGAGAGACACCAGGCAGCATCCTGGCAATGATCCAAGAGGCCACAGATTTTCCCAATAACTGAAAACCAATGAACGATTATTCCAACAAACCCAAGCTGGTGACTATCAGCCAGCCTGGTGATTACACAGTCCGAATCTGCAAGATTAGGGATGAAGACTGTTCCCAGACCCAAGCCGGAGCACCCAAGATCAAGGTGCTGATGACCACCCAGGACGGCCAGAAAATCAATGACACCTTTTTTGGCAGCACTGATGGTGCTATCAAAAGGGCTTATGCGTTTGTGGCCACTGCCACCCAGGCAAAAGACCTGAAGCTGCCGGGCAAGAGTGCTGATGAGCTGCGTGGCTTCCTTGGCCTAGCTGAAGGCAAAAGCATTAAGGTCACTGTGGTCAGGGAAGATGTCACCTTTAGCTCTGGGGAGCTGAAGACCATCAGCAAGGTCACCAAATTCCATAAGCACAGCATCCAGCAGGAAGCCCCACCCTTCTAATTGATAAACCGAAAGGGCACTTGACTAGGCTGTGATCCACCCACAGTCAGTCTGCCCATCATTCTGACCCACTTTGAAAATGCGTTATTTATCTGTCTTCAGTGGCATTGAGGCTGCGTCTGTGGCCTGGAAGCACCTGGGCTGGGAGTGCCTTGGTGTTTCTGACATTGATCCCTTTGCAAGTGCAGTGCTTGCTCACCATTACCCACACACCAAAAATTATGGAGATATTACCAAGCACCCCACCTGGGGACTCACCCCAGGATCAATTGACCTTCTCATTGGAGGAAGCCCCTGCCAGGCTTTCAGCATTGGAGGTTTCCAAGAAGGATTGGCTGACCCCAGAGGCCACCTTAGCTTGGTTTTTATCTCTCTCATCCAATCCCTCCGGCCAAGGTGGGTCTTATGGGAAAATGTCAAAGGTGTCTTGTCTTCAAACAGAGGCAATGACTTCAGATGTTTCCTCTATGCCCTGGGAAAATGCGGGTATGGGTTCAGCTGGAGAGTGTTGGATGCTCAAAGCACAGGAGCACCTTGGCCTGTGCCACAAAGGAGAAAAAGGATTTACCTTGTCGCACATTCTCTTGGATGGAAGCCAGCTGCAGAGGTATTATTTAAGCCCCAAGGCTTGCCAGGGAATTTTGACCAGAAGCCAGAGGAAGGGCAAGCAGCTGCCACCACTGTTGAAGACAGCATTGGAAAAACAGGCACAGGTCTGACCCATTTCCGTAAGGCTTCTAGAGCACAAAGCACCACAGACTCAGAAACTTGGGTGCAGTCAGACATCTTCAACACCCTAAATCTTTTTGATGTGGGTGATGTCCGAACCACTGAATTGGTGGTGAATGATGAGGCTGTGCTTTATGAAAACCACGGCCAAGACAGCCGGATCACTGAGTGCAGGACTGTTGCACCCACCATCTGTGCCAAATATGGAACAGGTGGAAACAATACACCCCTTGTCAGGGGTGATTTTGTCCGCAGACTCACACCTGTTGAATGTTCCAGGCTGATGGGCTTTCCAGATCATTACACCCAAATCCCTTGGAAGGGTAAGCCAGCTGAGAAATGTCCTGATGCTTTGCAATACAAGGCATTAGGAAACTCAATGGCAGTGCCTGTTATCCGGCTGCTGGGTGAAAGAATTAATGCTTATGAAAAGGGCACTCTCTGACCCTATGACAAACCCACCCCAGGCACAGCCACCCTGTGACCTAGATGCTGAAAGGGCTGTCCTTGCTTCCATCCTTGTGGACGGCCAGCAGGGCAATCCTTCCTTCAAGTCCTGCACAGAGGCCAGGCTTGATGCCAAAGCCTTCTATGAACCAAAGCACCAGACCATCTTCATTGCCCTAGCTGATCTGGCAAGTGCTGGGCAAGTGCCGGATGAAATCACCCTGTCTAATCACCTTAGGGCATCCCATCAGCTTGAGACTGCTGGTGGCCTGGCTTACATCAATGAGCTAACCTCATCCCTATTTGCTCCATCCCCTAACCTAAGCCATTACACCAGGATCATACAGGAGAAGCACCAAGCCAGGCAGCTCATCTACATTGCCAGAGACTTGAGTGCCAAAGCCTTGTCAGGGGCTTTCACCCCAGCAGAGCTTGCCCAATCCTTCCAGGCACAAGCCCAGACCATTCTTGAGTCATCCAAGAAGCAGCAGGACAGCACCCAAAGGATGCCCCTGGCTGACCTTCAAGCCTTTGACAGACACAATGACCCCAATGCCCTGGTGGGTAATAGATGGCTCTGCAAGGGTGGGTCACTGCTCTTCTCCGGCCAGGCTGGCACAGGCAAGAGCAGTCTGCTGACCCAGCTGGCAGTGTCCTGGGCACTTGGGAAAGACCTGTGGGGTATGAAACCCATCAGGCCAATGAGGATAGTGATGCTGGGCAGTGAAAATGATCTAGGGGACATTGCTGAACAGTGGATGGGTGTCACAGGGGCAATGTGGCTGACCCAGGCTGAACAGGCCACCCTAGATGAGAATGTGGTGATTTACAGAGAGGCAGTGAAGACCGGGGAAGCCTTTGGCCAGCTGATTGAAGAGCTGGTGACTAGGCACAACGCAGATTTTCTGATGGTCGATCCACTTCTAGGATTTGCTGGTGGGGATGTATCTAAGCAAGAATTCTGCTCCCACTTCCTCCGGCACATCCTCCAGCCTGTGCTGATGCGGACAGGATGCTGTCTAATCGCAGCCCACCACCAGAATAAGCCACCCAAGAAGAAGGAAGACAATGTGCAGAGCACCTATGACTTCACAGGAAGCTCAGAGCTTGCCAATTGGTTTAGGAGCACAGCAATTTTACGCAGAGAGCACCAGGAACATCCCCACTTTATCCTCAAGCTGGGCAAGAGAGGGAACAGAGCAGGGATGAGGGATGACCGGGGACAATTCACTGAGTCCTTACGCATCCGGCACAGCAAGACCAGAGGCCAGATCAAGTGGGAAATGAATGACCAGCCACCTGTGCAAGAAGATGATGTCTGACCCCATCATTTTCTTTCAGTCTGTTACCTGGCACAGACCTATTACCCTAAAGGGTAATGTGTGGGGTATTACCCCACCCCCTCTTCACGCTAACGCTAAGGGGGCAGGGATAACACCCACACCCACCCCTGCTGTCCCCAGAGGATCACAAGGATGAATAAGAAGCTGAAGGCCAAGTTTAAGCTGCTTCAACATTGGAAGAAGCAATGGAAGACCCAGCCTCAGATGATGAAGGCCAATCTAGATGCCCTGATTGCCTCAAGGAAGGCTTTGAAGGCAAGGAAGGTCAAAAGGGTCAGCCAGATCATCCAAAGGCTTCCTGGGGCATTTATGGCCACAGAGAGCAAGCAGCTGATGACTGAAGCCCTGGAGCAAGAAGGGCTGGCAGCTACCCCGGCCAGACTCAAGAGGCTTAGGGTCTATGCTGTGCGTTATGGTCTGCTGACCTATGACCAGAAGAAGAAAGCCTGGGTTAAGATAGCAGATTGACTGCATCAAGAAGTTATGCACATCTGTTCACAGTGGCATCTGATCCCAATAAGCGGAAAACACTCCAACACCTTCAGCACCTGAGGGATGGCCGGAAGGAAGAAACTGAGTTTGATGAGTGGTGGGACAGACTTACCAGGGCAGAGCAAGCAGAGCTTAGGGCTTTAGACCCACCCATCATCCCTTACAGGGAAATGCCACTGCCTAGATACAGCTTCCCCATCTATGCCAATGATAGTAAGTTTGCGTCAGCTGATCCCCGGAAGGTCACAGAGCAAACTGAGTCTGATGGCTGGGTGACCAGGGAGAGAGTGCAAGAGATAGTGGCTGACTTACTCACATTGCTCAGCTCATCCTCTGATAAATCTGTCCAGCACCACTTTGACATAATTAAAATTGTGATGCAGACCACAGATGCACCCACCCAGGTGGACTTGGCCAAGCGGATGGGATTAACCAAGCAAGCTGTGTGTGTCAGAGTGCACAAGATGGCAGCTAAGGCTGCACTGCTGTCACCTGGTATCATCACCAGGATGAAATCCACTGATCCAATCACAGAAAATCCTGAGATTATTTCAGAGAATTCTGCGGAAAATAATAAAATTATGGAAAAAACAGCCGGGGAAGATGGGGTCACTAAGAAATCTATTTCCCACCCCCCTTTTAGGCGTGGGGCATCCACCACCGCCAAAAAACGCAAGGATTTGAAGGCAGCTGGATTGGAAGGCATCCCAGGGGGTAAGCTATGACCCAGGCAGAGCTGGCCAAGGCACTTGGGCTTTCAAAAGGTTATGTGGCCAAGCTGCGTCAGGAAGGTTTGCCCAAGACAATGCCAGAGGCCAAAGCCTGGCTTGATCTGCGTAAGGCCGGAAGGCACAGAAAGCTTCCACCTGTGAAGCCATCCCCTAAGGTCAATGCTCCTGCCGGAGTGGAAGGGCTGACTGCTGGCACTCTTAGCTATGCCCTGGCACAGCACAGACACCTGGTGGACAGAGCCAGAGAAGTCTATGCAGCTGCCATTGAACAAAACGATCCCGCCCAAAGTAAGCTCCAGTCAGCCTACAATTCCAGCTTACGCACCTTGGTGCAGCTAGAGGATGAAGAGAAGACTAGAGCCATTGAGGCCAGGGCTTACATAAAATTGACTGAAGCCCAGGAGATCATCACCCGGTGGACTGCCAAGGTGGTGCAGAGATTAGACAAACTTCCTTTGGACTGTGCTGAGGCTTGCAATCCTGACAGGCCGGAAACTGCAATCAAAGCCCTGGAGAAGTGGACACTGCAAGCAAGGGCAGAGCTTTCATCTAAAACCTTATGAGCAAGATAATCAAGTGGGTGGCTTGTGGTGACAATCACGGTGACAGGCACGATCCTGAAGCTGTGTCCGCACTGCTTGAATACTGTAAGCAATTCAAGCCGGATGTCCGTATCCACCTAGGGGACTGCTTTGATTTACGCAGTCTCAGAAGCCAGGCCAAGGACAAGGAAGCCAATGAGAGTCTGAAGGAAGACTTGCAGGAAGGGGTGAAATTCCTCCGTAAGTTTTCCCCAGATGTGTGGCTGTGGGGAAATCATGAGGCCAGACTTGATCACACCATTGAGTCTTCCGGGGATGCCAAGGAAGTGGATTATTGCCAGGGCATTAAGGATGAGCTGATGAGAGAGGCCAGGAAGATTGGATGCAGCAAGGTGCTTCCATACCACGCAGACTTGGGAGTGTTTGAATTGGGCAAGGTGGCTTATGCACACGGATACAGTCACAGTGCCAGGGCAGTGCAGGAACAGGGTGCTCACTATGCCACCAGGGGTGGTGGGTTTGTGTGTGGCCACATTCACAGACTTGAAATGGTAGCACTCAGGAAGTGGGGTGGTGGTGCAGCTTACTCAGCAGGATGTCTCTGCCAGAAAGAGGCAATGACCTATGCCAGCCACCGTTTAGGAAGTGCAATGTGGGGTAGTGGATTTGCAGCCGGGTGGACTGATGGTGATGATTGGAAGGTCACCTTGATCCACAAGGTGGGAAGGAAATGGGTCTTTCAGACAGACCTGAAACTTTATGACCCAAGCAAATGACCCTGGCCAAACTTGCCAAGCAGCTCATTGAGCACAGGAAGCAAGACAAGGCAGCTGCCCCTAAAGGCTGGCTGACCATCAGGGACATCCAGGCAAAGCTTGGCTTCCTCAATTACTCAAGCACCAGTAGCAAGGCCAAGCAGCTCTATGACAAGGGACTGCTCTGCCGGACAAGCTACCAGGTGAAAGCCATTGAAGGAAAAAGGTCTTGGGCTTTTGTCTATCAGCCTAAGAAACCTCTGAAGAGCTTTGATGAAGTGATGGTGGCTTCAAGGATCATTGGCCAGGATGCAGTCCCCAAGGGCTGGATCAGTGCCACTGACTTCTGCAAGCTGGCCAATGTCAGTAGGTCTGCTGTTTTCCAGATGGCTGAAAGGCACAGCCTTGAAAGAAAAAATATCAGGATAAGGAATGGCATCTGTGGCATTAAGCCTGTGACGCATTTCCGGCTGGCCACTCTGAAGAAGCTGCACCATCTGTCTGCTTGATGACAACGGACAATGAAGCCACCCTGGTGGGGTCTGCCCAGGAGATCATCCGGCCAAGTTACACAGGTGACCCTGTGGCCTGGGCTGAAGCCAATGTGATGGATGTGCCGGACAGCCCAATCAGGGGAAGACTCAGCCTCAGCCGGACACCCTGGGTGGGAGAAGCATTAAAGCTGGCCTGTGATCCTGAGACTAAGCTGCTGACCATTATGGCTTCCACACAGTCAGGCAAGTCACTCTTGGCCAGGCTTTACACCCTTTGGCAGATTGCCACAGCCCCTTGTCCTATGATGATCCTAGAGCCAAACGATGCGGAAGCAAAGGACTTCTTCATCAGGTATGTCCGGCCACTTATCCAGCAGACTCCTGTGGTGAAAGATTTGCTGGCTGAGACTGACAATGATAAGAGCAATGTGGCAGACTTCTCCAATGGGGCTGTGGTCTATTGCAGGGGTGCTTGGAATGAAAGCAATTTGCAGAGACTATCCCTCAGGACAGTGATTATTGATGAAGCCTGGCTTGTGCCCAGGGGTCACATTGCTGAAGCCTCAGCTCGCACACAGTCCTTCAGCTGGATGGGCAGGGTGATTGTGATGGGGCAAGCCGGGGATGTGGGGTCAGAATTTGATCTGCTTCACTCCGGCACAAACCAGATGCATTGGAATTTCAGCTGCCCTAGCTGTTCCGCAGTCCAGCCCTGGGATTGGAGTCAGGTCAGATTTCCTGACTCTGCCAAGGTGAATGGGGCTTGGGATTTGAAGGCTGTTGAAAATGCCACCACTTATGAATGTGCCCACTGCCAGGTCAGACTGAATGACACCCCAGGGGTAAGGGCTGAGGCCAATAGGATTGACCGGGGTGCAAAGTTTGTGGCCACTAGCACCAGCAGCTCTTGGGGATCAGTGGGCTTGCATTGGAATTGCTTGTGCAATTCTTCCTGGGGTAAGGAAGGTGCAAAGCTCTTGATGGCCAAGGAAGCCTATGAGCTGTATGGTGATAGCTCACTGAGACGCACCTGGAAGATGAAGAGGCTTGCCCAAAGCTGGTCAGAAGACTCTGGGGAAATGACTGCCCAGGCACAGGCCGGGGACTATGCCCTGGGTGATGCCTGGGATAAGGAAGCCTGGATCACCCCTGAGGCCAGGGTGGTGGATGTGAACAGCACCACAATCCCGGCTGGGTCAGTGCCCTTTAGGACAATGGCCACAGATGTGCAGCGGGGACACTTCTGGACAGAAATCAGAAGCTGGAGCAAGTCCGGCCACAGCAGACTCAGGTGGTGGGGTAGGGTGGAAACCTGGGAGCAGCTGGATGACCTGGCCAAACTTCACCAGGTAAGCAAGGCACTCTGTGGGGTGGATTGTGGTGACCAGACCCAGGAAGTCTATGCCAGGACAGCAGCCAGGCAGTGGAAGAGTCTTAGGGGCAGTGGCCTTACTGACTTCACTGTGCAGGATTTAGGGGGCAAGAGCACCAAGCGTTTCTATTCTGACAAGCAAGCAGTGTTCATCCCCGGCCAGAGGAACAGAGCTGAAATGATCCTGTGGAGCAATCTTCAGACTAAAGATTTATTGGCTGGCTTGCAGAAGACCAGGCTGCACACCTATGCCAGAAATGTGCCGGAAGACTACATTGCTCAACTCACAAGTGAGATCAGGGTGAAGGACAGCCGGAGTGGAAAGCCCACCTGGGTGCTTCCCTCCAGCAAGACCTGTGGCAATCACGCCTGGGACTGTGCCCTGATGGGATTGATCCTGGCTGTCAGGTGGGGCATCATTGGCCGGGAAGCCACAGAAGCTGTCCGGCCAGATGACACCCAGGAGAAGAAACCAGATTGACAACGCACTTGGGCTGGGCACATTTCCCTCAAGCTGCTTCCTGGCTTGCTGTGTCAGTGGCTTCAGGGTCGTTGTTGTTGATCGGGTGGAAACCAGGAAGCAGCCCAATTGACTTCCGTTGCAATCTTTAGAATGAGCCAAGGTCTATTCATTGGGCTAACTGAAGCAGAGCTGCTGGCCATCAAGGCCAAGGCGGTCAGCCTCATCACTGCCGGAGTGACCACCACAAGTTATTCTGACAGTGGCACTTCTGTTGGCAAAGCCATCACAATGCCAGCCAAGGAAATGCTTTCAGAAGCTTTACACGCACTTCAGCTTCTCAATCCTGCTGTGTATGGTGAAAGGATCACTGTGCTCAGGACTGATTGGAGCAATCTGAAGGACTGAATTTTCTATGGCATCCAAGAAACAGACACCCATCCCCAAGCCAGGTGCAGATGCACCCAAGCTAAAGAAGAAGGCTGGGGCTTCCCAATTCCAATCTGTTGGAATGTCTAGCAATCGTGCTGTCATCTATGGCACTGCTGTGGATTTCTCTGCTGACTACACAGCAAGTGACCGGGTGGAAATGATTAAAAGGCTGCGTTATGGGGAAAGAAATTGTGGGCTGATCAGGCAAATCCTGGGTGACTATGTGACTTATGTGATTGGTGACTCTATCACAGCCCAGAGCCATTGCACTGATGAGAAGAAGGCTGCACTCTATGAAGACTATTTTAATGAAGCCTGTAAGTCACTGTCACTGTGTTCCAGGTTTAGCTTTGCAGAAATCCAGAGGATTGTCCTGAGGGGAAGTCTGCGGGATGGGGACAGCTTCTGCATCCTGGTCAATGATCCCCAGGATGGGAAGCCCCGGCTTCAATTGGTAGAAGGCCACCGGGTGGGTAATCCTGAAGGCCAGGCTGTGCCCCCTGGGATGCTGGATGGTGTGACCTTTGATGCCAATGGCAGGATCAAGTCCTACAATGTTTTACAGAGTGACAAGAGTAGCCGGACTGTCCCTGCCTCTGCTGTCTGCCAGGTCTGTGAATATGATTATTCATCTGGCAGCCGGGGACTTCCCCTGTTGCAACACAGCTGGGCTGATATTCAATCAGAAGACGAGCTGCTAAAATTAGAGCTTTTGGCAGTCCGCCAGGATACAGATGTGACAAGGGTGCTCCAGAAAAACGGTGGTTTCATTCCTGCTGATCTGGCAAGTGAGCTGTCTGGCAGTGGCACAGGAAGCCTTGAAGCAGTGGCCAGCCGGATGGGTGGCAAGCTTGTGGCTTTAGAGCCAGGTGAAAGTCTAACTTCCCTGGAGAGCAAAAGACCCAATGGGAATTTTGTGAAATTCCTAGAGGCCATTCAGCGGGATATTGCCAGAGGCACAGGGCTTCCCTATGAATTCAGTGGTGATCCCACAGCAGCAGGGGGCAGTGCAATGCGATTAATTTCTGCCAAAGCGGACAGGTCTTTTTCACGCTGGCAATCCATCATCATCCAGAGGCTGTGCATCCCCACCTGGAATTGGGTGATTGGTAGTGCCATTGCCAATGGTGATTTGCCGGACTCTCCTGATTGGTTTAAGGTCAGCTGGACTACACCCAAGAAACTCACTGTGGATGCTGGCCGGGATGCAGCCCAGGAAAGGGCTGACATTGAGCTGGGTCTGCTGTCCTTGTCTGAAGCCTATTCAGCCAGGGGCTTGGACTTCAGACAGGAAGCCCAGAAGAGAGCACAAGACTTCAAATTTATTATGGCCTTGGCTGAGAAGGAAGGCATCCCTCTGTGGACACTTTACAAGCCAGGCTTCAATTGGCTTCAGGAAGGTGAAGGCAAGCCCACTGCCTCTGAAGTCCAGATGTCACAGATCAGCAGTGGTGATGCTCCGGCACAACCCCCTGCCTAATTTCTTTATGCGTAACCTTATCAAAGCCATTAATGGAAACCGCCCCTTCTTGGTGGATTACCAGATTGCCAAGGATCACCTTGAGCTGAAGGCCAAGCAAGGCTTCACTGATTTGCTGTCTCAGTTTTTTGGTGAGACTCCCAAGCCCTATGTGACCCAGGGTGGCACTTATGTGATCCCGGTGGTGGGTATGATTGGGAAGGGTCTGAGTCCCCTAGATGCCATTGGCTCTGCTGATGTGGAGGATATTGATGACCAGATTGATGAAGCCCTTGCTTCCAATCCGGCCAGGATTGTTTTCCACATTAATTCTGATGGTGGTGCTGTGGATGGTGTTGAAGAGCTGGCTGACAAAATCCGCAGCCTTCCTGTGGAAACAATTGCCTTCAGCTCTGGCTCTATGAATTCAGCTGCTTTTTGGATTGGAAGTGCTTGCACCAGGGTGATTGTCAGCCCCAGCAGCTCAATCGGGGCTGTGGGTGTTTATCTCACTTTGCTGGATCAGTCTGCCCAGGCCAAGGCTTCTGGCCTTGAGGTTAAGATTTACAAGGCCGGGGCTTTCAAGGGCATTGGTGTGCCAGGCACAAGCACCACCCCTGAGCAAGATGACTACTTGCAAAAGCAAGTGGATGAGCTGGCTGAAACCTTTAAAGCCGGAGTGAAGCAGAAACGGAAGATGGTGCAGGAATCTGATCTTCAGGGTCAGTCTATGTCCGGCAAGGTGGCTGCTCAGAAGGGCTTTGCCACAGGTCTGGCCAACAGCCTCAAGGACTTACTTGCCCAGCTGGAAGGAAGCAAGATGAAGGCCATTGCTCCTGCCCAGGGTGTCCCCACTGCCAAGAAGAAGTGAAGGCCATTTGACTCCTGGTGCATTGCTAAGATGTCCACAGAATTTCTGACACCTGAAGCCCAGCTGGAAAACCAGCTGAAAGCTTTTGCGTCTCTTCAGGCTGAGAAGTCTGAGCTTCAGTCTTCCTTTGAAGCACTAGCTGCTGAGAAGATGGCTGCTGTTACAGAAGCCACCACTAAGGCTGATGAAGCCATTGTGAAGGCCACTGCCCTTGAAGCCACAATCTCTTCCCTCCAGGCTGAGAAGGCTGAGCTTGCTAAGGCACTTGATGAAGCCCTTGGCAATCAGATCACAGCCAGCAAGGAAGCTGCCAAAGTGGTGGCTTCTCTTGGTGTCAAGCCTGTGGCTGTCAGCCCTGGTGATGAAGTCCAGGCTGTTGATCCTATGACCATCCGGCAGGACTTCCTGAAGATGACCCCTGGCCTTGATAAGCAAGCCTTCTTCAAGAAGCACCAGGCCATCCTGACTGCTACCAAATAATTTTCTTAATCCCTAATACCTAAAACCTATGTCTAACACAATCGCAGCTGCTCCGGCAGTCCTCGCTGAACAGGTGCTGGCTGGCCTCCGTGGCCGTCTGGCTGTCCTTTCCGCTTTCTCCACTAACCTCACACCCACAGCTGTTGGCAAGACGATGCAAGTCAGCCTGATCTCTGGTGGTGAAGCCAAGGAATTTTCCAAGGCTAATGGTGGTTACACAGAGTCTGATGCGGCCAACATCACGGCCAAGACTGTCACCCTGAAGCACCTTCACAGCACCAAGGATTTCGATCCCACAGAGCTTGCTGAATATGGTGAAGCCTACCTGGTCAATGCTTTCGTCCCGGAAGCCATCAGCCAGCTGGTGAAAAAGGTTCACAGCGAAATTGGTGCTCTCTTCACTGTTGCCAATTATTCTGCTGGTGAAGTCATCACAGCTGCCAATTTCAATTATGGCCAGATTGTTGATCTCAACACTGACCTTAATGTTGCCAAGGCTTCTGACAATCGTGCCCTCCTTGTGAATAGCACTTATGCTGGTGCTCTCCGTAAGGATGCCACCCTGGTCACACCCTTTGGCAATGGTGATGCTTCCCTTGTTCGCTCCGGCCTGATCGGCCAGGTGGGCGGTTTCCAGGTGTTTGAATTCACAGACCTTCCGACAAATTCTGAAGGACTCTCAGCAGCTGCCCTTGGCCAGGATGCCATCTGCGTGGCAATGGCTCTGCCCAATGCGTCTATGTTCCCCGGTGAAGTTTCCTCTGCTGTTGATGCCTCTGGCCTTTCTGTCCAGGTGCTCAAGTCTCAGGGCACTGATGGCATTGTGCGTCTTACGGCCACAGTCCGTTTCGGTTGTGGCGTTGGCCGAGCCACCAGCGGAAAGCGTGTCTGCTCTGCCTGAGCAAGCACAGCTTAGCTGATCACAGAGGCCACCAGAAATGGTGGCCTCTTTTGTGTCTGGTGGATTTCCTCAGAAATAAAATAGTTTGACATCCACCCAGGATGTGCTATGATGTTAGGACAGTGAGTGATGGTCTTCACTGTCTGTTCATTGAAAGTCCTGCATCAGCTTGGGGATCACTTCCCGCCAGGGTCACACCTGGTGGGCTAACCAAAAACACACAATGACAAACGCACACACCCCAAGCTCATCCACCCCCTGCCCCTTCCGGGCATACAAGATCACTAAGGCCAATGGTCAGTGCATTGCTTACTATGACGGTGGCACTGCTGACGGTCATCCGGCTGAAGTGAAGGCAAGCCAGGTGGCACAGTGGATGGGTCTGCCCCATTCAGCTGCCAGGCACTTGCTGGGCACTAGCATCTGCTATGTGCTTTGGCAAGAAGGCCAAGCAGTGAAGATGCCCACAGGCAAGGTGGACAAGCAGGGCTAAACAGCAGCCCCACCAGGAAACCCCTGGTGGGGCTTTTCTGTGTCTGCCTATCCAAGACCATAGGCCACCCTGGCCAAAGGCTTCCTGGGGCAAGCCAGACCCAATTGACAGCCTCTGCAATAATGATGGATGCCACCCTTTCTGCTATGATGCTGGCTGATGCCCAGGCAATGTGTGCTGAGGCCGGACAGACTGTGACCATTGCTGGCACTGCCTTCCCTGCAATGGTCAGTGATCCCACCCTTGCCCCTACCCTTGAGGCTGGTGGTCTGATGGAAAGGGTCAGCACCCTGGTGAAGCTGCCCACCACTTCTGGTGTCCTGGCAATCAAGGCCAGCTGCCAGCCTGGCAAGAAGCTCACCTTTGATGGCCGGGTGTTCCGGGTGACTGCCTTCACTAGCAAGCCTGGGTCTGCCTGGTATCAGCTTCAGTGTCAGGATGCTGACCAGCACTGATGGCATCAGACATCCAGATCAGGATCAGAAGGGACTTGCACGAAAAGACCCTAAAGGTCTTTAAGGATTTTGGTGCATACACCAAGCAGCTCACCACTGAGCTGTGCAAGGAAGAGGCTGCACTTACTGCCAGGGAAGCCATTAACTATTCCCCACCCCTTGATGGCGGGAATGGTCAAGCTGGCAGTGGTGGTGGTAAGGGTGACAAGCCCATTGCCAAGAAGTGGGGTGAGTGGGCAATTGTCTATGATGTCTTAACTGTGGTGCAGGAAGACAGCAAAAGCCTGGCTGTGGCTGTCAATGCCAAGTCTGGAAGCCGGGATAAATTCAACACCTGGAGGATGGGCAAGCCCCCTAAGTCTGCCGGAGTGGTGCAGAAAATCTGGATGGACAAGAATGGGGATAGAGCTTTCAAAAGGGCACAGTCTATTTTCCAGAAGTGGGGAAGCAGCAGACTCAATTTCATTGATAATGAACAGACCTTGAAGGCCAGGCACGATCAAGCCAGAAGCCTTTACCGGGGACGCATCAGAAAGAATGGTGGCCGGGATGCTGAGGGAAAGCTGAAGGGTCAGCCTTTCACCTTTGCCCCATTGAAGGTTATCAAGGACTACATCAAGAAGAGACAGCAAAGGGTGGGCTGGATGAAGGCTGGCTGGGTGGCTGCCATCAATCAAATTGGCAAGCCTGTCATCAATGGAATGGAACAGACCAGGGGCTTGCGTAAGCTGCCCACCTGGATCACCCGGCACAATGCCACCCACGGAAAGGTGGGGATCAACATCAGCCAGGGTGCTGGTGATAACAATGTGATTATCACAGTCAGGAATGACCTGGGAAACATCTTTGGGGTGGGCTATCTGGCTGGCACTAAGATGTATGTGATAGCTGTCCGGCAGGGTAAGCTGCAACGCAGACTTAACCACTTTATGCGGATTGCTATCAATAAGGCCAACAATGGCCAGAAACCCACCTAAACTTTATGGCCTCAAAATCACCACTGAACATCACTGAAGACGCACTGACAGCTGCCCTAGTAGCTGAAGCCAGCCTGGCTGCTTACCACATCACCAAGGGGCAGACATCTGAAGAGCTTACCCTGCCCAGCATTGTGGTCAGCTGTGAGTCTGCCAGCTACCCACAGGGGCTTGCCCAGGGCTTGGGCAATTATGTCTGCCGGGTAAGCATTGGCATCTTTACCCAGATTGATGACCAGACCCTGACAGATCACAGGACAGCTGCCCAAGATGTGATGGGGACTCTCAATGACCTGGTGACCATCAAGGCTTCCTTTGCCACCCTGGGTGATGGTTACTGCTATGACTGCACCCAGACTGATCTGACTGAAGGCCGGGGTGATAGGTGCTTTATGACCACCCTTGGCTTTGATGTCTTGATGGTGCTTCCGGCTGTTTGACTCAAGGTGCATAGTTAAAGACTTTCTATGGCCACTACAACAAAGGGCACAGCCCACATTTATGGCATCAATGGCACAGTGACCGGGCTGACCGTCCAAAGCTACACAGTGGGCAAGTCCTGGGCAAATGCTGATGAAGTTACCAATTCCGCTGGTGTGGTTATTGGTGTCCGTTATTCTGATGAACGCACTTCCCTGAGCGTTGAAGGTCTTGTGCCCACCACCTATTCTGGCACGATTGGCAGTGACCTTTCCTTCACAGGTAATGGCATTGCCTTCACTGGACACATCACAGCCATTGAAGAGCGTGGTGAGGCCAAGGGTTTTATGCGTGTCAGCATCACTGCTGTGGACTTTGAAGGTATTGCTTAAGGTCTGATTGACCTGGGTAATGATCCTGGTTAAGCCTGAGTGATGGCTGACCAGCGTTTCATCAATGCTTTCCTAACCCCTGCCAGGACACTAGTCTGTGGCCGGAAGCTCAAGCCCTTCTGCTTGAAGCACAGACTATTTCTTGAAGGGATAGACAGCCCCTTCAGTAAGGATGGCCAGGAAATCACACCACAAGACCTAGTGATTGCCTTGAAGATTTGCAGTGATGAGGCCATTGGCACACCCACCCTAGCTGACATCTGGCTTGGCTTCCGGCTGCAAGTGTCAAAGGACTACTTCCAGAGAGCTGCCAAAGCCTTTGTCCGGCACATAGACACCCAGGCCAATTACCCTAAATTCTGGGAAAGGACTGACAGGAAAAGCTATGGGACAGCCCAAGTCCCCTGGCAGCTGACA
>Ga0209107_10000483_pt1 | contig 23123 bp, 22 predicted proteins | sample LakErihyJuly2011_2_FD_187460 | JGI IMG/M metagenome (GOLD analysis project Ga0209107, IMG submission 187460) | Freshwater microbial communities from dead zone in Lake Erie, Canada - CCB hypolimnion July 2011 (SPAdes) (version 2) | ecosystem: Environmental > Aquatic > Freshwater > Lentic >...
AGGAAATAGTTTCAAAAATGAAATGCATAGTTCCTGAGTTTATTAGTATGAATTCAGAATACAATGAATTGAATGTTTGGCAATAACCAAGGTCAATAGCAATGAAAAATAAATAATTAAATAAATCAACCATTAATAATGAAACATAAATTTAGCAAGGCACTTCCTTTTTTACTTTTAACTATTGTATTTTTCACCTCTTGCGCCTCTAAAAAAGACATTATTTTGTTTCAAGATATTCAAGAAAGTGCTCAGAATAAGGTAGTTTATTCCCTTCCTAAAATTCAAATCAACGATATTTTGGATGTAAAAATAAGCACTTTAAATCCTGAAACGGCGCTTCCTTATAATGCTATTTCAATTTTGAATACGGTCCCTACAATTGAATTAATGAAACTGCAAGGCCATTTGGTGTCTGCAGAGGGTAAAATTAATTTGCCAGTACTTGGTTCCATTATGGCGAGGAGTAAAACAACTGCTGATTTAGAAAAAGAACTTGTTGCCCTACTTGAAAACAATGGACATCTTAAAAACCCAACAGTTTCGGTACGTATTTTAAATGCTAAAGTTACTGTATTGGGAGAGGTAAAAATCCCCGGAACCTATACCTATACCGAACAAACCATTTCTTTGCCGCAAGCGCTAGGCTATGCTGGCGACATTACCATTGAGGCCAACAGAAAAGAAGTTTGGCTTATTCGGGAAGAAGAAGGAGTTCGGAACTACCACAAAATAGATTTAACCAAATCCGATTGGTTCAATTCACCGTATTACAACATCAAGCAAAACGATGTTATTTATGTGACTCCAAACAATGTAAAAGTGAAGAGCGCTGGATTCATTGGCAATACAAGTACCGTACTTTCGGTATTCTCTATTTTATTAACCACCTTTGTTTTGTTAACCCGATAATTTAAATGGAAAATAGTTCAATCAATACAGACGTTGAGGAAATTAACATTAAAGAAATTCTTTTTAAATACATCTCCTATTGGAAATGGTTTGTTATAGGTGCGATGCTTTGTTTATTTGCTGCCTATTCTTATTTGAGGTATGCGCAAGTGATCTACCAAACCTCAGCAAAAATAAAAATCTTAGACAATACAAAAGGAGGAATGAAACTGCCTAGCGACTTGACTTCTTTATTTTCTAATTCTAAAGTTAATATTGACAATGAAATTGAGGTAATAAAATCCCACCGCCTTTTAGGGCGAGTGGCTTTGGCCTTGAATTTAGGGACGACTTATTATTCTGAGGGAAATGTTAAAGATTCGGAACTTTGGAAAAACAAACCCTTCAAAGTAATTTGGTTGGATGCTAAAGACAGTATCAATTCGCGCAAAGTTTCGTTTGCGGTTGTATTAGAAAGTAAGGGGTATAAATTGGTTTCAGAGGATAAAGTTTCTGACCTACTTTGCCCTTATGGACAAAGCAATACTATAAAGGGGCAGCGGTTTATTTTGGTTTTAGAGGATGTTGCTTCAATAAAAAATAACGGAAATAATAAATATAAAGTGCTTCGAACTCCGCTATTCATTGTAGTGGAGCGTTTGTCCAATGCGCTACAATTGGCAAGTACGGCAAAACAAAGTGAAGTGCTTTCACTGACATTGGCAGGGGAAAACAAAGATAAGTCAGAGGCCATACTCAATGCCATTATTGATGAATTCAATCTGGACGGAGTAACCGACAGACAATTGGTTTCGCAACGAACCATTAATTTTGTGAACGATCGCTTTGTTTATTTAAGCAGTGAGTTGGAATCTATTGAAAACCAAAAACAAATTTTCAAGAAAGTAAATAAATTAAGCTATTTACCTGAAGATGCCAAAGCAACGGTTACAAAAAAGTCATTAGCTGAAGGGCAATATTATAGTTTAGAAACGCAAATTGCTATAGCAAAATTGTTAGAAGATACCTTAAAAAAGGATGGTGCTTATGCGTTGTTGCCTAATAATATAGGTATTGAAAATGAAAACATCAATTCTTTAATTACCGATTACAACAAAGCCGTTTTAGAACGCAGTAAGTTACTACTTAGTGCGGGTTTGAAAAACCCCATGGTATTAGAATTTTCAGATAAAATAATCGAGTTAAAACAAAACATCTTGTATTCTGTTCGGATACTTCAAAAACAACTTGGGGTTTCTATTGCAAACATAAAATCGTTAAATCAGGACAATTCCAGTGTGTTTAGCAGTATTCCTGCTAAAGAGAAGATATTGCGTTCTATTGAGCGCCAGCAAAACATCAAGGAAACCTTGTATTTGTTTTTATTGCAAAGACGTGAAGAGGCCTCGGTAACCAAAGCCATTACTACTCCCTCTATAAAAGTGGTAGATTATGCCATTACCGATTACATTCCAATATCCCCTAAAAGAAGTATCATTTACTTGGCCGCTTTATTAATAGGGTTATTGATTCCTTTTGCAATTGTATATGTCCTTTTTTTATTGGATACTAAAATGCACGGTAAACAAGATTTTGAACGATTGGCACTAGATATCCCTATCGTTGCGGAGATTCCCTTTATAGAAGATGGGCATCGTATTATTTCCAATAATGACCGTTCGGTATTGGCAGAATCCTTCCGTATACTTCGGACCAATATCAACTATTTGATGCCTATAAAAAAAGAAGGAGAATGTCCTGTTATTTTTACAGCATCGTCAATAAAAGGAGAGGGAAAAACTTTTGTTTCTTTAAATTTGGCCCTGACCTTGGCCTCTATGGATAAAAAAGTACTGTTGATAGGAGCAGATTTACGAAATCCACAGTTACATAAATACTTACAGATTAATAAAAATCGTGTGGGATTATCTAATTATTTATATGACACCAGTACCGAATGGAAAAAGTTAATTAATGAAAACATATTTAATAATCCGTTTTTAAATATTATTTTCGCCGGTTCTGTGCCACCAAATCCAGCTGAATTGTTATCTAATGGGCGTTTCGAAGATTTGTTGAGTATTTTGAAAAAAGAGTTCGATTATATTGTAGTGGATACTGCTCCAACTATATTAGTTACCGATACGTTGTTGATTTCCCAATTGTCGGATTTAACCGTTTACATTACCCGAGCTGACTATACCGACAAGAAATTGTTAACGTACTCTAGAAGTTTGAAATCGCAAGGCAAGTTGAAAAACATGGCCTATGTAATTAACAATGTAGGTGGTGCTAAAGGTTACGGATACAGTTATGGTTACGGCTATAATTATGGCTATGGCTATGGTTATGGAGATGAGGATGAGGTAGTAACAAAAAAACCAAGTAAGTTCAAATGGCTTTCTAGACTTAAAAAGAGATAAAGATTACACACCCCGGTTCTCTCCGAAGGAGAGGGAGACTAAATGAATAAATGTTTGTTGGTGGTATTATATTTTCGGTTATGAATGAATTATCCGGCAATGATAGGTATTAAATAAAAAAAGAGTTTTTTTCCATAGCACTTCGAAGTTGTTTTTCGGATTTTATTGCCAATTTATTATGAAAGGCATTGTAATGTCTCATGTGATGGACATCGGATCCTACAAAATCAATAAAATCTTCTTTTAATAAAAAATCGGCTGTATTGACAATGGCAGTTCCGTAATAACCAACACTGGACAATAAATTCAACTGAAAAAGTACATCCAATTTTTTTAAACTTTCATACATTTTAGGAGTATTGTGGTAAAACAAATACCGTTCAGGATGCGCCAAAATGGGTTGGTACCCTTTGAGCTGTATTTCAAAAATGATTTCCTTTAATGCCAAGGGAGGATTCAAATAGGACATTTCAATAAGAAGATAATTTTCTTTTAAGGTAAGTAGTTTTTCAGTTTCAAGACGTTGCAGGAAGGCCTCATTTATCATGTATTCTGATGCAGCATGTTGCAGCATACTGTCTAATGGGTTGGCTAATTGCAATTTTGTATTTTGGAATGTTTCAGTAATTCCTTCGGATGTATTGTCCCAAATTTCGGGAAGTGTATGCGGCGTAAAAATACACTTAGAAAAACCAATAGTATTTAAATGCGTTAACAATTCAATGGTTTCTTCTAAATTTTTTGATCCATCATCAATTCCAGGCAATATATGAGAATGAATGTCTATAAATCCTTCAGGGATTAAATCAGATAGTTTAGGTTTGGATTTGAATATTGAAAACACTTGCTTATTTTTTTACAAATATACAGTTTATACTATTAATATGAATTGTGAATTAATGTAATTTCAATTTCTAAAATAGCAAAACTTACTTTCAAAACTAAACAAATTTAGTACATTTGCAACATGGAATTTTCATCAAAACTCTTAGAGGCCGCTGTGAATGAAATGTCGCAATTGCCAGGAATTGGTAAGCGCACTGCTTTAAGATTGCTTTTGCATTTATTAAAGCAACCCAAGGAGAAAACTCTTTTTTTGTCTCAGGCATTAACGAAAATGAGGGAAGAGATACAATTTTGTGAGAGTTGCAACAATATTTCGGATGTAACCCGTTGTGAAATTTGTTCTAATGCAAAAAGGAATCACCAAATAATATGTGTTGTTGAGGATGTTCGGGATGTTATGGCAATTGAAAATACAGGACAATATAGAGGGATTTATCACGTTTTAGGAGGGAAGATTTCTCCAATGGATGGAATCGGACCAAGTCAGTTGAAGATTAGCTCTTTGGTTGAAAAGGTTAAATCAGGAGCGGTAGAAGAATTGATTTTTGCGTTAAGCTCCACGATGGAGGGCGATACTACTAATTTCTACATTTATAAGCAAATTAAAGAGTACACCATTGTTACCTCGACTATTGCAAGAGGAATTTCTGTAGGAGATGAATTGGAATATGCAGACGAGGTTACCTTAGGGAGAAGTATTTTGCAAAGAATTCCTTTTGAGAACACCTTTAACAACAAGTAAAGAGTTGAATTTCAATTCTCGATTAAAATAGTAATACAGTATTAAAAATAAAAAGAACAACAATAGATGAAAATTACTAAAATTTGTTGCATTGGGGCAGGATATGTTGGTGGGCCTACCATGGCTATAATTGCTCAAAAATGCCCACATATAAAAGTGACTGTTGTCGATTTAAACGCAGAGAGAATAGCCGCATGGAATGATCCAAATTCTGAAAATATTCCAATTTACGAGCCTGGATTAGGAGCCATTGTTGCGGAAGCTAGAGGTAGAAATTTATTTTTCTCTACCGATGTTGAAACTGCTATTGATGAAGCTGAAATAATATTTATATCGGTTAATACCCCTACAAAAACCTATGGCGCTGGAAAAGGTATGGCTGCCGATTTAAAGTACATCGAACTTTGCGCCAGGCAAATTGCCAAAATTGCTAAAAACGATAAAATTGTAGTTGAAAAATCTACGTTGCCTGTTCGAACGGCAGAAGCCATAAAAAGTATCTTAGACAAAACGGGTAATGGAGTTAAATTTCAGATACTTTCTAATCCTGAATTTCTTGCTGAAGGAACAGCAGTTCAAGATTTATTGAATCCTGACAGGGTATTAATTGGAGGAGATACTTCTGAAGAAGGTCAAATTGCAATACAAAAATTAGTTTCCATTTATTCGAATTGGGTTCCTGAAGCACAAATTTTAACTACCAATTTATGGTCGTCGGAATTGTCTAAACTTACTGCCAACGCTTTTTTAGCACAACGGATATCGTCCATAAATGCTATGTCAGAATTGTGTGAAAAAACAGGTGCAGACATCAATGAAGTTGCAAAAGCTATTGGAATGGATAGCAGAATTGGCTCTAAATTCCTGAAGGCTTCTGTTGGTTTTGGAGGTTCTTGTTTTCAAAAAGACATCTTAAACTTGGTTTATATATCAAAATCATTCGGTTTGAATGAAGTTGCAGATTATTGGGAACAAGTTATTATTATGAACGACCATCAAAAAGACAGGTTTTCTAAAAATATTATCTCAACGCTTTACAATACTATTTCTGGTAAAAAAATAGCGTTTCTGGGTTGGGCTTTCAAAAAAGACACCAACGATACAAGAGAATCGGCCGCTATTTATGTAGCCGATCAACTGTTGAGCGAGCAAGCAAACATTGCTATTTTTGACCCTAAGGTTTCCGAAAAAAAAATCTTAGCTGATTTGGATTATTTGGAAACGCGAACTTCAGAATCCAATAGAAAAGGAATCACTGTTTTTGAAGAGCCTTATGAAACGTGTAAAAATGCCCACGCCATTGCAGTATTGACTGAATGGGATGAATTTAAAACTTACAATTGGCAAAAAATATACGACGCCATGCAAAAACCAGCATTTGTTTTTGATGGTAGAAATGTTTTAGACAGAAAAAAACTAACGGATATTGGTTTTGTATACCAATGTATTGGTAGTTAAATACTATATTCAAATATCATAGATTAATTAAATGAAGAAAATACTCATTACTGGTGGCGCTGGATTTATAGGTTCGCATGTTGTACGAAGGTTTGTTACCAAGTACCCGAACTATCAAATTTATAATTTGGATGCCTTGACTTATGCAGGGAATTTAGAAAACATTGCTGACATTGAGAAGGAATCAAATTATATTTTTATAAAAGGCGATATTGTTGACGAACAATTCATAACCACTTTATTTGAAACCCATCAATTTGAAGGAGTTTTGCATCTCGCGGCTGAATCACATGTTGATCGTTCTATTGAAGATCCTTTGTCATTTGTGAAAACGAATGTTATCGGAACCATGAATTTGTTAAATGCAGCAAGGAAACAATGGAAGGGTAACGAAGCTGGGAAACGATTTTATCATATTAGTACCGATGAGGTTTATGGAAGTTTAGGTGCTGAAGGATTGTTTACTGAAACGACTGCTTATGATCCAAACTCACCCTATTCAGCTTCCAAAGCAAGTTCCGATCATTTTGTAAGAGCTTATGGCGAAACGTATGGTTTGCCGTATGTAATTACAAATTGCTCTAACAATTATGGGCCTAACCATTTTCCTGAAAAATTAATTCCGCTTTTTATTAATAACATTATCAATAACAAACCGTTGCCCGTTTATGGTGATGGAAAATATACCCGAGATTGGCTGTTTGTAGAAGATCATGCGGTGGCAATTGATTTGGTATTTCATGAGGGCAAAAATCATGATACCTATAATATTGGGGGATTCAATGAGTGGCAAAATATTGATTTGGTAAAATTGCTTTGCCAAATTATGGATGCCAAATTGGGACGTGTTTCAGGTACATCGGTGTCTTTAATTTCTTATGTAAAAGACCGTCCAGGTCACGATTTGAGGTATGCTATTGATGCTACAAAAATAAATCAAGAATTGGGCTGGAAGCCTTCTGTGACTTTCGAACAAGGATTAGAGAGAACCGTAGATTGGTATTTGAATAATGAAACGTGGCTCAAAAATGTTACTTCTGGCGAATATGCCAACTATTATAAAAAACAGTATTCTTAGGATACTGTTTTTTAGTTCTTGTACCGCTTGTTATTTCAAATTAGTCCAATAAAAATTGTACAAAATGAAATATACTGCTGCATTATACCATAACGATTGGACTAATCAATAATTATAATTGGTATTATTTTTGAGTACCAGCTTTACTAATCCTACAGTACTTGTAATAATCATTGGTAATACAATTATTAAATATGGTTTGTCCAAAAGGATAAAGACATAAAACAGTAGGCATAAAATACTGAACATGCTGCTGTATAAAATATACTTTCTATTGTTTTTGAATTGGAAGTACACCACCAAAAACAATATTGGATTAAATAATAAAATGTTGTAATTGTTTACTAACTCTTTGTGTAAAGAGTAAAATCCAGCAAATATGAAAAATAGTCCAAGCAGTCCTAATGCTATGAAATAGGTTTTGTAAATAGCACTTTTATTTGTAAGTAGTACCAATACCAATAACAATGTAAAAGCATAATAATTGTTCCACCACGAAAAAGGCACTTCCTCTTTTTCAAACGCCACTATTTTTCTATTTTCCTTACAAAGCGGTTTATTATTATAAGAAATAGTCTTGATGCTTTCTTGGAGTTCGGCTGGTAAAAACAACTCTTCCCCTTTCAAATCTACCTTTGTTCCAAAGATAATACTCGTTCCCAATTGCTCAAAGAAATGTCCTTCAAAATAAGGAAATAGTATGTTTCTATAAGTTTTGTCAGCTTTGGTATTATTAACGATAACTTCTTTTCCTAAAATTTTATTGATGGCATCAATTACCATTGTTGTGCAATTTTTATCAATAAATTTATACGTATAAAATCGCTCTTCGGATTTTAAAGAAGCATTTAAATAGTCAAAAAGAGCTTGTTTTTGGCTTATTGAAATGTTTAAAATTTGCTCGTCAACGCTTCTTTTTTCATATAGATATTCTTGGATAAACTCCTCAAAAGTGCAACTCGTTTCCAGGTATTGTAAATCTCCTTTTACAAATTTTAAATAGAAATTGGGTGTGCTAAAATCAAAAGTCCCATAGTTATACACTTCATCAATTTGGTTATCGGCATCTCTAATTCTAATGGCGGTATGACCAAATAAAGAATAAATTTCAGCACCAGTTCCGCAGGTAATTATACTTACTTCGGTATTTTCAGAAAGCGGAAGAATTTGACCAATTACTTTATTTGTAAATAGTATAATGATTAAAAAAGTGTAGAGAAGAGTATGTTTTATTCGATACATTTTATGTTATATATTTCTTATGATTACCTAAAAATACTTAAATCTACTTTTACCGAGAAAATATTAGAATACAAAGCAGCACTTTGATCTCCTAAATCGGTTAAAGCATAATCAATCTGAATTCCTTTGTACTTGAATCCCAAACCTACATTGGGTTGAAATCCTACTTTTTTGGTATTGTCAATTTGCACCACATTTTGAAAATTTCCAACGCCTGCGCGAATAAAAACCAAATCGGTATAGCCGTATTCAAATCCTAAAGCTGGGTTAACACTCAATCCTTCTGTAGAAAAAATAGCATTGGTTTTGGCGAAACTCATATCCAAATTGGCAGCAGCCAAAAGACTGGTATCGTTGTGGAATTCAAATTTTTTTGACATTCCAAATTGTGCTTTTGGTAATGTTATTTCAGTGTTTTCAGGCAGTTCTTGATTTTGTCCGCCAATTGCATCTTTAATCGAATTGTATTCAGTTTCGTCAATTGCCCAAACATTATAGGTTGTGGTAATGTCTCGAAGCATCAAACCAAATTTCCAATCGTTTCTCGTGAATTGCAATCCAACATCAAAACCAAAACCCCAAGAACTGGCAAATTTTCCAATAATTCTTCGGATGACTTTTGCATTCACACCATATTGAAAACCTGGAAGTTGAAGTTTTCGAGCATACGAAAAGGTCATTCCGTAATCGGCAGTTGAAAATAGACTGATTCTATTGTAATCGATATTTCCTTGACTATCAATTAATTGTGTGGTATTCATAATGTTATCTACGCCGAATCGAATCATTGAAATTCCCCACGCACTTTTGTCGTCAATAGGCGTTGCATAAGCAGCGTAATCGTATTGAGCGATATTGGCAAAATAACTGGCGTGCATCATTGAAACTTGTTTTTCTTCTAATCCAATGAGTCCCGCAGGATTCCAATAGCCAGAATTTACATCGTTAGAGCTTGCTGTAACTGCGTTTGACATTCCTAAAGCTGCCGCATCGACACCAATATTCATGAATTCATTTGAATATTTCCTTGCCGTTTGTGCAAAACTTAAGGTTGTAGAAAGTGCGAATAATATGAAGAGGTTATTTTTCAAATGAAATCAATTTACAAATATAAGGATGTTATTATTTACCAAAAATATACATTTTTAATGATGTTCCTACTTTGTTTTTCTAATTAAAAGCATATGTTTCGGATTACTTTAAAAATCTATTCTAAAAACGCACTTGTCTATAACTTATTGTATTAAATTTGCGTTCTTTGTTACTATAAAATAAAATTTCAATGACTATAAAAAGACACATTCCGAATATTATTACGCTTTTAAATCTGTTTTGTGGTTGTATTGCCTTGGTTTTTGCTGTGAAAGAGAATTTTGAAATGGCATTCTATTTTGTGTGCTTGGGAATTTTCTTAGATTTCTTCGATGGTTTTTTCGCACGATTGCTCAATGTTTCCAGTCCGCTTGGATTGCAATTGGATTCTTTGGCAGATATGGTTACGAGCGGAGTTGTTCCCGGATATGTTATGTTTTTAATGCTTTCCAATAGTGTAAATACAAATCCGTCATTAGCATATCTTCCTTATTTGGGTTTTATAATTACGTTAGGATCTTGTTATCGTTTGGCGAACTTCAATATTGATACCCGTCAAACCGATTCTTTTATTGGATTACCAACCCCAGCTAATGCACTGTTTATTTTGAGTTTGCCTTTAATTATAAAAAATTCAGATTCTTTGATAACATTAGAATTACTGATTAACCATTGGGTTTTATTAGTAATTACTCTTTTAAGTGCTTATGTTTTAAATGCTGAAATACCTTTATTTGCATTAAAAATCAAAAAATTCAATTTTAAGGATAATGTATTGCAAATTGTATTCTTGTTAATTTCACTGGTTTTATTAATGTTGTTTCAGTTTTCGGGAGTCGCTTTGGTAATTGGATTTTACGTTTTATTATCGGTGATAATGAATTTGATTACAGGTAAAAAAGCATAATTTTTTTTACCTCCATAGAAATATAAGTTCATTTAAGGTTTAAAAATCTGTGGAAATCTGTGCAATTTGTGTTGTATTTCAATGAACTGTAAATTAGAATTAGAATTCCAATTTCTTTTTTCGCAATTCAAAATTCTGACCAAGATATATGCGTCGTACCATTTCATCTTCCACTAATTCTTCCGGAGTTCCTGCTTTCAGGATTCCACCTTCAAACATCAAATAGGTTTTATCTGTAATAGCAAGGGTTTCTTGAACATTATGGTCGGTAATAAGAATTCCTATATTCTTGTTTTTTAATTGTGCTACAATTCTTTGAATATCCTCCACGGCAACAGGATCGACACCCGCGAAAGGTTCGTCTAGTAGAATAAATTTTGGATCTGTAGCCAAACAACGGGCAATTTCAGTTCTACGGCGCTCGCCACCCGAAAGTAAATCCCCTCGATTCGTACGAATATGATTCAGACCAAATTCAGCAATTAAGATTTCCATTTTGGCTTCTTGTTCTGCTTTGGAATGTTTTGTAAGTTGTAAAACACTCAAAATATTATCTTCTACACTCAATTTTCTAAAAACAGACGCTTCTTGTGCTAAGTAGCCAATTCCTTGTTGTGCTCTTTTATACATTGGGTAATCGGTAATATTCATATCGTCAAGATAAATATTACCTGAATTTGGTTTTACCAACCCCACAATCATATAAAAAGAAGTGGTTTTTCCAGCGCCATTTGGACCTAATAAACCAACGATTTCTCCTTGATTTACTTCCACTGAAATCCCGTTTACAACACTTCTTCCTTTGTACGTTTTGACTAAATTTTCTGCTCTTAGTATCATTATTAGTTTGGTTATTCGTTAATTTGGTTATTTGATATCCGCAAATTAACGAATAACCAAATAACCGAATCAACACATTAACATTTATTTATTTTAGCTTCGCTCAGTTCGGCTTACATCCTCGTCTCTTCCAGAGCTTCCCAAAATTCATATGCTCTTCGCAAATGAGGAATCACAATTGTTCCGCCTACTAAAGTCGCAATTCCCATTGCTTCCATCATTTCTTCTTTAGAAATACCTTCTTTAAAACTTGTTTCAAGGTGGTATTTCACACAATCATCACAGCGCAAAACGGCTGAAGCTACTAATCCTAAAAGCTCTTTTGTTTTCACATCAAGTGCTCCTGCGGCATACGCATTGGTATCTAAATTGAATATTCGCTTTACGATTTTGTTATTGTCTGCCAATAACTTTTCGTTCATTTTTGTACGGTAATCGTTGAATTCAGATAGGATATCAGACATTTTCTTTGGTTTTATTTTTATATACAAATACCGAAATAAAGATACTTGCTTCGTAAATTAGTAACATTGGAATAGCAACAATAATTTGGCTTACCACATCTGGAGGCGTTACAATTGCAGAAATTAGCAATACAATAACCACCGAATATTTTCTGTATTTCCTTAAAAATAGTGGAGTAACCAATCCTAATTTTGTCAAGAAATAAATAATTACGGGTAATTCAAAAAATAATCCACTCGCAATTACCGATGTTTTTATCATACTTATATAGGAGTCAATTGTGAATTGATTTTGCACCATTTTACTTATTGAAAAAGTTGCGCAGAAATTGATCGACATTGGAACAATTACATAATACCCAAATAATACTCCCAAGAAAAATAATATGGAAGCTATAAATATAAATACGCGTACATTTTTTCTTTCTTTTTCATATAATGCAGGACTGATGAATTTCCATAGTTCCCATAATATAAAAGGAAATGCAAGTATGAATCCTGCGGTAATACATGTCCAAATGAACATATTTACTTGCCCTTCCATACTTGTATTCTGAATTATAAATGGCAATTCGGTAATGCAAATGCTATCTGCAAATCCAATATTATTTGATAATTCACAGAAAAAAGTGTACGTAAAAAAATTTGGGCTTGTTGGTGCAAATAGTATGGTGTCAAAAATAAAATCACTAAAAAAATAAGTAACTACTGCCATAATTAATACTGCCGAAGTACTTCGAACCAACAACCATCTTAATTCTTCAAGATGATCTAAAAATGACATTTCACTCAACGTTTTCTTCGCCATTATACAATTCCTTCTTTTAAAATATCGTGTAAATGCAGCACACCTTTGTATTGTTCATTTTCAAGAACTACTAATTGTGTGATTGAAAAATCCTCTAAAATATTTAAAGCATCGGTTACCATATCTGATAATTGAATCATTTTAGGGTTTTTTGTCATGATATCTTTTGCGGTTAAGTGTGCAAAGGTATCGTTATTATTCAGCATTCTACGAATATCTCCGTCAGTAATGATTCCGATTACTTTATTATTTTCGATAACCGCCGTAACGCCAAGACGTTTTTCTGAAATTTCGAAAATTACTTTTTTAATATTCGTTTCAGGAGCAACTTCAGGTTTGTGACTTTGGTCAAGCATATCGCCAACACGAAGTAATAATTTTTTTCCCAATGCGCCACCAGGATGGTATTTTGCAAAATCTTGAGGATTGAATTCCCGAAGTTCCATCAAGCATACCGCTAGTGCATCACCCATAACTAATTGTGCGGTGGTACTATTTGTTGGCGCTAAATTATTGGGACACGATTCTATTTCAATGGTTGTATCTAGAATAAAATCGGCGCCTTTTGCTAAAAAAGAGGTGATATTTCCGGTAATTGCTATTAAAGTATTTCCGAAATGTTTTACAATGGGAACTAAAACTTTTATTTCAGGACTGTTGCCACTTTTTGAAATACAAATTACCACATCATCAGGTAGAACCATACCTAAATCACCATGAATTGCTTCAGATGCGTGTAAAAATAGCGATGGTGTTCCGGTAGAATTCATTGTTGCTACAATCTTTTGTGCAATAATGGCACTTTTTCCAATGCCCGTAACAACTAATCGCCCTTTGGAGTTGAAAATGATTTCTGTAGCTTTAACAAAGTCATCTTTAAGTAAATCAGCTAGTTTGGCAATAGATTTGCTTTCAGATAGGATTGTCTTTTTGGCAATCTCTAAAATATTTTTGTTTGTTTTCAAAACAGTTTTTTATAAAGTTTGTATTTATTAAAGAAAGTTGTATCTTTATGAACCACAAATTTATGTAAAATACTATTAACTAAGAATGAAATCTACCGAAATTGATATCCATAAGGAATTAAAAAAATATTTTGGTTTCAACCAATTTAAAGGATTACAAGAAAAAGTCATTAGAAGTCTTATCTCAGGCAAAAATTCTTTTGTAATTATGCCAACGGGAGGTGGAAAATCACTTTGTTATCAATTGCCTGCATTAATGAATGAAGGAACGGCAATTATTGTATCGCCATTAATTGCATTGATGAAAAACCAAGTAGATGCCATTCGGAGTTTGTCTTCGGAAAATGGAATTGCACACGTATTAAATTCTTCTTTAAATAAAACAGAAATCAATCAAGTAAAAAAAGATATCACTTCTGGATTGACAAAATTATTATATGTTGCACCAGAATCTTTGGCAAAAGATGAATACATTAAATTTTTAAAGAACATAAATATTTCATTTGTAGCCATTGACGAGGCGCATTGTATTTCAGAATGGGGTCACGATTTCCGTCCTGAATACAGAAATTTAAAAAATAGCATTAAGCTTTTGGGTAACGTTCCAGTCATTGGTTTGACCGCAACCGCAACACCAAAAGTGCAAGAAGATATTTTGAAAAACTTAGAAATGGCTGATGCCAATACTTTTAAAGCTTCTTTTAACAGACCTAATTTATATTACGAAGTTCGTACCAAAACGAAAAACATTGAGTCGGATATCATTCGTTTTATCAAACAACACAAAGGAAAATCTGGAATTATCTATTGCTTAAGCCGTAAAAAAGTAGAGGCAATTGCTCAAGTTTTACAAGTAAACGGAATTAGTGCCGTTCCGTATCACGCAGGTTTGGATGCAAAAACACGTGCAAAACATCAAGATATGTTTCTAATGGAAGATGTTGAAGTGGTGGTTGCAACGATAGCTTTTGGAATGGGAATTGATAAACCCGATGTGCGATTTGTAATTCATCACGATATTCCAAAATCATTAGAAAGTTATTACCAAGAAACAGGTCGTGGTGGTCGCGATGGTGGCGAAGGACATTGTTTGGCGTATTATTCCTATAAAGATGTTGAAAAATTAGAAAAATTCTTGTCGGGAAAACCAGTTGCAGAACAAGAAATAGGTTTTGCATTGTTACAAGAAGTAGTTGCTTATGCAGAAACTTCGATGTCAAGACGTAAATTTTTGTTGCATTATTTTGGTGAAGAATTCGATAGCGAAACAGGTGAAGGTGGCGATATGGATGACAATGTTCGTAATCCAAAGACCAAAGTTGAAGCCATGAATCAAGTGGTAAAACTTCTTGAAATTGTTCGTGATACCAAACATTTATACAAATCAAAAGAGGTTGTTTATACCCTTACTGGGAAAGTAAATGCAATGATAAAAGCACACAGAACAGACTCTCAAAGCTTTTTCGGTTCTGGAGCTGCATTTGAAGAGCGCTATTGGATGGCGTTATTGCGTCAAGTTTTAGTTTACGGCTTATTGTCAAAAGACATTGAAACCTATGGAATTATAAAAATTACCGAAAAAGGATTGGATTTTATAAAAAGTCCGGTTTCTTTTATGATGTCTGAAGATCACGAATACAACGAATCTGAAGATGAAGCAATTGTTACGGCAGCAAAATCTTCTGGAATTGCAGACGAAGCGTTGATGTTGGTTTTGCGTGATCTGCGAAAAAAAGTTGCCAAAAAATTAGGTGTTCCTCCTTTTGTAGTTTTCCAAGATCCGTCACTTGAAGATATGTCGCTCAAATATCCAATTACAATGGACGAAATGGGCAATATTCATGGGGTTGGTGAAGGAAAAGCTAAAAAATACGGAAAGGAATTTGTTGATATAATCCGTACTTATGTAGAAGAAAATGACATTCTTCGTCCTGATGATTTGGTAGTAAAGTCAACAGGCGCTAATTCAATTAATAAGTTATACATCATTCAAAATATCGATAGAAAATTAAATCTTGATGATATTGCTCGAGGCAAAGGCCTGAATATGGATGCCTTAATTAAAGAAATGGAGCAAATAGTCTATTCCGGAACCAAATTAAACATTAAATATTGGATTGATGAAATTCTTGATGATGATCAACAAGAAGAAATTCATGATTATTTTATGGAATCTGAATCGGACAGTATTGAAGATGCCTTGAAAGAATTTGATGGTGAATATGATATCAACGAATTGAGATTTATGAGAATTAAATTCATCAGCGAGGTTGCGAATTAGACATTAAGACATTTTTAATAAATCTCACCCCGATGTGGTTTTAATTTATCACGAACAGCAATCATATTTTCATCTGTTACAACCATAAATGCGATGGCGTGCATTTCATTTAGAATTGTAAATCCTGTGATATTCAAAAGTAGCTTTTCTGCTGAAATGTATTCTTTGAGGTGAATTTCGTGGTGTTCCGCAGTTTTCGCTGCTGTAGCTCCTCTAAAATCCCATATTAATTTTATTTGTCTTGACATGATATTGTTTATTAGTACAAAGTTATGTTTTTACCACAAAAGGAACAAAGTTATTAGCCACAGATGCACAGATTTTTTATTACAAAAGGCACAGAGTATTTTGACACGAATTTACTTCGTCTATTCGAACTTTGGTCTCGGGTCACTAATTCCCACGAATTTTTTAAAACCTATAACCCAAAACCTAAAACCTTTTCATCTCTTTAAAACACGCATTATTAATTCACTTCAAATAACTACTTTTGTTATTCGATAAATTAAAAATAAAATGCCTCAAGAACTTCTACTTCAAGTATCTCCTGAAATTGCTGTAAACGACGAACTTCTTAAAGAGCATGTTGCGAAATTGATACGCGTTTCATCCAATGAAATCAAACATATTTCCATCTACAAGCGGTCTGTTGATGCTCGTCAAAAGGCAATAAAAATGAATTTGAAAGTGATGCTTTACTTTCAAGGAGATGAATTTATTGAAGAAAAAATTCAACTACCCGATTATAAAAGCGTTTCTAATGCGCAAGAAGTTATTGTTGTTGGAGCTGGGCCTGCAGGACTTTTTGCTGCATTGCAATTAATTGAATTGGGCTTAAAGCCAATAATTATCGAGCGTGGAAAAGATGTTCGTGGCCGTCGTCGCGATTTAAAAGCCATCAATGTGGATCATATTGTCAATGAAGATAGCAATTACTGTTTTGGTGAAGGCGGTGCAGGAACCTACTCTGACGGAAAATTATATACCCGCTCCAAAAAGCGCGGCGATGTAACTCGAATTTTAGAATTATTAGTTGCTTTTGGTGCTTCCACTGATATTTTGATAGAAGCACATCCACATATTGGGACCAATAAATTACCACAAATCATTCAGGATATTCGCGAGAAAATCATTGAAATGGGCGGAAAGGTACTATTTGAAACGCGTCTAACGGATATTTTGATAAAAAACAGTGAAGTTCAAGGAATTGTAACGCAATCTGGAGATACAATTTTGTCTAGTAAAATCATATTGGCAACCGGACATTCCGCTCGTGATATATTTGAATTGTTAGACAGAAAAAAAGTTTTCATTGAAGCGAAACCATTTGCCTTGGGCGTTAGAGCAGAACATCCACAAACCCTAATTGACAGCATTCAATACAGTTGCGATTATCGTGGCGAGCATTTGCCACCAGCACCCTATTCTATCGTGAAACAAGTAGGAGGAAGGGGAATGTATTCTTTTTGTATGTGTCCCGGTGGTGTAATTGCACCTTGTGCGACAAGCCCAGGCGAGGTTGTAACCAATGGTTGGTCTCCGTCAAAACGAGATCAAGCAACTGCCAATTCAGGAATTGTTATAGAATTAAAATTAGAAGATTTCAAACCTTTTGAGAAATTCGGAGCCCTGGCAGGATTAGAATTTCAAAAAAACATCGAACAAAAAGCGTGGCATTTGGCTGGGGAATCTCAAAAAGTTCCAGCCCAAAGAATGGTCGATTTTACTCAAAATAAAATATCATCGGATATTCCCAAAACCTCTTATGTTCCTGGAACTACTTCGGTAGAAATGGGGGAAGTTTTCCCTGGTTTTTTATCGCAAATATTGCGCGAAGGTTTTTCAGAATTTGGAAAATCTATGCGAGGTTATTTGACAAATGAAGCTGTTTTGCACGCACCAGAATCTAGAACATCTTCACCAGTTCGAATTCCTCGAGATTCGATTTCATTAGAACATGTTCAAATAAAAGGACTTTATCCTTGTGGTGAAGGAGCAGGTTATGCTGGTGGAATTATTTCAGCAGCTATTGATGGCGAGAAATGTGCCATTAAAATTCACGAAGCGTTACATTTATAATACAAATATCGTTTAAAACGAAAACGTTATATTAAAAATTATTTATTCAAAAATCCCTTTTTTTATCGTAATAATGTAATAAATTTTAAGTTTTTTAAAATTATTTAAGATAATGATAATTCTGTTATTTTTAGAGTCAAATAGTTTGAAATAAGCAACGTCCAATTTTTATAAAGTGTAAATTTGTAAAAAAATAGCTACAATGAGTTTTATACCCGAAGAATTTCAAATTACCGCCCCATTATTTCAAAATACCTACCTGGTTAATGGAGCATTAAAAGAATGGAAAGGACCTACTACAGAAGTTTTTTCTACCATATCATCTACAGAAAATTATGCGCCAACACTTTTAGGATCTATCCCAACTATGGGAGTTTCAGAGGCTAATGAAGTTGTTGAAGCCGCTGTAAATGCGTATGATAATGGTCAAGGAATTTGGCCAACGATGAAAGTGACGGATAGAATTAAATGCATGGAGAATTTCGTAAATCAAATGAAATTGACTCGTAATGAAGTCGTTAAATTTTTGATGTGGGAAATCGGAAAGTCGCTACCAGATTCTGAAAAAGAATTTGACAGAACAGTAGAATATATTGTTGACACAATTGAAGATTATAAAAAATTAGACAGAAATAGCGCTCGATTTACAAAAAGTCAAGGCATTAATGCAATGGTTCGTCGCGGGCCACTTGGCGTTGTATTGTGTCTTGGACCTTACAATTATCCTTTAAACGAAACTTTTTCCTTGCTAATTCCTGCAATTATAATGGGAAATACGGTGATTTTTAAACCAGCAAAACACGGCGTTTTATTAATTTCACCTTTATTGGAAGCCTTTAGAAGTAGTTTCCCAAAAGGAGTTATCAATATTGTTTATGGACGAGGTCGCGATGTTGCTTCGCCAATTATGGAGTCAGGGAAAATATCTATTTTGGCTTTAATTGGAAATAGTAAATCGGCAATTGCATTGCAAGATCAACATCCAAATAAAAATAGATTGCGTTTGATTTTAGGTTTAGAAGCCAAGAATCCTGCTATTGTTTTGGCTGATGCCGATTTAGATTTGGCGATTCAAGAATGTGTTGCGGGAAGTTTATCTTTTAACGGCCAACGATGCACCGCATTGAAAATTTTATATGTTCACGAATCCATTGCCGAGGAATTCAACAAAAGATTTGCTGCCAAAGTAGATGCGCTTGTTTTTGGAAATCCTTGGGATAAATCGGTGTTTTTAACACCATTACCAGAAAAAGACAAACCTGATTATATTCAAGAATTGATTGACGACGCCACTAGCAAAGGTGCCAAAGTAATCAATGCGAAAGGCGGGTTACATTACGATAATTATATTTTTCCAGCTGTTTTATATCCTATAAATAAACAAATGCGTGTATATCAAGAAGAACAATTTGGACCTGTTGTGCCTATTTTGACTTTCAAAGATATTCAAGAACCATTGAAAGATATGGCCGAATCGAATTATGGTCAGCAAGTGAGTTTGTTTGGGAAAGATATTAAAACCATCGCACCACTTATTGATACTTTGGTTAATTTAGTAACCCGAGTAAACTTAAATAGTTCTTGTCAAAGAGGCCCAGATGTGTATCCGTTTACAGGTCGAAAAGATTCTGCTGTGGGAACTTTGAGTATTCACGATGCCTTGCGTTCATTTTCCATTAGGACTTTCGTAGCATCTAAAGACAATGAATATAACAACGAAATCTTACAGGCATTGTTGAATAGTAAAGAATCGAATTTTATCAATACGGATTATATTTTGTAATACTATCGTATTGAAAATTAGAAAAGATTGTATAACCGCAAACACAATAGCTCTATTTGTTTGCGGTTTTTGTATCTAATTATGGTATCATTCGACACTCGTTAAACTTGTCACAATTTCAAAATCTGATGAAAAACCATTTCTTTTTTTGTATTTTTGACAAGCAATACATATTTTATGACAGAAGAAAGAGTAATATTGGTAAATGAATTGGACGAACCAATAGGAACGATGGAAAAAATGGAAGCACACGAGAAAGCCATTTTGCATCGTGCCTTTTCTGTTTTTATTTTGAATAAGAACAATGAAATTATGCTCCAACAGCGCGCACATCATAAATACCATTCTCCTTTATTATGGACCAATACGTGTTGTAGTCATCAACGATTTGGAGAATCTAATATTGAAGCCGGAACCAGAAGATTGAGAGAGGAAATGGGTTTTGAAGCAGAAATCAAAGAGTTGTTTCATTTTATCTATAAAGCGCCGTTTGATAATGGCCTGACCGAGCACGAACTAGACCACGTGATGATTGGTTATTTTAATGACGAACCTCAAATCAATACCGAAGAAGTTGAAAGTTGGAAATGGATGAAAATTGAAGATATTAAGGAAGATATGTTTGTCAATCCTGAATTATATACTATTTGGTTTAAAATAATTTTCGATGAATTCTACCATTATTTAGAAGACCATAAAATTTAGATGCATTAAAATATTTTATTTTGGAAGCTGATTTCCGAAATATAAATTCAAAAATATGAGAGTTACCATAAGTAGAAAAGCACATTTTAACGCAGCGCACCGTTTGTACAGAAAAGATTGGACATTTGAAAAAAATGATGCGATTTTTGGCAAATGCAACAATCCTAATTTTCACGGTCATAATTATGATATGACAGTTAGTGTAACGGGGCAAATAGATCCTGAAACGGGTTATGTTATGGATGTTAAATTTCTTTCAGATATCATTAAAGAAGAAATTGAAAATAAATTTGACCATAAAAATTTGAATTTGGATGTTCCTGAATTTCAAGATTTGAATCCTACAGCCGAAAATATTGTAGTTGTGATTTGGAATAAAATCAGAAGTCGAATTAAACCCGAATTTGATTTGGAAGTGGTTTTATATGAAACACCTCGTAATTTTGTAACCTATAAAGGAGAATAATGGAATTAGAAGTAGGTGATAAAGTGCCGAATTTTGTAGCAATTGATACGAATGGAGCTACTTTTGACAGCCAGAATACTATCGGGAAAAAACCAGTTGTACTATATTTTTATCCAAAAGACAACACACCAGGATGTACCGCTCAAGCCTGCAGTTTCCGTGATCAATATGAAGATTTTATCGATTTAGGTGCTGAGGTAATTGGCGTTAGCAGCGATAGTGTTGCCGCGCATCAAAAATTCACGAAGCAATATAAACTTCCTTTTATTCTTTTGTCAGATTCCAATAAAAAAATCCGAAACCTCTTTGGTGTTCCTTCCGGAATGTTTGGATTATTGCCTGGAAGAGTAACTTATGTAATTGATAAAGAAGGAATTATAGTTATGATTTTTGATAGTATGTTGGCAACAAAACACATTTCTAAAGCGCTTGACGCTATTAAAAAAATAGTTTAATTATGAAATTTGAAAGTTATCCATTGCAATTTGATTCCATTCTAAAAGAAAGAATTTGGGGAGGGGAAAAATTAAAAACAGTACTTAACAAACCAATAACTTCTCAAATAACAGGAGAAAGTTGGGAATTATCAACTGTGCAAGGCGATGTTAGTATTGTTTCAAATGGAATATTAAAAGGAAAATCACTGACAGAATTAATTGAAAATCATCCTGAAGAAGTTTTAGGAATAGCAGTTTATAAAAAATTTGGGAAGCAATTTCCTCTGTTATTCAAATATTTGGATGCCAAAACCGATTTGTCAATTCAGGTACATCCTAATGATGCATTGGCAAAAGAACGCCACAATTCCTTTGGAAAAACAGAAATGTGGTACATTATGCAAGCCGATGAAAATGCAAGAATTATTGTTGGTTTCAAAGAAAAATCGAATGCAAAAGAATACGTTACGCATTTGGAAAACAAAACCTTACTTGATTTATTGGAAGAAGTAAACGTTAAAACAGGTGATGTTTTCTTCCTTGAAACTGGAACGGTTCACGCTATTGGTGCGGGATTGGTAGTTGCAGAAATCCAACAAACATCTGATATTACCTACCGATTATATGATTTTGATAGAGTCGATGCAGATGGAAATTTGAGAGAGTTGCACATTGATTTGGCTTTAGACGCCATCAATTATGATACAATAGAAACGCATAAAACCTATTCAAAAGAGACAAACAAATCCAATGAAATAGTAAATTGTCCCTATTTTACGACGAATTATATACCGCTTGACGGAACAATAAAAATTACCAAAACATCAGAATCTTTCTCGGTTTATATGTGTACGGGAGGAACGTTTCAATTGGAATGGGATCATGTTTTTTATAACTATAAAAAAGGGGATACGGTCTTAATTCCTGCTGCGATGACTAATTATAATTTGACTGGAACCGCCATACTTTTAGAAATTTATATTTCATAGTCGGTTATAGAAAGATTATATGTACTTTTGCAGACGAAAATTTAAATTTCAAATTAAAAAACACAAAATGGCAAACGTTAAAAATTTAAAAAAAGACATCAACTACGTTTTAGGAGATATTATTGAAGCAGTTTACTTATATGAAATCGCTACAACAGGAAAACCAACAGATGAAACGAATGCGTTGATAGATGAAGCTATTGCAAGTTTCGATACTTTGATCACTAAAGTAAACGCAAAAAACGTTGAAAACAAAAAAACGCACTTCAAACAAATCAATGTTGAATTGGAACAAGTTGCAAATCAATTGATTGCTAAAATCAACGGTTTACAATAAAATAAGTTTTAAAAAAGGTCAAATTTATTTTGGATTTTAGAAATTCAATTCTATATTTGCACACAAAATAAGTCGCCAGCGTAGCTCAGTTGGCTAGAGCAGCTGATTTGTAATCAGCAGGTCGTGGGTTCGAGTCCCTCCGCCGGCTCTTTTAAAAAAAACCATTTTACGAAAGTAAAATGGTTTTTTGTTTTTAAATTGTCTTGTCCTGAAATAGCGATACACAAAATTCATCGTTATGGAAAACAACCAAGAAAGCCGCTATGTAAAGCGCACGCAAAAAGACTACA
>Ga0209107_10000484_pt1 | contig 23115 bp, 13 predicted proteins | sample LakErihyJuly2011_2_FD_187460 | JGI IMG/M metagenome (GOLD analysis project Ga0209107, IMG submission 187460) | Freshwater microbial communities from dead zone in Lake Erie, Canada - CCB hypolimnion July 2011 (SPAdes) (version 2) | ecosystem: Environmental > Aquatic > Freshwater > Lentic >...
TGCGCCGCCGCGCACTGACGAAGGGAAACCTTTAGCCTGAACGACAATGGGAGCGGCCTTTGGATAGAGCAGGTTGACCAGCACGAGCAACCGCCCATCTTCGACCTTAATCTCTCGCTTCACCTTAACCGCCATCCAAGACCTGAAGGCTCCGAGCTTCAAACTTTCAGCTTCAATCAGCTCCAAGATCTTGTTGATTTCGGAAAACTTACGATATGAAGGCGAAATCGAGCTTCGACCCCTGCCGATAGAATGTTCAGCGTTGTCCGTGCAGGGATGCTTAGGCCAAGGCGGACCTAATTCATCGAAAAAAACCCGGCTACCGAACTCGTTCTGGTAAAAGTAGACGGGGGCGCCACAGACTGGACATTTAGCGTTCGGACGAATGAGGCGGGCAGTCGGACCATAATCCGAAGAACCTTCACGATAACAGCCCAAGCTAATCAGGCGTTCTTCGCCAGGAGACCGCTGCACAGTATATCCACCTGACTTTGAAAAATCATCTCTCTGGACGATAGAGCCCGAGACCCAAACACGGCCTGAATAAAGGGTGTTCCTCCAGTGACCACTTCGCTCAAACGTCGTCATGCTGGAGCCTTTCTATTAACAATATTAGCTCATTCAAGTATGTAAACAGTACTGTTTCGGACATAATTAAAACAGGTAATTAACGATAATCTTAACCCCTGCTTACTACCTCAAATCAGAGAATGATGATCGTTTGGCTGCCAGATTAAAGCTTAGTCACGGACGAGTGACAACTGGCCGAGGACGAATCTTGTAAAAAGACCGTAAGGGTTGATATTCGGGGCGTGAACCCCGAGGAGCTGCCCCGCCCCAAAGGACCGAAGGTCGAGCCAATCGACCGACGGGGAAAGCTCATGGCGTTCAAAGCACAACTTACCAGGGGAACAAGCAACATGCTGGTCCATAAGGACGAAAGTCCCGCGGAGAAACTTCATCGCATCAAAGACGACCCTGCCCCGGATGTGATCGAGACCCGCGAGATCATCGCGCATTACCTGCCGTTCATCGAACTCGTAGAAATCGAACAGATGCTGGCCGGGTCCATAGGGCAAGCTGACATGGCTGCCAGAACCTCAGGCGGTCTCAGCGAGGTACTACGGGAGGCAGCCCGACTTCAAATCCTCAACGGAGAAATGGCGCACCAGGGCGAAGATATCCGCTTCCTGCGCAACGCCCTTTTTCACGATGACATCTCGCTTAGCCCGGAGCAGATCCTGAAGATCAATCAATTCTGGAACAAGGTGAGGTTAGCGTCCGCATCTCCTCCCGAACTAGCCATAGAGTTAAAATCCCTTTCAGACCTCGGAGAAAGAGACATCGAACAGGCCAAGCCTGCTTTGGCTAAGATATCCCCAATCGCTTATCTGGTCGAAATCGAGCAGGCGCTTAGAAAAGTCCGTAACCACATCACAAGAAGGCAACCGTCTGGCAGCCAGGGGCATGCCCCGAACAAACGGTACCCCGACAATGGTGACGCATTAATAGCCATCAAGGAGTCCAAAGGTAAGATTGCGCATGCGCTAAACAAGCTAGGCTTCACGAGGGATCTCTGGCTTGTAGTGGGACTGCGTAACAAGATCCTGCACATTCAAGCCGACCTGAAGCCGGACAAGGATGATGCGGTTAAAATCGAGAGAATCTGGGGAGCCTGCCGTAACCTCGGTCGGATCCTCCGCGTCAACCAGTCATTTTTGAAAATCGAACAACAGCTGCGTGATTTATTGCTCAGCCGAACAGCTATTTCAGGGAATCTAAGATACTGGAGCCTTCAACGATTAGCAAAAAAAGCCTCCGAGGAATCGATGATACTTAAACAGCTTGAATCCGCAGGGATAACAAAAGCCAAACTAATGGCTGTCGGTAAAATGGGGAAAAAAGCCGAGGATGAGACCATGAACATCCCTAACAGGGATGAGTTCGAGTTACTCCAAGAGGTCTGCCTAAAGTTAAAGTCAGCTGATAACGAAGTTACAAATGTCGGACCATTGGATGACCTACCCAAATCCAAGCGACAAGAACTGCTCGAACTGGAGGACAGGAATGACAAGATAAAAGCCAGGAGGCGCTACCGCGACGAAACCCTTTGAGATCGAAGCAAGCCCACAGGGCTTCTAATCTCCACTGGCCCTTAGCCAAATTAAAGAAATAGTCAGACCACTAGGTAGCAGCCCGACTCTTTCTGACTCCGGCTATGTGACGAAGGCCTCGCGGCGGTGCCAGGCGAGGTGGGCGGGGTCGGGGCGGAGAGTGGCTTGAGGCGCGAAGGAGAGCGGGCGGCCGTCAAGGTCTGCTAGTTTGAAGTGACTGCCGCCGGGGAGGATGGATTCGGCGATGTCGGAATGGGCCACGCGGATAAGGAGGTTGTCATCGACGGTCCAGAGGCCGGCGTCGAAGAGATCATGGGCGGTCGGGGTCAGGGCCAGACCGTTATCTGGCGTATCCGGTCCTCGCTTGGAGTGGGCATGGATATGCGCGGCCTCCAGCGGCACGTAAGTCGACTTGGAGGCGATGAGGCGGTAACCCGTCAGGGCGCAGGTGAAATGGTAGCCCGAGATGACCGAAACCTTGAAACGAGCGTCCCGCCCCCGGCTAAGCTGAGCCTTGTAGGCGGCCTGGTCTTGGCGGACCTCGGATAGCTCGTCCGAAGACGGCATTGGCATGCCTAGGGCGGCATGTAAGGCCACTTGTTCGTCTGGGGGGAAGTAGGTGGCCACGATCCGTCGTCGGGCCTCCTGGCGGAAGCGGGGGTCCATGAACCTGGCCAGCAAGACAGGATCTAGGCGCACTACCCTCTCCTCGTCCCCCACATGGGTATAAATCCCGTCAGAAGCCAGATGCCTGAACGGAAGATTCACATCTATAGCATTACCCCGGCGCGGGGCGCATATCGGGGAATAGGACCGAAACCTAAGATTCAGCTGGGCATCCTTATGCACTAAGCCGTCCGAACCAACCAGCCCAGCCTCGACTAGGTCCAAAATCGCCAATACCAACAGGGGCTTGTTCGGCGCCAGACCCTTCCGGTCTTTCGCTACGTTTAGATTTAACAAGCGGTTCATCACGGCATTCATCATTCATTGAACCTATCCTCAAGTATCTCACCCAGAAGCCAAAAGAGAAAGGAATATCATCATGAATCTTTCGTGAATTCGTCAAAGCCCGGGCCTCGAATATCAAGCTTACCATCGAATAATCCCTGAAGCTGCCGGATGTGCTTGGGATGACGTAGCTTCTTGAGAGCCTTGCCCTCAATCTGGCGAATACGTTCGCGCGTGACCTTAAAATGCCGTCCAACCTCCTCAAGAGTACGATTGACGCCATCAAGGAGGCCGAAACGTAAAATGACCACCTCCTTCTCACGATCGGAGAGCGACCTTAGAACAAAGTCGATCTTCTCCCTCATCTGAATCGTCGAAACCTTATCAGCAGGCCTGCCTTCTGAAACATCTTCAACGAGCATAACCTCTCTAGTGTCGGAACCAAATTCTCCGCTTGAGACATTAGCAGAGCTTCCATCGACTTGAAACTCCTCAGCGATGGTGTCCTCGGACTCACCGGAAGCCGTGCGCTGCGCAAGCTTCATCACTGCCTTAACGGTATCCACCGCCAAGCATGCCTCCAAGGCGATTTCATCGACAGTAGGATCTCGACGCAATTCCGCAGAAAGCGCAGTGCGGATCTTCATCACAGACTTGAGAGCATCGTCCATGTGAACAGGGATACGTATAGTCCGACCCTGATCCGCAATTGCCCGGCTTATGGTCTGACGAATCCACCATGTGGCATAAGTTGAGAACTTATATCCCCTGCGGTATTCAAACTTCTCGACCGCTCTCAGAAGCCCTACGTTCCCCTCCTGGATCAAGTCTTCAAAAGGAAGGCCTCTGTCTTGATATAGCTTAGCTATGGATACGACAAGCCGGAGGTTATGTTCGACGATCTTAGTCTTAACGCGGCTCACTTCGCCGAACTGCCTACGCAGCGAGAGCACAAGAGCATGTAAATCATTAGGAAGGTGACGCCAACGGCACTTAATCTCATTCCACCTTACAAATTTCGCATTCTCGTCAGAAGCAAGGGGCCGGCAATGGCTGATCTGCTCAAGTTCTCGCATAACCTGGCCTGCGCTTTCCAGATAAGCAAGATCGTCGATAAGTTGGCCACACTGCAACCAGTCTTCGAAGAATTTCAGGTTAAAGCACAAGCCTATCAAAGCATCGTAGCACCCCTGCCCATCAGCATGTAGTAATGCCAGGTAATCGTTCCGATACTTATCCTTGGCAGAAGTGTCATTGGCCTCGGAGTACCTGCGCCATGCTACATCAAGGTTTGATTTTAAACATTCACACCGGGAAACAATATCAGGCAATTCCTTGAAGTATTGTTCACGCGATCCGGAAAGCTTACTTGTAACCCTCTTGTCGTAGCGCTCATCGCCCCGAAGGAGACCGGCAGCAACCTCAAGTTGCCGCTCAAGGGTGATAGAAGACGAAAGAATCGCCTTTAGTATCCCTATCTCGAGATCCTCAAGCCGTGAGAATATGTCGCGTTCCTGCTCCCTGCTGAAGACGGGCCTGTTTCCTAACTGTTTGAAATAGATTTCGAAAGCATCATAGGGATTCCGCCTCTGGGCATCCTGATCGGCCTCATCCGAATTCTCGTCTTTTTCCTTTCGAAAAGATTCTATTTCATCCTCATCCAGGATCCTGACATCCAGGCTATCGAGGATATTCATGACATTCTCTACAATCTCAGGTTCTGTGGCACTGTCTGGAATGAATTGGCTAATTTGTTGAACCGTCACGTACCCACATTTCAAAGAGAGGCTTACCAGTTGCTGAACCTTGTCATTCAAGACAACAGGCGAGGGATTGGGAGGCACACCCCCTTCGAGGTCATCCGAAAGGGAATTATCGTGATTCATACAAAGGACCCATAGACCTAACGAGTAGCCGCAAACCTTGCACCATAAGAAGCTGCTAATGACATGTATGTCGGCCTGTTAGATTCAGGTAGCACAGGGCATAAGATAGCCTTGGCACGAGAACACCCGACATAGAGAAGCTGTTTTCGTGAGATTTCACTCTCGATATCAAGGTCGACAAGAATCACCGCACCAGATTCAAGGCCCTTGAATGAATGTATCGTCGCAAACAATGCCTTAATATTTCGACCCGGAACCGACCCCCATGGCGCGATTACCTGGGACGCCCCCTGGGAGAGCGGAAGAACAAGGGACTTATCCAACGTCCTAGGCGACAAGACGACAATGTCAGTAGCTGGCAAACCAGCAGCTGAAAGCTCGTCTATCATGTTAGCGATGGACGTAATCAACTCGGTCTTGGTCACGAACTTAGGCGATTGCGTGCGACCGGATGTAAGATCTTCGTTAATTGGTATCACCATCTCTGACATGACGGAGCCCAAGGCTGCAACCTCCCTGGTATTTCGACAATTAACACTAAGGTCGTATTTAAAGTAATAATTATGGTGAAGATACTTCAAAGCATCCTCTGACATCGATCCATAAATATCCTGATTGGGATCATAGAAAAAAATGACGTTCCCCGACGAGACTCCCCCTACCACCAGGCAAGAAATTGCGTCTAAGTAGTCGATTGTCATGACATCTTGGGCTTCATCTATGACTACAGCATCGAATTTATCGTCGTCGGCGTTTTGGTTAACAAGAGAGAATACTGCGGGCATTCCTTCATTCCATAGTCTATCCGGACCATAGTCCTTAAGCATCTCCCTCGCTAGCTGTGAATTCGTACCAGCGGCCAGCACTTTGTGAATCGTCGAAACGGTCACCGCAGAAGATACAGTTTTTCTTAGATGCACGCTAAGATTATCATTAAAACAAAGGAAGAGGACCTTCTTGCCTTCGCGGGATAGCCTCTCAGCTACATTTACGGCCAAAAGGGTCTTTCCTGTTCCTGCCATACCTTGAACAAGTAGACGAGGATTAGAAAGAGCCCCACGGAGAACGGCTTCCTGCTGTCTGGTAGCTTCAGCCATCAACCCATCCATGAGCTTTAAGTTTGTGTATGCGTCTAGAGGAGCGCTGACATCAGGTCGAAGTGTCGCAGCAATGGTATTTATCTCATCCCTGCTTAGCTTACGAGAGCGCGAATTCTTACTCATCCAATACTGCTGAGCCCTGGCAACATAACTCCGGAAGCTACTGTCGGGAACAGATAAAATACGGCTAGGACCTAGAAATAGTTCGGAGGGAATCTCAACCATGTCCCCAGGTAAATCACGTTTAGTTGATATAAAACCAGAACCAAATGAAACGGCCTTGAATAGCTCAGTCTTACCCATAGCCGCCAGCATGTCGGCTAGCCGATCTCGGATTGCATACAAGCAACCGTTAGCCTGTTCCAATGGGGACTCATGCTTAGTAACATCATCAGCGAAGTTCCACACACCATTGATGCATGTGTAATCACCCTTAACTTCGATGACAAAAATACCCAGGGGACCCACAACGACGAAATCTGCTTCAGCCATGGGCTTTTTTAGGTGGTCAAAAGTCCTGAGCGAATGGAGCACGACATGGTCGGAATCCAATTGTCGCTCTATTTTAGCGAAGACCAATCGCTCCGGAGGTGAAGTTTTACCTACGATTGGCGTAGGAGGATGCATTCTTGGAGGCATAAAATTTATTGGAAAAATCCCTTAATTGCCTGGCTACCAACCGCCAGAATACGGTCCAGCTCCCTGTTACCTTTTTCGCATGAAGTCTCAGGTAGAACGACACAACTATGACAAGAAGCGCCAGAAACCTTGTCTCCCATTGCGTCCGGTCCTTGCTCAGAACAGACGGGATCAGACCCACACCATCTCATGGACTCCAGCGCACGAAGTATAATGGGCTCGAGCCTTGATAGCTCGGCTAGGCTTACAAGCCCGCCGAGAGATCCAGAGGAATCCGTAGTCCCAGTGTATATGAGCAGACCGCACATATCATCAGTCGAATCAAGAGATTCGGAGCAATAAATTCTTTCACGGATCGAGGCTGCAGCGTAGCCGCACTCAATTGCCAATTGTCTTACAAATGCGTGGCTGAAAGTATGGATCAGAACTTCTTGCGGCGTGATTCGCCTGTCGACCGGCTGATCTCTCGATGCGCAGAGCATGACATACATTTCATGAAGCTCTGAAACCCGAGACATAACTGCAGGGGTCTTGCTCCATTGATTCAGAAGTTCTCTATTGAATTTCAGGAAGACACCCTCCCCTCTAATTTCAAAGGCCGGAAGCCAATCCAAGTTAGAAGAAGAAAGAGGCGCCATATGACGATCCTTCCAAGGCTCCTTACCAACCGCAGGATTAATCCGGGTAAATCCTGTCAGCACACGCACCTCACGGAGTCGCGAAACCGCGCCAACAAGTTCAAACCATTTCGCGATTAAACCGACAGGGATAACCGTAAGGTTTTCGAAATGAGGCACACGGCCACCTGCTGGCGTCGACTCTGCGACATCCGAACACAAGGCAGAGTATTCCTGCCTCTTGATGTCCAACGGGGAAATTACGTTCGAATCAATCAAGCCCTTGCGTCGCTGATAAGCGGAGAAAAGGGCCTCGACAGGCAACCCCTTAGAATTTGCGAAACCTTCGATAATAGCACGATGAAGTTCAGTACCAGTCGATTCAATTACGGACCAAACTTCATCAAGTACCTGTGAAAGCGTGTCGGAAACCGGCGGGATTGACAGGGCCGACGCTGAAACTTGGAAGTGAGCGCTTGATGAACCGCGCTGAAGCACTGCAACCGGCTCCTGGCATGCGCATGAGTCGCCCAACCACACACGCCTTCCTCGGCATTCATAGGCTGAAAGTTCGCCTTTAAAGGCGCCCTCAAGGGTACGAGAACGCCTACAACCGTCACAAACGACAGCTAGGTCAGCCAAGGAAAGACTGTCACCTGAAGTCAACAGACGCAGAGAGGGACGAACGCAGGCGGATGAGGCTCCGTGCACCCATTCCACCCACGGAAAGTCATCAATATGCCCGTACTTACAGGATATGACAAAACGCACAGGAGTGGTATCCTTGTCATGCGCTATGCATCGCATCCTACCCGTCAATGGATTGACCTGGAACGGGTTACCCAATGTACCAAGCCGGTTACAGTCAGGATGAGAACAGAAATGCCATTCAGGAAACAACGTGGCAGGTAGCGCATATTCGGATTTCACCTCGGCATCAGAACCTCCCGCCACCGTCTGCCTTGCTGGCGGAAGAACGAAGAACTTCTTACCAAGTAGCAAAGCCAGGCGATCTTCCAAGACTTTGCTGCCAACTCCATGCAAGACAGTTGCCGGCCATCTATTGATGCCCATCGGCATGTATGAACCGGAATCAAAATCCACTATTGCACCGACAGAAAATGTGGTGACAGCCTGCGACTGGCGCACCGAGCCGATTGGTTTGATCAAAGGCATGATTATGGCTGATTAAGGTAATATGAGGTGGATGGCTCGACGTCCCGCATCGAATTGGGCGCAGGCGTCTCGGTCAGGTAAATGACGGCGTCTTCTGCGCTCCTGAGCAGCGCAGATTTAGTCACTGGACTCGTCCTCCAATAAACAAACTTATAGCCACCAGACGAGGCTGCCCGCGACATGGAGCGCCACTTCGAGCAGAAGCTCAGCAGTTCAGCCCGCAGCTGAGAGACAGCCTCCGTATTACCCATGTCATGGCGTCCGCTACTAGAGGCACGATCGACAACCAGCCCAATAATAGGATCGAGCACCTCATCGCTGAGCGACTCAAAGCCAATGGCATTATCGTCATCAGCCATGCCAGGGATAAGGTAACGAACCAAAGCGGCGAAGACAGGTGCGATACATTTATCACGGGCACGAGAAGCCCAAGGAGTGACCGAATTAGCCTCGACCCCCTTGTATAGGGTCGAATGCATATATTTAAAATGTTCGAAATATGATGCGTCGCGAGGACGCATCACATTATGCAACGTAAAGACAAGGCCAGGAATTCCTCTCCCGACGCGACTCGTTGCCTGAATATACTCAGAGACGGTCTTAGGCTGTTGGTTCATGATCATGACACCCAGCCTTGGTATATCCAGGCCGACAGAGATAATATTGGACGCAAGTACTACGTCGACCGGAGGCTCCAAAAGCGGGCCTCCCAAAGATCTTCCGAGCTGCCTAATTCTCAATGGAATCTCAGACGACTTTACATTAGAACTTAGCTCCATCGGAACGACTTTCAAAACTCGCGGGGGACAAACGCCGGAGTTCATATGCTTTGCAAAAGTTCGCATAGTCCTCGGTACGTCATCTGACGACATCGTGAGGCCGGCACCAAGCTCCCTGATCGTGTTGTAATAAATCAGCATCGACCAATAAGGGTCGATAGCTGGAAGATTAACAGGTGTCCGCTCCTTGGCTAGCAAGGCGGACTGCATGACGGCAGCCTGGATGAATTGAAGTGCGAATTTAGGACTCCTACCTGCATTGCAAAGCCCCACATACAAACGATCAGGCGATACGGGATCTTTGACGGCAAAGAATGAGTCCTCTGCGTCGATTCCAGAAGGCGGAAACTGCATCACTTCACGATCAAAAAGCGAACGCACCTGTCGGGTCGCACCACCAACCGTCGCACTTGAACCGACGACTTTGGGTCGAATCGAATCAATGGAACAAAGCTTATCGATAAGCACCTCGTACAAACCAGCGATAGAACCTAAAGGGCCGGAGATGAGGTGTAATTCGTCCTGAATAATCAAATCTGGGGGCACACCCCCTTTCCTAAGCACTTGTCCGATATTCTTGTTTCGGGGCAATTGCGCGAATTTATCGACGGTTCCGAGCAACAAAGACGGTGGATGCTCGAAGACAATCTCATCTACCGTCAGAGAGGGGATACCCATCGTCGAAGAAACGACGCATCCTGCATTAGTACAACGTGCATGCAGAGTCTTCTCCTGCTCTATGAGAATGAAGTCGTTCTTAGCAAAGACTTTTCCACAACAAGGACATGATTGCAAAATCCTCGGCGTAGACTTCGGACTGGCAGAAGCCAGCGACTCGACCGCATCCCTGATACTATTTGGAGTAGTGTCTCCACCGACCAAAAGACCGGCTGAGATAGGGGCTACCCCCCACTTGTTTAAGTCCGAGAGTCTGATCTGATCGCACGCGAGCATGACCGCTGCAGCTCGCTGGTACTGCTGAACAGTCAGGAGTCTTAACGTATAACGCATGAGGACATCCACCCCTCCCTGCTGTCGTCGGACCGGCGAAACCAATCGCTTACGGAATATCGTGAAAGCAGCTAAAAAGAGGTAAGCCTCGGTCTTTCCTCCGCCCGTAGGAAACCAAAGAAGGTCCATCTCTTCGCGAGACGGGGAGTCAGGATCCTCAATGGAATCAATCGAAAGAAGGAGGAAGCCAAGCTGGAACGGGCGCCACACCATCGGACGAGCGGAAGGACCTTTAGATTTATACTTGGATTGGTCATCCATGGCGCGGTTGGCGGCACGAAAAGACTCCCAAGCAATATCACTGGCCGACAGGCATGCGACACCGGCCCGCATCCTAGCCAAAGCTTTTCTGCATACAGCCAGCTGAGCGGTCGCGACATCTTCATGCCCGCGGGCGTCGCTATTGACCCTTGTCTCAGTTGAGACAATCCATCCCTCGTAACACGAAAGGAAGCCTTCGAGAGCACGAATAACGCCCTCCTTCGGAGAACCACTCAGCCAATCAGCCGAAAACGCACCGGGATGATTGTTTTTGAATTCGTTGAGAGAATCATGCCCATCTGCGCTCGTGCTCTCCACTTTCTGCACAGGCATCCATTCGGTCCAAATCTTCGATACCACATCGCCCATGACGTCCCCCCATACGACTGAAACGCCGTGCCCGACAGCGAACTCCCGGCTCTTGCGAAACAACATGTCGTTAAGAGAAGCCTCATCCGAGCCACCGGCCTGAATGGCTTGACGGCTATAAAACGAGGCCGTCTCACATTCTATCAGGATCTGGGACTGAAAGACCAAAGCGCTCGAATAATCGTTAAAGTCAGAAGGGAGTGCGTCATTGACCAGCGAGAGAGTGTAAGTCGTGAAATCTCCGTGGGTTCGCTCCACCACGAACAATCTCAATTTGGCATCCTGGTAGACCGTGTGTCCAGGCGAGGAACCAGCCAAGATAACTTGCGAAATATTGAGCGGAGTACGCTGCCAAGATGCCTGTGAGGACGCATCGTCGACCTTCAGATACCTGGCAGAAGTTCCGGACGAGACCTTAAATTCAACCCCGTTACGCACCGTGAAGGTGACACCAATAGACGATGGCTTATAGGACTCACGAGGGGGAGCTACAGCATCAGATTCAGACAAGTCTCCTGCCGGCAGAGCACCGTCGTCTTCTGCTGAACCCATGACGTCTCGCCGGGGGTACAATACGCCGCTTAGGTAAAGGTCATTAGGCGCGCATCCGAGTCTCTCATCAGATTTACCCACCGGCCCAAGAACCAAAGACCTTACATGGTGCAGCACGAATTCTCGTGCGGACTCCATTTCAAGCTGCGCAGCGCTCTTAGTGTTATCTGGCATTTTTAAATACTTTAAATAAGCCAAGTCCAGTCAAGCCGATGCCCAGCCAGAAGCCCGACGAAGACCACGGAGCAGGCATGGTGGTAAGCTCTTCGGGCTGTGCCGAATAAGAGCAGATCGAAGAAATCCTCAAATTATAAATCTGGCCGGGAAGACCGTATCTCTTTGCCGCGAGGTTGTGAGCACCAACCATCTCCTCAAGGAAGCATCCCGACATAGAACCAAGGACCTTGCCAGGCTTCCCATCGACCTGGAGGCAGATCCTGTACTCGTACTTACCAGGCGTTATCATATTCTTAACAAGGACCACTTTTCGGCCAACCAGGTCGTTCCGATTACCCCAAAGGTAGTCCTGGAAAGTTACCGCATCTTCGCCCACGCATGTAGGATCGATAAATGAGCATGGGTTGATGTCCCGCCTTAAGCCGGCTTCCATTACAAAAAAACCCGGATAATGACGCACCAGCCTGGACCTGCCTTTCCAGAGGTTCTTGGAATACATGTCCATCTTAGAACTTGGCAGCCAAACCTTAACGAATCGCCTACTCCTAGTCATTCCGACATAGATGACACGAGCTTCCTCTTCCAGCTCATGTTCGGTCATTTCAGCATCAACAAGGGGACTATCCAGTAAGACGACATTATCAAATTCACGCCCCTTCGACTGATGAATCGTCGTGATTTCCAAGGTGTCGCCATCAGGGATCTTCTCGTCGTCCGGCAGAAAATCAGCCCAGTTCAATCTCTCCCTTAGCTTTTCCAGATCGATGGAAGTCGAATCGGGCGAACATTTTAAGCATTTCTGCAGAAATTTCCACGCATCAGCCGAGCAAGAAATCCCATCCTTCCCCGGCAAGTAGTGATCGAAGACTTCGCAAAAGAGTTCCCGAGTAAGCTCTTTGACATCTGAGGCATTCGAAAAAATACGCGCAATCCACGAAGGAGCGAGGTTAAGCTGATCGCCCGCATTGAGAAACGGGAAGTCACCCTTCATAACTTCATCACGTCCCCAAATCTTATCAGCAACAATCAACGCCTGCGCGTTCGTTCTGCATAGAATCGCCGTTGTGCCAGTCCCGTCCGGGCCTGCGGTTTCAACTTTCGGGAAAGTATCGAGGACCTTCCTAATCTCGTCGAGCGCTGCCCTCCCCTTCCTGCCCTCAAGGGTTTTTCGCGCTGTGGAAGATGAGCTAAACAATTCAGCGGTCAGACGATGATTTATGGTTAATTTTTTTTGGCAAAGCAGGCCGCCCCATGCAGAAGCCACCGAGTCAAGAAAGGGAGGCTGCGATTCTCGGCCTTCACCCGAACAGGACGAAAAGCCATAGATTCCCTGCTGGCGATCACCGAGCAAGGTGAAGCCGGCAGTAGCCGGACAATCTTTGCGGCAAATCTTAATCAAAATCTCCTTAGCCAACTCAGCGCGAGCACCTGTCAGATCTTGTACTTCATCAATGAAAACATGCCTAATGCCTGAAAAGACGGATTCAACGCCTTGCCCACCCGCCTTAATCACAGAAATCGTATCCGTCACGTTTGCTTCGTAGCTAGACTTAAGAATATCCCCTACATCACGACCTGAAGCGACAAGGAGCCTGAAAGCCCAGGAATCGAACGTCCTGACACTTACGTGCCGCAAATCATCAACGTACCCTTGCTGAGAACTAGCAACCTTCCTTAGCCGGGCCACAAGAGTTCGAACCGCTGCATTAGAAAAAGAAAGCACCATGACCTGGCCGGGCCTGGCACCTTCATTAAGCAAATGGGCCAGCCTCCATGCCAGAACCTCCGTCTTCCCGGAACCAGGGATCGCCTCTACGACCATCCTCGAATCGATTGGTTCGCGAACAATAACTTCCTGCTCTTCAGTTAGTCGCATGATTCCCTGGTTCTACGACGGTCTGGTTGGTGTATTCGGTCATTGCATCCTCAATGGCAGACGCGGAACCAGGAAGAGATATGCCAAAAGCTAGCATGAAATCAGGCACTGAGCCCAAGTCTTTCCTCAAGAACAGGGGGACGCCATTACCACCTCCGTGATCGGGATGATTGCTGAATTTCGAAATAGGATAAACGAAAATGCGCCCGAGGTCGGGTGACCTCATCTGCCGGTAAGCCTTACCATTGGAATTGCCGATTGGCTTGGGCCGTGCGGCCGAAGCTGCGGCCCTTTCTTCAGGAGAAGCTGCCGTGTACTCATCCTTACCTTCCGACAGATTACTGATACGGCTCATTCTTTGGGGCGGGATGAGTTCACGTCCACGTTCAATCGGATTAACATTCACTCCTGGCAAAATCTCGAAGGAGCCAAGGCCCGCATTGCGCTGAAGGCCACATATCAGAAACTCCCACCTTGAGAGTTCACCATGCGCCATCCTCTGCCTGATGTAATTAAGCAAAAGTGTTTTTCCGCTTAATCCAGGATTTCCGGTAGGCCATTCACGGTCGCTCAGCGACAAAGCCTCGATGAACCTGACGGCAATTCCAGAATCTACGACGTACCTGTTCCAGCCAGAACCCGGAACAAGCGCAGGAGAGATACCGTCCAAAGCGGAACGCAGCGAAAGCAAATTAGTCTCATGCTGTCTCACGACGTTCTGGAGGTTATCCTCAGGGAACTCACGGCTTTCCCGCAACTGTGCACCAAAGTTACCATTGAGAGCACCTGAGGTCACGGAACGCATAGCGTTCCTGCGAGTCGGCAGTAGCCCTTCCCTGATTCTGACCCGAATAGCGAACTCCGCAGGTGTTTTCCCCTGTGTGTTCAACTCCGAGATCTGGTTACGTACGTCTTGTTCGGCGCCAGCTATCGCCTCCATGTCACGATGACATTGCTCCGAGCAGAAAATACGCATCAGGTATGCGTAGTTACGCCTATAACCCAACCAGCGAGCCATCTGAAGCATCGTGTCAGCTTGCCCGGGATCACGGAGGAAATAGCTGACAAGCAGGTTCTTGATAGTCAGGCCTCGCGACAGAAGGTTACCACCAACAAGGATGACCTTGATGTTGCGCTCGGGAGAATTCATGCCCTCGAAGTCCGGGGCACGACCTTCATCTCCGTTGACGACCCTCACTTCGACATGATCTTCTCGCAAGAGCTTAAGGACATTAGTCCAGACATCATCGAATCCAGGGAAAGATATCTCTACGTCAGGGAATGTGGATTTGAAGGACTGCTCCTGATCGAGATAATCCTCACGATAAAGATCTTCCAGGGTCTTCCGTAAGACTTCCGAACCAAAGTTGGAGAATGCGGCGGACCTAAGCTGGCTGACGGCAGCCTCTACTGCGATCCTATTGTCCTCATGATCGTTATTGAGGTGGCTTACATGCACCAACATAGATGCCGGCACATCGAAACCACCACTTCGCAGCAACAGCAATGCGGTGCTTATGTAGTAATTAGAAACAGCCCTGTTCAATCCTGCAGGAACGTTGGCATCATCGATGTCACCGAACTGCTCAGGCGAATCCTCGGTCAGCCTGCAAATGCCCGCAGGGGCAACCTCATGCCCATCACGTAGCACGCCGGAGGGAAGTCCGTAAATATCTGCCGTACCGAAATATCCTTTCGGGAGTGGGAGAGAACGCACGAAGTTCGAAGGGAACAAGTCATCCCCATGTTCATCGGTCCTGGAGCTGGCATTGATGAAGAAATTCGCAAATGGCGTAGCTGTGTAAGCTACATACTTACAGTTCTTGAAAAGCATGATTATCCTACGAATGCATGCATTAATACGGGTGGGGTCCTCATCATCTCTGGCAGTCGAAGGACTGGCCTGATCGGCCTCGTCATCGATGATCAGTACAGGGACACGCTCGAGCAGATCTCCTCCGTTCGAAAGCCAGGAAATAAGATTATCCAGGACCGTCGGGTATTTCTTGACGACAAGGCAACAAGGGGAATCGGACGAGAGAACTTCCTTTGATTTCTTGGGTGGATTACCGAAGTCGTTTTCCTCGTCGGTGAAATACTCCCAACCAGGTTTAGGATAGGGAACGCCGGCCCCGGTGAACTCGTCAGACACTCCAAGAACATCCCTATTCACGCGAGACTGTGTCTGTCGTCGTATCTCATTATCAACCCCTGATAAAACGATGACCAGCTTGTATCCGCTGTCCGCCGCTTTGGTGATCAAAGCGGTGAAATTCTGGGTTTTCCCGCTCTGAACATATCCCAAAACAAGACCCTTTCGCTTTGCTTGAAGTTCGGCAGGTCCTGCCCATCGAATCACGTCATCGGAACAAAGATCCAAGGAATTGATGTCTGCGGGCGTTCGCACCGGTGACACAAACTGCAAGAGGTACTTCTTGAGGTTTTCCCAACGCTTCCAACTTGTCTTATCCACGCGGTCCAACCAGGTCGGATCGAAGTTTGCATCCGACGAAACGACGCCTTCAGGGGCGACCCTGAAACCGTTGATAGCAGAGAGGACGTGAGGATAAACTTCAGCGGCGGAGAGAGGATTTAGTGGCCGAATCTCATTCAGCATTCCGGCAACAAGAGGGGTTAGTCTTTCGGCCAAGGCAGCAGACTCGGTCCTGGTGTCACCAGAGACCATGGCCCGCAGGACAGCTAGGACTTCAACCGTGAGTATGTTCTTAGTTTCCACGATCTTTCTTATCAGAGCTTCCTGAAAAGCTTCTTGATGGTGATCTTCTCGTCGCCTTCGGCCTCACGAATCAGCATGCGCTCGACCTCGAGCAACGAAAACTTCTTCTCCTTCTTCCTGTCAGGTTCATCACGGTCCTTGCTGTAGTTGTCGCGAGCAACCTTGATCCACTGCGTAAGGTATTTATCGATTTTCTGCCTGAGTGATTCAGGAATTGAGGCGCTCTCCTTAGAAACATCGATGGCGAGCTCATCGTCCATTTCCTTATTTACAGTGTAATCGATAGCTACCCTGAGGAACTTAACCTTTTCGTCCTTGGCCCTAAGCCTATCCCATCCTCCGAACGAAATCAGCCGGTTATTTCGATAGAAATAGAAGCCCTGCATGTCGTTCCACTTGTTATAGCCCCCAGCCAAAGTGAAAGCACGAGCGGAGCTAAACCCGTCCTGGGACGGAAGCACAACGGGGTCAAAAGTAATAGAACCCGCAAAACCATTCATGGTTTCAACCTTAAGAGCGACCTGGTCTAAGGTCTTACGAGCTTTTTCAGGACGGCAATAAGGATCCCAAGGTGAGAGCACGTAGTCACCATTGAGCTTAATGGTGACTTTCCTACCTTTGATCTCACCGGAAAGGAACCGATGGAAGACGGTAGATAGATAACTCTGGGCATCCAGAACCGCAGTATCCAAGCTCCTGGCAGCCACGCCCGCCGATTTGTCCTTATAAGCCCTGAGCTGCGTCCACATGACAATGGTACCAGACTTGATACTTTTCAGGTGCTCACGCGCCTTGGGAGGAAAATCCTCTCTGGAAACTGACTCTAGGAGCCACTTTCCTTTCCGCTTTAACACATCCATGTCCCAAGAGTAACCATGGAAATCTCCATCCTTAAGGGAACCGACAAGCATTCGTTCGCACTGGCTAAGCGATGCAATTTTCATCCCCATACCAAATTTGCCAAGGCTATCGGTGTTAGAATTACTCCCCCCAAGGGTCATCGCTTTAGTAAGCTGTTCGTGACTCATACCAACACCATCATCCATCACCAGCACGTAGGAATTGGTGGCTGATTCAGGATGGGCCATCACCTCAAGCTTGATCGTCGAACTACCGGCATCGATGGAGTTATCCACGACGTCCGCCAATGCCTGGGGGAATTTGTATCCGATTGAGCGGAGTGCCGCCATCGTCTCGTATGGTAGCGGGGGTGCTTCGATGTCTGCCATGTCCGTTTATTAACCTTACCAGTACTTAAATCAACCTACATATTGATTAATACAAGAGACGCCGCACCATCGTCCTATGTTCCCACCCTCACTCCAGCAGCTACTCAAGAAACGTCTAGGGCCAGAAATCAGTCATGATATCCTCAAGCTATCCGCGGAACTAAGAGGAATGCAACCGAGCCTTTTCATGGATAAAGGATATGGACGGCTTGCCACCGGCGTTCCTCGGCACAACGGGCGTATATTCGAAGGACTCTTCCTGGCAGTCCTCGGAAGAGAAGGGGTTGAACATCTGATGCTTGACGCAGAGTACGAGTGCCTACCCTACTCGACCATAGATGTAGCCATCTACTCATCGAGAGGGGGACCTTTCCTCATCAGCCTCAAGTCATCCCTGCGAGAACGTTGGAAGCAATCCGACCTCGAATTCAGCAGGATTAAGTCTATTAATAACGATGCAGTCTGCGCAATAGCCACGCTTGAGGACGCCGGGATGCCGTTACGCCTGCAGGAAAGCGACAGTCTTCTAGGCTGCGATCACGTCATTGACTGCAGAGTCCCATCTCTTTGGGACAAATTCCTCAAAGACCTTCACAGAAGTAAAAACGTTGAATGTAAAAAGGATACCGTGCTCGGTTTACGTAACTTCGGCTTATGCTCATAGGCATGGGCTGAAAGCCTTCCTAACGATTACTTTTTTGTAAACCGTACCTGCAACGACAGTCGTAGACGCGCGTTAGGTTCGTCACCCTGCCGATAAACATATCCAGCCCGGTTCCTCGTCATGCTTGGGGTATCAAATTTGGTCCCTTGAAGAAGGTATTCTCGGAAGTCGTCATCATTCACCACATGGAAGCACACAAGCTGTCCGCTTTCCTTGACGATTATCCAGCCTCCGTGAGCCTCTACTTGGCCTTCCCATTGGCGGCCGGGATTCATGCCTAAAGCAGACTGCCTGAGCAGTTCCTTGATCTTGTGCTTTACGATACGCTCCACCATGGGAAGCGGCAGACATAGTGCCTTAGAAAGTTCATCTAGCAAAGCCGGCGATCCGACCGCGTCTTTAAGGGCTAATTCTCCACCCAGGTAGGCATGCATCAAAGTGTCAGCAAGTATCCGCGGGAAAGACGTGTCTATCATCTTGAGGTTCTGCTCAAAGACGGGATCGACAACTGATTCAAAAACAACGCGTGCGTTCGAGATGGCAAGCGCAGGCATGAGACGCATCGGACCGGGGTAATCCTTGCCCTTGTTGCGCGGGGCTGCCTCCTGAACAGCCAATGCATCAACAGCCGAGCAGCCTTCGATCCGGTATTCAAACTGGGTGGAGCCCGCGTTTAAAAGCGTCGGCAAGCCACCAAGTTCAGATTTCACACTGAAGCCAAGGGATAGCACCTCGCCGTCAAATACAGGGGAAGCTACCTCAATGAGCAGATCGGCCTTTGCGGCGGAGCCAGCTTTCATACCTTCAAGCTGCAGGAGTAAAAAAGCTTCATCTCCCGCGGGACAAGTAAATGAGGCACCCTGCGATTCTTTGATTTGAAGAAAAAGCTTATCTGCGAGGGCTCCAATTGACGCCCTTGACGCACGGGCAAGCTCAGCTCCCGCACTACTCATCACGACAACCAGATCGCCCACAATCTGGTAGTTCCTATCAGGATCGCTGGGACGTTTGATACCTGAAACCTTTAACCATGCCTCCCGGGGCTCCCCGAACTTATCCGCCACCTGTACCCTGCCCTCGTGCAGAATTCGCAAAAAAGCCAACAGTTCACTATGCTCGCCCCTGTTGGCTGAAACACTCATTTATCAAAAGCATTCATAATTGCTTCCGCCCAAGCCTTAACTGCGGTGACGGCCACAGAGTTTCCTAGCTGCTTCATTCTGGCGGCCTTGGCCACATTAGCCGGAAACTTGAAGCCCTTGGGAAATCCATTGAGACGGAGCCCGTGTTTCTCGTTGATCTTAACTACATCAGGCTTCTTAAAACCATGCTTCTTAACGACGTAATAATGCTCCCAGTTTCTCCTGTCGTTAATTTGTGAGCCCTTGCCGCCACACCTTAAGGTGAAACCAATCATCTTTGGGCGTGTGCACTTTTCATCAAAAAAAACTTGGCCGCCGAGAATCTTCCCAAGCATAACTTCGTCTAACTTCTTCGGCTCAGGAACTTCAAAAGCATCAGCATCTTTCTTCTCCCTAAAACCAATGATAAAAACGCGAGGCCGATGCTGAGGCACGCCGAAATCACTGGCTTTAACATAGAAATAGCCGCGAGTTCCATTTGGTTTGAAATAACCAAGACCGCCGGAAGCCTTATCGCCATAAAGATGGTTTAGAATCGTCTCCATGGTCTTGCCAATGCCGGGGGTATTTTCACTTGGACCGCCGTGCGTGATTAGACCGCGCACGTTCTCAAGGAAGAAGGCCCTGGGCTGCTTAATCCTGATGATCTCCTCAACGTTAAAAAAGAGCGTCCCCCGAGTGTCAGAAAATCCCTTCTTATGACCTGCCTGGCTAAATGGCTGACAGGGGAAGCCGCCGCACAAGATGTCAAAATCAGGGATTCCGGTAGCTGGGTCCACCTTGGTGATATCCCCAGCAAAATACTGATTGTCATTATCGAACAGGATCTTGTCGTCGCCCTTGTTAAAGTTGAATCGATAGGTGCGACGCGCACTAGGATCCCACTCGCTAGCAAATACGCACTTGGCGCGGCCTGTTTCATTCAAAGCTACATGGAATCCTCCGATTCCAGCGAAAAGATCGATAAATTTGTGCTGAATCGGAGCTGTTGCGGAATCTAGGGATACCGGCTTTTGAGATGCGCGCTTCTTGGCCATAAACAACCTTGGCACATAATTGGCGGATTTGAAAGCCATAAGTGGACACCTGTTCACCCCGGGTAAATGAAAGCCTACGGGCAGATCGGACGTACTTATCAATCTTATAGGATTATCCTGGATCAGGATAGTCTCGGGCACAAGCTGCCGTCCGATGGCGACCAACTTTAGCCAATTCTCGACTGGTGAGTTGCTCGACGCAATCTGGCTTGGAATCAAGCGCTACAAAGAGAGCGGCGAATGGAAATCCGGGAAGATTACGGCAGACCGCCAAACGGTCCATGAAGCCATGGATGAGATCGGTGCCAGAATTGCAAAGGCATGCCCCGAGCTGATACAGCAAGGGTACGTGACGAAAGTGGGCAAAGGTGTCGGACGTTTCCCAGCGACCCCCTGGATTAGCCTGCTGCCGCCCAAGCAGACCACCTCGAGCGGCGTCTATGGTGTCGCATGCATCAACGGCGACGGCGACGGCTACGTGGTCGGCCCCATCACCTCCGTCTCGGACAAGGAGATATCCCGAGGTATAAAAACGATTAAACGACCAAAGGCTGAGATTCGCGTAGACGTGGGAGACTACAACGACGCCTTCGCCTCATTCAAGGAAGTCACCCAGGCCGAGGTCGGTGAAAACGACATCGTTCAACTTATCATAAAAGCAGCTGTTGAAGCGGATAAAATAAGAAAAGTCCCCTCACGGAAAGATGTAATTGAAAAATCGTCTCCTACTCAGCGGAGTCGAGAGCAGGAACAGTCGGACTTACTACTTCGTGCGCTCGCCGCCAAGCCATTCGCTATTCTAGCCGGAGGAACCGGCACAGGTAAAACAAGATCAGCAAAGCTAGCCGCGGACTCCACTGCCAGAACTGGCAGCGTAGAAGTTATTGCAGTGGGAGCAGACTGGACCGACAGTCGCCCACTACTGGGCTTCCGAAACCTGCTGGCCGAAGGCGGGAAGACCTATGTCGCGCCCCCCGCTCTCCGAATCGCTCTCAATGCCTTGGGTAACCCAGGAAAACCTCACTTCCTGATCCTGGACGAGATGAACCTCTCGCATGTCGAGCGCTACTTCGCCGACTTCCTTAGCTCCATGGAGTCCAAGGAGCCACTGAAGCTACACGACTCTGCCGAAATCCTAAATACAGAAGACGGAATTACTGTCCCCGAAAAAATTGCTTACCCCAATAACCTCTTCGTCATCGGAACCGTCAATATCGATGAAACCACTTACATGTTCAGCCCCAAGGTCCTCGACCGTGCTCATGTCATCGAGTTCAAGGTATCGTGGGACGAGATCGCAACCGGCCTAGAAGGCGCAGTGCCTAGCGAGTTACCACAACTGAAACCCGAGCAAGTTAACGAATTCATGCGGGTATCTCACCTCAGCGAGAAAGCCCTACCTGAGGAGGACCACGAGTTATTGATGGAGGTCCTGGGAGACCTTCACGCAGCGTTAGGTGGAACCCGCTTCGTCTTCGCACATAGGACTGCCCGTGAATGCCTTAACTTTATCGCTAGCGCGCAAGCCCTAGCCAAAGCGGACGTCGTTGCACCGAAAAACACCAAAAACCTCATCGACCTTGCTGTTCTCCAGAAGGCCCTCCCCAAGCTGAATGGCGCTTCCGGCACCCTCAGCAAGGTACTGGAAGAACTCCTCAAGGTTTCCGATAAGCACGACCTTGAACTCTGCAAGGAGAAGCTCGAATCGATGAGCCGACAGCTGAAGGCGGACCAATTCGTCAGCTTCATCAACTAATGGAAAACAAATCCAATAACAGCCGATACACGGACCGCGTTAAGTGGTCTGACAGCGATCGGGCTCTAGCGTTCTTAATCCAACAAATACACGTAAAAGCTAAAGGAGAAACCTTCAGCGATCTGTTAGCAGAAATCGTAACCCATTCCAGACTAGCAATCAGAAAGGTGAATAGCTGGAAAATGAAGGTTACCAACTACAAGGAAGCCGACATGGTATTCTACGGAACCCTGCCGGCTGGCAGAAAACCATTCTTCCCATCCAGTACACTTAGTAAGGATGAGAGTGGCAAATTCGCCGGAGAATTCGTCGAACTGACTGAGCTGTACTCCAAGAACCCAGAAGCATTAAAAATAACCGCTGGAAGCGAATCTAGGAGAACCACCAATCCGAAGCTTCTTTCGCTTTACGAAAGCATAGGGATTAAACCTCAGCTAGAAGAGCAAAGCGCAGCAGTACAGCCACAGAAAGAAAAACAGAAAAACCAGCCCAATCCTGCTAGTCGGATAATTAATGCAGCGTCATCCAAGCCATTTACAATCCTAGCTGGTGGAACTGGCACGGGCAAAACACGGTCAGCCAAGCTAGCCGCAGCCTCAATAGCAGGCATGGCTAACGTCGAGGTTGTCGCCGTTGGTGCAGATTGGACTGACAACCGCCCTCTGTTGGGTTTCCGCAACCTATTGGGCGAAGGAGGAAAGACCTATGTCGCCCCTCCCGCCCTACGAATCATCCTCAAGGCCTTAGATAATCCAGGGAAACCATACTTCCTGATCCTGGACGAGATGAACCTGTCACACGTCGAGCGCTACTTCGCCGACTTCCTAAGCTCTATGGAATCCAAAGAGCCTTTAAAGCTTCACGATTCTGCAGTAGCCCTAAGCACCGAGGATGGAGTCTTAGTCAAAGGCAAGATCGACTGGCCAAGGAACATTTTCGTCATTGGCACCGTCAACATTGACGAGACCACTTACATGTTCAGCCCCAAGGTCCTCGACCGTGCTCATGTCATCGAGTTCAAGGTATCGTGGGACGAGATCGC
>Ga0209107_10000485_pt1 | contig 23108 bp, 20 predicted proteins | sample LakErihyJuly2011_2_FD_187460 | JGI IMG/M metagenome (GOLD analysis project Ga0209107, IMG submission 187460) | Freshwater microbial communities from dead zone in Lake Erie, Canada - CCB hypolimnion July 2011 (SPAdes) (version 2) | ecosystem: Environmental > Aquatic > Freshwater > Lentic >...
AGGAGCAAGACATACCATTTTATAACACTTTTAATTTAGAACAAGTACTTTTTAAACAAGGTTATTGTGAAGATTTAATTAAGGGTTTCAGAAATGTAAAATTGCAAAAAGAAATAGATTGTTGTTTTATCGGAAATTATGCGCCCGAAAGAGTTAAATATCTCAATTTCATATTGAATGATCCTAGGTTGTTTAAAGTGTCTTTCTTTGTTTCTGGAAAGGGCATGGTTCATAGCATAAAATCATTGAGTAAAATGCATAATTTTAAGGGACCGACTACTGGAAAGAAGTATTATGAAATGCTAATGAAGTCCAGAGTAAATCTTATTTTCTTCAATGAGTTGGCACAAGATAAAGTTACGACTAGATTTTACGAATTGTTGGAGGTTGATTCGGTAATTCTGTGTCAATACAATGAATACACGATGAATTTATTTGATAGAGTTCAACTTTTTAAGAATCCAGGAGAATTAATAATTAATCTAAAATATATTCTCAATGTTGATTGCGACACATATAATCAACTAGTTAATAAACAAAGGATTTTAAAATCTAAATTGTTATCAAGCAGTTGGGATATCTGTGTCAATGATATTGTAAATCACTTAAAGTAAATATTAATGAGAATTTTTATAATTTCCAAAGGTAACGAGAGTTTTGTATTGCAAGATGTTGAAATTTTAAAAGACCTAGGATATGATGTCGTTTTGATAAATAGTTGGTTTTGTAAAGAATTAATTCTTGGAAAATTTGATTTAGTAATAAGCTGGTTCTTTAGTAGGCATTCATTAATTCCTCTGTTTCTAGTTAAAATGTATGGCAAAAGAATATATTGTATTACAGGAGGGCATGATACAGCATGTCTACCCGAGATTAAATACGGGATACGTAGATACGCAATTATAAATTTTATTATGAATATTTTATTGAATTTTTTTGATAAAATCATTGTAAATAGTAATTATATTGTTAATGAGTTGGAAAATAGGGGATTTGTAAATAATGAAATTACGGTTGCTCATCATTTTATCAGACAAAATGATTTGAAATTTAATGAAGAAAATACAAGGAAGAAACAAATCGTTTTTGTCGGTGGTGTCAATACCTCTAACTTAGAAAGAAAGGGGCTTAGATTTTTTTTAGAAACAAGTAAAATAATAAATAATTACGAATTTATATGTGCTGGCAGAATTGATTATAGTTTAAATGAGTATTTGAAGGATTTTCCGTTGGTTAAATTTACAAATTATATACCTGAAGATGAATTAATTGATCTAATTAAATCATCTTCTATTATCTTGCAGCCGAGTTTGCATGAAGCTTTCGGATTGGCTGTAGTTGAAGCCATGTCATTTGGTGTTGTTCCAATTATAAGCCATAATTCTTGTGGACTTGTTGAGGTAGCCGGTAAGTATGCATATTACATTGAGGATTTCGTATCTGTTCAATCTTTGATTTTAAGTATTGAAAAGACTGCAAATTTGGCATATCGTCGGGATATGAGTTTTTTTGTTTTGAATGAGTATTCAAAACAAAAACGATTATACAAATTCAAAGAGTTAATTGAAGAATGTTAGTTAAAGAAGATAAAAGCATTTCCTTTTTATTCTTTTACATCATTCAATTAGTTGTAAGGGGATCTAGTGTAATAATTTATTTGAATTGGTTAAATGTTAATGATAATTTGCTAATTGCTAATTCGTATACAACCTTTACATATCTGTTGTCATTGACACTAAATATTTTTACCTATGGTACTTTTAGTTTGAGATACATACACGGGAATTTAATTTGGAGTGTAAAAAATTCAGGCTATGGTGCTTGGATTATTATGACGTCATTATTTTTCATTAGTGCATTTTTTTTATTTGATATAATTAGTTTACCATATTTGCCATTAATATTTTTGAATATGTTGATTTATGAAATGACAATTATTCAGATTCAGAAAGACAGAAAAATTTCAACTCAAATTTTTATAAACTACCAATTATTTACTGCGAGTATTGCTATGGTTATGAATATTTTTTTCAAAATTGATATTCTATGGATGCTGTATTTTTTTCAAATTGTATTATTGATATTTTATGCAAACACACTCAAATATTTGGTTTTGGAATTATTTGATGCGCGTTTCAACTTTCGAAGGTTAATTGTTTTTATGAAAAAATTCAAATTGATCTTATTGAATAATTTTATAGGACTTATTGCTTGGACTATCGTCCCTTTGATTTTTCGCAGTTTATATTTTTTAGATTTGGAATTGTTGATTAAATACGAAACTTTGTTAAAGATTATGTTGTTGATTTATACTGTGAGTTCTATTTTCTTTACTCAGTTACATTTAAGTAATTTGTTAAAAGGGAGAAGTCTAATTTTGTATTCAACTTTTTATTTTATCGCCAGCGCTCCGATAATATACTTTTTCCATGATGATATTTTCTCGATTTTTCAAAAATTGAATATTGTAAAAGATTCAACACATATTAAAGCATTCTTTGGATTTGCACTTTTGTTTGGGAATATATTAATACTCTTGAATCTGCAACGAATACTTTTTATTAGAGAAAATAAACTAAATCATTTAAATTTTACTGATTTAGTCACGATGCTTGTTTTGATATGCTTTAGTTTTCTTGTTCTAGATACATTGAGCAATTTAATATATTTAATATTTGGCGTTTTAAGCTTTCTAGTACTGTTTCTTCATGCGAGAGTCTATAGATATACTTAATTTATTTCTCATTCTTGTTAGTTCAGGCTTGATTATATTGAATAGGAAAAATATGACTATGCTCTTTTTTTTTATATTCAATTTTGCCTCTATTTTGGTTTTTTACCTTCAGTATTATTTAGGATTTTTTGAAAGGTTTTCGGGTAGATCTTTGCTTCCAGGAACAGTTGAACTAACTATTGAAAGGGTTTCTTTATATATTGGATCATTAGTAATTATTCATTATATCACTAATTATAAAATTGTTGAAAGGATATATAAGTCTGATCGTGGTTTGAAATTTTATCTTTTATGTTTGCTTTCATTGTTATTTGCTTCCCCTTTGTTTTTTTTGGGAGAGGGAAAGGGGGACTTCTGGACTGTTGCATTATTAATGGTGCCGGTATTAATATCGTATAGACTTGTAAAATCAGATGCTAATCTTGTATTTAAATTTTTCTTTGTTATAGTAGTTTTAGGCTTGTTAATGCTTAAATCTTCCAAAGGGATTTTTTTAAACTATCTTGTCGGTTTTCTGGTTGTGTCTATTCAAAAATACAACTTCAATTCAAAACTCATTTTTTTAGGATTAATTCTCTCTTTTTTTATTGGATATTTATTTGACTTAAACTATAAAAAAGAGTATCTTTCTGGTAATAGTTTTTCTTATGTTTTTGAACGTGAATATTCTGTTGAAGTATTCATGAAAGTTGAAGAGGTTGATAACTATTATAAATATATTTTGTTGGAATTCTATGATGTAATTCCTAGTGCTCTGCTTAGTCAATTTGGAATAGTTAAATATGGAAATAGTAGGGTTTTATTTAATGATTTTAATATTGATTATGCTGGCGATACTGCGGGGTATTACATTGGTTCGTTAACGTACGTTGGATTGATTAATTCATATTTAGGTAAATTAATTTATCTATTTTGTATAAGTATGCTTCTTAGATATTTTGTTATTTTTTTTAACAAATCTTACGTAATTGGTTTAATAGTATTTAATATGGATTTTCTTTTTAATGGGAATTTTTCATATTTCTTAATTTTATTTTTTATACCTGTCTTAGTTATTAAACTACTGAATTTGTTAATGCAACCATTTTACAATGAATAAAGTTTCTATTATTTGTCCTATATTGAACGAGGAAAAATATATGCGTTTTTTCCTTGAATCAATTTTACATCAGACATTAAAAATTGATTATGAGGTTATTTTGATTGATGGAATAAGTACGGATAGGACTAGAGAAATTGTACATGATTATTTGTTAAAATATCCAAATTTATCATTGCTGGATAATCCTTGTCGTTTTACTCCACATGCGCTTAATATAGGTATAGATAATTGTAAAGGTGATATGCTAGTTCGTGTTGATGCACATTCGATATATCCTTCTAATTACTTGGATACTTTGATTGAAGCTTCAATTAAATTAAATGCTGATAATGTAGGTTGTATTGTTAATACATTGCCTTCGACAAATTCGAAAAAATGTAAAGCAATAGCATATGTGATCAGTCATCCATTTGGTGTTGGCAATTCTTATTTCCGCATTGGAACATCAGAGATTAGAAAAGTTGATACTGTTCCATTTGGTTGTTTTAAGAAATCATTATTCGATACAATAGGACATTTTGACGAAGAGTTACTCGTAAATCAAGATGATGAATTTAATTCGAGAATTTTGAAGAATGGTGGTCAGATTTATTTGTTGCCAAATATTTCTGTTGATTATTTTGCTAGAGATTCGATAAGGAAGACAATGAAAATGTTTTATCAATATGGCTTATATAAACCATTGGTTAATTTGAAGATTGGAAGGAGGACATCTACTAGGCAACTTTTTCCAATGCTATTTTTAGTAGGCCTATGTATAGGCCCACTGTCAATGTTTATTGATACGAAAATATTTTATCTATATATATTTATAATTAATTTATATTTTTTTATCGGAATATTTTTCTCATTGAATACATTTGAAAAAATTAAGGAAGGTGTTGTCCTATTTATGCCATTAATTTTCTTTTTGGTACATATTTCCTACGGTTATGGTTATATATTTGGAAAAATTAAATTACTTTCTGGGAAAAATTTAAAAAATAGTATTAAGATAACACGATAATTTATGGATTCTAATATAATTTCTACAAAGTATAGTATCAGCTTTTCTCCACCACACGTTGATTCTGACGTTATAGAGGAGGTTGTCGATGCGTTAAATTCTGGCTGGATTACATCTGGCCCAAAAGTAAGATCATTAGAAGAAGAAATTTGTAAAATAAGTAAAGTTTCAAATGCGGTTTGTGTAAACTCTTGGACATCTGGTGCTATTTTAGTACTTAAATGGTTTGGCTTAAAGGAAGGGGATGAAGTAATTGTACCCGCATATACCTATAGTGCTACTGCTCTTGCCGTTTTACATTGTGGAGCAATCCCAATAATGGTAGATGTTACAGGAGACTTTACCATAGATGTAAATGCAGTAAAAAATGCAATAACACCAAAAACGAAAGTGATTATGCCTGTTGATATTGCTGGTTGGCCTTGTGATTATAATTTAATTAATGCATTAGTTAATGAATATTCTATAAAGAAACTTTTTATTGCAGAGACTCATAAACAAACGCTTTTAGGTAGAATTCTCATTATTTCAGATGCTGCACATTCAATTGGGGCATTTTATAATGGCTCACCAGCAGGTAGGTTAACAGACATTACAATTTTTTCATTTCATGCAGTTAAAAATATTACTACAGCTGAAGGTGGCGCTATTTGTTTGAATTTGCCGGATTGTTTTAGCAATGATGAAGAGTATAAGCTAATGAAGCTTTATTCACTCAACGGTCAAAACAAAGATGCTTTTACAAAAGCACAATCAGGAGGCTGGAAATATGACATACTTTTTGCCGGATTAAAAGTGAATATGCCAGACGTTTGTGCCGCTATAGGTTTGGCTCAGATTAGAAAATATGATAGTTTATTGATTAAAGAAAGAGAAAGGGTTGCTAGAGCATATCATGCATTCTTTTCTAAATATAAGCAGTTTGAATTGCCTCCTTTGGAAGATGAAAACAGAAAGTCATGCTTTCATTTGTATGCGCTTCGTTTAAATAATTGCACGGAAGACCAAAGAGATTTAATTATAGAGGAAATTACGCAAAAAGGGGTGGCTGTAAATGTGCATTTTATTCCTATGCCTATGTTAACTGCCTTTAAAAATTTAGGCTATAAAATCGAAGATTATCCTGTTGCTTATGACAATTATTCTCGAGAAATTTCTTTGCCTATATATCCGCAGTTAACCAACGAGCAGGTGGAATATATCTGTGAGACCGTTCTTTCTTCTTTTAAGAAAGTTGTACTTAATGATTAGATTTCTGGATTATTTATTTTCGTTTTTAGGTTTAGTTTTTTTGTTGCCTTTTCTTTTTTTAATTGGACTTATCATCAAGTTGGGTTCAGGAGGTCCAATTTTTTATAAGCAGTCTAGAGTAGGTTTAGATGGAGTAGAATTTAGTGTTTATAAATTCCGTTCTATGCGGTTAAACTCAGATAAGTTAGGTTTAATAACTTTTGGAGGGCGGGATCCAAGAGTGACGCCCATCGGGTATTATTTAAGAAAGTATAAATTGGATGAATTTCCGCAACTCATTAATGTACTAAAAGGTGATATGAGTTTGGTTGGACCACGGCCTGAGGTTAGAAAATACGTCGACTTATATACTCAAGAACAGAAAAGAGTATTAACAATTCGTCCAGGCATCACAGACTGGGCATCAATAAATTATCGTGATGAAAATGTCATTCTAGGGAAGTCTTCAAATCCGGAGAAAGATTACATAGAAAAGGTAATGCCAGATAAATTGAGGTATAATATGATATACATCAATAAATATGGTGTATTAGAGTATTTGAAGATAGTTTTTACCACTCTATGGAAAATTGCATTCTAGTTGAACCTAGTTTTCTGTCAATATTACTTAGTAGAAACATAGCCCAAGATGCTTGCCCACCTCATAGGGCACTACCTCAAACCCACCTTTCTCCCCCTTCTCGGTAAAAATCTACCAACCCCGCCACCCAGCCTTTCCGCCAGCAATTGCTTAGTATTTACTAGGCTTTTTTTGTTTTTAGACAATGCCAATTTAAAATTTATTGGGTGCCGTAGGCTTGCCCATAAGTAGGAGCCGATATGGGCGGAGCGGGGTATAATTCGTGAAACGATTTTTTGGGTAGATTGTTTGCACGCGATTTAATTCAAAAGTTTATAATAAAGTGCAGTTTATTGCTTTAATTGATGTATTTTGTATGACAACTATGTATTTGTCAAAATAAAGTGCAATAAAAAGCTCTTTTAGTTGAAAATTAAAATTATTTCTCTATTTTTGCATCAAATAGAGCATTATGAAGCACCTTGACGATTTGATTCAACAAATTAAAGAGCGAAGAGAAAGCCTAAAGATTACGCAAGAAAGCTTGGCGGATCTATCAGGCGTTGGGCTCCGTACCATAAAACAGCTGGAGGGAGGTAAAGCAAATCCCACCTTCAACACCCTACAAGAAATTGCAGATGTACTCGGTCTGGAATTGGCTTTACAAGTTAAAAGACTCAATAAAGTATGAGAACAGGGCAAGTTTATTATAAAAACCAATTGGCAGGTATGCTGAGTCAACTAGATAACGGAAGTTTTGTTTTTCAATATGATGAACAGTGGTTGAATGACAGCAGTAAGCCATCCATAAGTTTGACCTTTCCGAAAAACAAAATGGAATTTCAATCGCCAACACTTTTTCCATTTTTTTTCAATTTGATTCCAGAAGGGGTAAACAAACGTTTGTTATGCAGTAAAAAGCGAATAGACATGTATGACTATTTCGGAATCTTGCTAGAGGTTGCTGGTGGTGATACGATAGGTGCAGTTAAAGTAATAAAAATGAATGACCAACATGGAAATAAATAGATGTCCAGGAACTTTAGCTGCAGGCTTTACTGCCTATAGTAGAACTTGTCTTAAGCGTGTTTTTAATGGAAGTAAGGTAAATCATATTCTTCCGTATGCTTCTTTGCAGTCCAATCACAACAGCGAAGACTCCTTTGAAGAGAATGCGAGCCGTATGTCTATTTCAGGCGTACAGGAAAAGTTTTCAATCATTCAATTGAAAAATAAGATCCGATTAACCAAGGAAGGAGAGCAAGGTACACATATACTAAAACCTATTCCAAGTGGTTCAAAAAACGCAGATCAAATGCCGGCGAATGAGCACTTAACCATGCAAATTGCCCAACAAGTATTTGGCATTGAAACAGCAGAGAATGCATTAATCTTTTTTGGAAATGAAGACCCTGCTTACATCACCAAGCGTTTTGACGTTTTACCAGGTGGTCTCAAATTGGCCCAAGAGGACTTTGCCTCTCTTGCCGGAAAGAGCCCACAAACCCATGGGACAGATTATAAATACTTAGGTAGTTATTGGGATTTATTTGAACTCATGCGGGAATACATACCAAGCTATAAGGTTGAATCGATCAAACTATTTAAATTGTTGGTATTCAACTACCTCTTTTCAAATGGCGATGCGCATTTGAAGAATTTTTCAATCATCGAAACGCCACAAGGCGATTTTAAATTAAGCCCAGCTTATGATCTATTAAACAGCCGAATTCACATCGAGGATAAAGATTTTGCTTTAGATGAAGGATTAATTCCGGCGAGAATGGGACAAGGAAATGTTGCTAAGCAATTTCGATTGCTAGCGGATTATGCTGGAATACAAGAAAAACAAACAAACGCCATAATGGCTTTGATGGTCTCAAGAACCGAACAGGTTACAAATTTGATTGATGCATCCTTTCTAAAAGACAGGATTAAGCGGAGCTACCTGCAAGGGTATCAGTTGAAGCTTAAAAAGTTGGGTGAATGAAACAAAAATATATGCGATTGCATATAAAATAGGTTATTGGGCTAAATTATATGTAAAAGCATATACAATTGTGTTTCGTTGCTGCAAAAATCCGATGGCATGATGGTTCTTCGGTCTTGTTTTTTGTAAATTATAGCGGTTTATTGATTTGGATTTTTGTAAATTTCAGAGCTTTATTGATTTTGTTTTTTGTAAATTATGGCGGTTTATTGGTTTGTATTTTGTATTTTTGTCATGTTATTGATCTAAATTGAGTAATAAAAAATGTATATACAAAGAAAAATAGATGTTGAATTGCTTGCCTGGCAAAAGTCGTCGGCAAGAAAGCCTTTACTCATCAGAGGTGCCCGGCAAGTTGGGAAATCAACAGCAGTGAGGAACTTGTCTAAGCAGTTTGACTATTTCATTGAAATCAATTTTGATGAGCAATCGGAGTACCAAAATTTGTTTGCCAATACCTCAGATATTAATGATTTAATCGAGCAGTTAGCGATCATCACGCAAACTGAGATAATCGAAGGACGGACCTTGATTTTTCTAGACGAAATACAAGCAAGTTTACCTGCAATCTCTAAGCTGCGTTATTTTTATGAAAAAAAACCAAATTTGCATGTCATTGCTGCAGGTTCGTTATTAGAATTTGCATTATCGGAACTACCTTCCTTTGGAGTAGGAAGGGTTCGGTCTTTGTTTATGTATCCCTTATCTTTTATTGAATTTTTGGGTGCTTTAAATGAAAAGCCGCTGGCTAGTATGATACAGCAATCAAATTCCGCGAAACCATTAAATCCTATATTTCACGAAAAACTAAAAATTTATTTTAAGAAATTTTTGATCATAGGGGGAATGCCTCAGGCCGTTCAAACTTATGTTGCCAAGGGCGATTTATTGGAGGTTCAACGAATTTTGGATGATTTAATCATCGCCATACAAGCAGATTTTGTGAAATACAAAAAGCAAATACCTCCAACAAACATCAAATCTGTTTTTGAAAGTGTTGTCATGCAAGTGGGGGCCAAGTTCAAGTACTCCAACGACTTAACTTCTTTGACCAGCCCAGTGATCAAGCAAGTGGTGGATCTCTTGGAAATGGCAGGTTTGGTTTATCGGGTCACCCATTCATCGAGCAACGGCATTCCAATTGGGGCAGAGACTAATCCGAAGAAAACCAAGTTACTGATTTTTGACACTGGAATTTATCAAAGGATATTAGGGCTTGATGTCGCTTCACTTTTATTAAAAGATGATTTTGAAGTCATTAATAAGGGGAATATCGCGGAGTTGTTTGTTGGATTAGAACTGCTTAAATCAAATGACGCTTACGAAAAAACAGCATTGTATTACTGGCATCGGGAAGCCAAGAATAGCAAAGCTGAAGTGGACTACGTAATTCAAATTCAAGATTTTATAGTTCCTGTAGAAGTTAAAGCGGGCACAAAAGGAGCGATGCAGAGTATGTACTTGTTTATGGATGAAAAGAAATCGAGATATGGAGTGAGGCTATCTTTAGAGAATTTTACTGAATATGAGAAGGTCAAGGTGCTTCCTTTGTATGCCGTATCAAATATCAATACGCTCGGATTATGAAATCCAATAATCAACAACAATTTGCAATGCTTATTGGATTACAATCAAAAGTTTATAATGTGCAAAATCAAAGACTTGAAGGCACTTTGAGTACATCTAGGTATTGGCTTCTCAAAACTGTTTGCATAGAACGAGGATACTTTAAATTCCTAAAACTTCATAAAAATCAAAAGTTTTAGGAATTTAAGAACTAAAAATTGTGGATTATTCCCCATTTTTACTGTTTGGCTAAATTATGATTACGTTGATTATCAATAACTTACATGGTGCGCAATTTGGTGCGCAGGTGAAAACTAACTAACTCATAATCAATAGTAAAATACCCTATAATTGTGGTGGTTCAAAGTGTATTCTCAATTCGATTTCTTTTATTTGCGCTTTGTTTTCTTTGCTTTCTTTTTTTCAAAAAAAGATTCATAATCTGCAAGGCGTTTTTCCCAAATCTTTTGGTAAGTTTTTGTGTGTTCCTCCTCAGCCGGATTAAGTTTATACTCCAATAAGAAGTTACTTTCTGTTTCTGTCTCGCCGGGTTTGATGGCCAATTTTTGCAGCCCAGCTTTGCTCTTACTAGACATAATACTGTCTTATTCTGCCTTGAAAAAGAATTGAATAAACTGCCACAGTGCAATAAGATGCTTTCATAAATAAAACGCAACTATGACAAAGTAAGCATCAGGAAGGGAATTGATTTTAAGGTACTTTAATGGGAATAATTACTTGAAAAGAAATTTGTACACCTGCATATGCTTGCAATTCTGTAAACGACAAGATTACCGGGTATTGTTAATGAGCTGATACAGTTCTTTAAGTGTTTTAATTTTCAGTTTAACCCTTGTTCTATAGATGCAAACCCTCACAGATTCTTTAGAAATACCCAACATACTGGATATGGTGGCTTGGTTTTGTGTCGTTTTTAGAAGTATCATCATTCTCAATTCAGCTTTTGATAAAACATTGCCGTATTTAATGTGGATTTGAGAATAATAATTGGCGTGGATCTCTTTAAATAGTTTTTTGTACCTAATCCAATCATCCTCCGTAAGTATTTTTAAATTTTCTAGCGGTTCAGCCTGTGAGATGATATGAGCACTTTCTGAATTGTAAATGGCATTATTGAGTTGATCAATCTTCGAAATCAACTCCAATATTTTTCCTGATAATTTTTCAATTTTCTCAGCATTTAGCAATTCTCTATCGTGTTTTTGAATGTTCATTTTTTGTATCTTACAGATACATGGTTAAGGGTATAATCGTAGCTAAACTATTTGTTATTATTCGGATTAAAAGGCTCTAAATTAATTGGTCTTTCGCTCTGTTGTTGGATTTTGTTGTCGTCTTTTGTAACATGAATAATGACAGCAAACAAAAATGATAAAAGGATAATGACGAATATTGTTTGTATAAATAATGAGGAACCTTTTTGTTCTATAATGCTCATAAAATTGCTCTGTTTAATTGGGTAAAATGGCTTCTACTTGTTTATTGCTTGGGCTATTGAGTTCAAAATTGTACATCTCATCATTGATGAGAATGTTTTGAAACCTGTATTTTTTATCTAGCCGGTTACTGATTCTTTTTTCAATGGCAAATTGGTCTAACAAATCAACGAAATTGTTGCTTATGGCTTTGCCAGAGAGCGAGAGCATGAAGAACTCAAAATTTCGGAATGGTATTGATTTGTAGATAATACCTGCGGTGTTGTGTTTGTTGAAAACACTAAAGTCTAAGTCTTTTACTGAATGAACGGTAGGGATTAATTTGATGCCGTTGTTTTTAAGACTTAAGGTTTTGTACAATGTGCTAAACTCGGGGGTTTCTACGCTTGCAAAATCACATAATACCACATCAACTTTAACGGTAAACTCTGCTTTTGAACACTGCTCAGGGCTTAAAATAAGTATTGATTGAACGGTATTTATTTTTTTTAAGAATGATTGCATTCCTGAAATATAAATTTCGCTGCTGTCGATCAATAATACGGTCATTTAAAACACAAATTTATGTCAGTTTCTGCGTTCTAATTCCGTTGTAACTATTTGTAACACTAATTGATACATATAGTATCAATTAAAATGAAAATATATTATTTTCGAGCAAATTAATTGTTAAAAATAAAGCAAAATGCCTTTAATCTGTTACAATCTGTTACAAAATGCTTTTGCGTTTTTCTTAAAGGAATAATGTCTTTAATTTGCGCAACATATTTAGTTTTAAATAACTATAAAGATCTTTTGTGTATTTGTGTAAAAAAAGGGTAAGCGAAAGTTTGCCCTTTTGTGTTTTTAATCAATGGATTAAAGTGGTTTTTGTCGGATGGGGTAAAACCTTAGAACAACGAATTTTTAATGCAAACTACAACCTAAGGGCCTTGAGCTTCAAGGCGCTGCAGAGGTCTTTAATCCCTCTCCAAACCCTCAAATTCTGTTTCTCCCTCACTTTTTGCAATAACCAAGGTAGCAACACCATTGCCGATGAGGTTGGTGATGGCGCGGGCTTCGCTCATAAATTTGTCGACGCCCAATAGGAAGGCCAGGCCTTCGACAGGTATGCGGTGAAGCGCCGTGAGGGTAGAGGCCAGCACAATAAAGCCGCTGCCAGTAACCCCTGCTGCGCCTTTTGAGGTAATCATTAGAATGCCTATAATGCTGAGGAGTTCAAACACTCCAAGCTCAACTTTGTACAGTTGGGCAATGAACAATACCGACATGGATAAATATATGGAGGTGCCATCTAAGTTAAAAGAGTAACCCGTTGGAATGACAAGGCCAACAACTGGTTTGCTGCAGCCCATTTTTTCCATTTTTTTCATAATCGATGGAAGCGCGGCTTCTGACGAAGAGGTTGCCAATACGATGAGTATTTCTTCCTTTATTTTCTTTAAAAATTTAGTCAGACTTAGCTTGTAGTAGCGCATAATACTGCCCAATACCAAGAAAATAAACAAGGCCATGGTAAGGTAGACGCAAAGCATCAGCTTGCCCAAAGGTATGAGGGTGCTTAGTCCGAACTTGCCTATGGCGAAGGCCATCCCTCCGAATGCGCCAATGGGCGCCAGGTACATTACATATTTTAAGCCTTTGAAAACAACAAAGGCTGTTTTGTCCAAAAAGCGAATTGCCTTCTCTTTTTGTTTTAAAACCGTAAGGGCTATTCCGCTAATCAGCGCCAAGAGCAATACTTGAAGGGTAAAGTTGGAGAGGAAAAAACCTTTCCATGAAAATGGTTTGGCGCCTTTGGTGAACGTTGAGGCATCGGCGGCGCTTAAGCCGCTCATGTCGATGTTGCCGGGTTCGAAAATATAGGCCACCAAAACGCCAAGAATTAAAGCAAAGGTGGTAACCACTTCAAAATAGAGCAAAGACTTAACACCAATGCGGCCCACTTTTTTCATGCTGCCAACGCGGCTAATGCCTAAAACAATGGTGAGAAAAATAATTGGACCAATAAAAACCTTGATGATGTCGACAAATGTTTTGCCAATAATCTCCATTTTAACCGCTGTCTTTGGGTAGAAATGGCCCAGGTAAATACCTGCTATAATTGCCACCAAAACATGGAAGGCGGTATTGCTGAGTAGGCGGTATGAAAACGGTTTTTTTTCTTCCATTTAATCGCTGGGCAAGTTAACTGAAATTTGTGCATTAAATAGGCATGTTGATTAAAAAACCATCTTGTCAATTTTTAAATTTAGGATCAATGTGCGTCAGGACCAAATGCCTACCCCAAGCAGCAGCGTGAGCCCCATGTGTTGTTGCGCTTTGGTTTTGCTTGTGCTTGTTGGCGGAGCAGCGCAAGCTCAACAGGCACATTTGTAAAACAAGCATAACAAATATGGGCAATAGCGGATGCTTGGAAATGGGTGGCTAAAGCTTAATCTTTTCTAAAGTTTCACACAGTTTGGAGAGGTCTTCTTGGCTTTGTTCGAGGTGAAACACGAAGCGCAGCAATTGTCCGCCCATGCTGATGGCTTTAATGCCTGCCTCCTCCAGTTTTTGAATTAGGGTTGAGGGGGCAAATTGTGGGTGCACCTGAAAAATGACAATATTGGTTTCTACAGGGTAAACTTTTTCAATCCAATTGGTCCTGTTTAATACCTGTTCAACTTGTTGTGCATTGCGGTGGTCTTGGGCCAAGCGTTCTATATTGTTTTGCAAGGCGTACAAACCAGCAGCGGCTATAAATCCGGCTTGTCGCATGCCTCCACCCATTGCTTTGCGAATTCTGCGTGCTTTGTACAGGTGTTCTTTGCTGCCTAATAACAATGATCCAACTGGGGCGCCCAGTCCTTTGCTCAAGCAAATTGAAATCGTGTCAAACAGCCCGCCGTATTGTTTTGCTGTTTCGTTTTTTGCTACCAGGGCGTTAAACAAACGCGCCCCATCTAGGTGAAAAGCCAATTTGTTTTCTGTGCAAACGGCTTTGATGGCTTTAAGTTCTTCAAAGTCCCAGCAAGCGCCGCCACCTTTATTGACTGTGTTTTCGATGCTTACCAAGCGGGAAGCTGGATAGTGTACATTGTCGTCGTTAATATTTTTGCGTACATCCTGGGCAGTAAAACGGCCGTAATGCCCTTGAATAAGCCGCACCGAAGCGCCGCTGTTTGAGGCAATGCCGCCACCTTCGTATAAATAGATGTGTGAAAGCGCATCGCATATTACCTCATCGCCAGGCTGGGTATGAACTTTGATGGCAATCTGATTGGTTTGGGTGCCACTGCTGCAAAAAAGTGCGGCTTCCATGCCAAATAAATTGGCAGCGTATTCTTGCAGTGCATTGATGCTTGGATCTTCGCCAAATACATCGTCACCAACAGGTGCATGCACCATGGCTTCTAACATTGCTGGCGTTGGGCGGGTAACGGTGTCGCTGCGCAGGTCGATTAAGTTTTTAGGCATGGGGATTGAGTCGGGGAAAATAAACAATTATTATAAAAGCTTGTGCTAAATTTTATTCTTTTTAATTAAAACAATTGAACCGATTATTGAATAAGATTGTAAGCTTTTATCTGTCTTATTCTGAATCATTCCTATATCCGCATTGGTTAAATTATGTACAATCAACCGCTGTGATGTTAGGGTTTTATTCTTTTTATACTCAGTTTTTAACTTTTGAGCATTTAGATCTATTTGTTCGTATAGTATTAATTCTTATGTTTGCATTGAAAGAATTTATTGTGGCGGGCTAGGTTTTATGTGTCTTAAAAGTATTTCCAAGTTTTAGAAGGCCTATTTCCGAATAATTTCTTGAACGAAGCCAACAATAGTATAAAACTATAATCCCTAGAATTATGAATGACATTGAAATCGAGAATCAAATTAATTATTTACAAAAACAATATACGGATTTAAGATTAGCTTTTGGCTCGCTTTCAAACAATCTTGATAACACGGCTTTTATAAGTGGTGCATTGGTTAGTGCTGGGAAAGCGGCCGAGCTAATACTCAAATGTGTCTATAGAAAGGAAAAAGTGATGGATTCGAAAATTCCTTTGGACAAAGCAGATGAAATAAAGAAGCAAGAATCTGACAAATTAATGCTTGATGATTTAATTAGGCTAGTTGGTGATAAAGTTCCATTAAGGCTTATTCCGCATTTAAGAAACATTCAAGCCTGGAGAAATATTGGCAGCCATGACAAAGGGGATATAAATGAAACAGTCAATGCAAGCACTCTGCAAGTGGTTTCAGTAGCCATGAATGAGTTGGTTATTTGGTTCGTCGGAGAGTATTTAAATCATGACACAAGCGGATTTGACGCTACACTATCTTCTTCTGATGTAAAAACAAATATTGAAGATTACCAGCAATGGATAGAGGCGTATTGGTATGCCATGAAGGATCTTACAATTTCAAAATTGGAGCAAAGTCAATTGGATTTTTTAGCCAAAAAAATCAAGCTAACTGAAGAAGTTAAAATGGAATTTATTAATCAATTCATTCGAGACAAAGAGGGTTTTGTTGAATTGGTTTCAGAGATATTTGCACATAACATATTTACAGCGGATGATTTAGAGCATTTGGAATACATAAGAAAAGAAAGCTGTATTGCTGTAAAAGAAGCAAAAGAAATTATTTTAGCACTGCCAAATTCTAGTTCTTTTTCTCATTTTTTATTGACAGAGAATCTAGATTTTGCTTGGTTTGAGAAGGTAAGCACCACCGCATCAAATTCTATTGACAATACTCAAGTTGATTTATTGGCACTTGAAAACACAAGCAATAAAAGCGCAGATACCCTGGTCGATTTTGTGTCTGAAGAAGCTGAAACATTAGAAACAGAGGATGAAGAGCTGCAAGAAGAAATAGTATACGATGACGAAATTGTAACTGTTACCCAAACTTTTTACACCAATCAAGTTAAGTATGAATATTTATTCGACTATAAGTACGATTATTTGAAAATGAATTTTATGCAGATTGAGGTTAACCATAAAACGCTTGTCTTTGTTAATGATATCAACGAAAATTATAAATTCAGCAGGTCCGTAAATAGGAATGAGAATAACTTCAACCGCCCTCTTTTTTGGGCATGGGAGACGTTCGACATTAACACACTTGATGCAATTGATTTATCTATGGGAACTGGCTTCAACAGCATTAAGGTGGATATTCCTTATAATAATATTTTCCCCTCACATACGCTATTTAAACGGTTTGATTTAGGGCAATCTGTCGAAATTATTATTGATCGATTTCCAAATGATACCCAATATTACCAGGTAAATATTGTCTTTGGTCCTGCCGCTCAGCGCATCAATAACAGACAAATTATTTTTTCTTATAAATTAAAGTTTGGCGTTTGTCTTTTGTGATAAATTAAAGAGTAAAAATCTAAATTGATACATAAATTGATTTGCACAAATATTAAAGATATTTAATCCTTTTTAGCAAAATATTTATACCTATAATTGACCAATGAAAAGAGTTCACCATTTTGGTCGTAGCCACTTTTACTGCTAAGTATACCTTTGTCGTTAAAAGTGAATTACAAAAAACTAAAGGCTATTATTAACCCTTTAGTCTTCTTGCAAAAAGGCTGCCTTTTAAACGCTTGCTGCTTAAGTGTAGGGCCCAAAACAAGGGAACTAAAGCGGCGACAAAAAGCGCCATTTTGATCCTAAGCACAAAACCAATTGGGTCGGTCAATACCGTGCTTGGAAACATCGCTTGAATGTTGTCAACTTGGCTAGGCAACAAAATCATTACCGTAATAAAACTGCCAAACAGTGCGTAAAGTGAGATTTCTAAAGAAAGGGTTAAGCCTGCATGGGTTTGTGCGTCCATGCTGCGCGGGCCGAACAGGGCGTCTAATTCAATTCCACGTTGAGAATGCAGAAAAACAGAGTTGGCTTTTAGCGCTTGTTTGTTTGTTTGTGAATTCATTTTCAGAAGCTATTTATAACTATGACGGTGATTCCTTCAAAAGGTTGCCTTTGGAATCGATTAATTCTACAAATATATGTAGTAAAATAGGTAAGGGTTCGATTTTTTACTACATTTTTTGTTGATAAAGCTGTTTATTTGGGTTTCGATGCCCGCATAGCTTATCGATTTGTATTTCGAATTTGTTTTGGACTACATCTAAAACAAAAGAATATTCTTGTTTTTAAAAGCCACACTTGTAGGGTTTCTACAAAAATGGACTTTTGTGGAAAAGATCCAGTCTTTTGCTGTTTTGATAGTAGAAAAGCGCAGTTGATTTGGAAGACATTCAAATTCAGAGTGCATAATCAAAGCAAAGCGGTTTTGATTGTTTTTAAATGCTTGCCTCAAATTCAGATCTGTGCATTTGCATTAAAAGCTGTGTTTTCCAAGACCAAGGTTTTTAAGTGTTAATGAATTGGGTGCTTCGTAAATTTTAATTGGCTTATTTATACTCTTTTGTAAAATATTAGAAAATTATTTGCAGCAAAATGAAGCTGGGTTTTGTCAAAGAATTTAGAAAACTGTTATCAAATGTTCATGCTGCGTTTTACGATTGTGTTTGTGTTGATCAAGTTCATTATAGGGCGGGATATGTGTGTTTTTTTATTCAATAAAGTATTGTTATTTTGCCTTTTATTAAATGCCCGCCCTACAATGAATTCTAATTCGGAATCAATTTTAGTCATTGATGATTTTCATCCCTGTTTTGTTCAGAATCTGCTGGATCAAGGTCTGAGTGTCAATTATAAGCCCGATTTCAATATCAGCGCCGATTTTAAGCATTTACAATCTGCCGAAATTGTGGCAGTTCGAAGTAAAATTAATTTTACCTCAACCCTTTTGGCGGATTTGCCCAATTTGAAATGCATCGCTAGGGGTGGAGCTGGGATGGACAATATCGATGAGGTTTTTGCTGCTGCGCAACACATCACCCTGCTCAATGCGCCAGAAGGAAATAGAGATGCCGTTGCAGAGCATGCGATAGGCCTTTTGTTGAATCTGAACCATAAAATTAGCCAATCGTTTGATGAAGTTAAAAATGGACACTGGAATCGGGAATCCAACAGAGGTTCGGAAATTGGGTCAAAAACCATTGGTATCATTGGGTTTGGAAATGCCGGTTCTGCTTTTGCCAAGAAACTCTCAGGTTTTGATGCCAATGTTGTGGCTTACGATAAATACAAAGTTGTGGAGTCGCCAAATGCGAAGGCCCTTGGTTTGGATCAATTGCTCCAAACCGCTGACATCATTAGCTTTCATGTGCCACTTACCCAGGAGACTAAAGCCATGGTGAGCAAGGATTTGATTGCTAAAATGAAAACTGGAGTATGCATTCTGAATACAGCCCGTGGCGGTATTTGCAGCTTGGAAGATGTGCATATTGGTATAATTAGTGGAAAAATAAAAAGCTTCGGAACGGATGTCTTGGAGAACGAAAATTTGGCGTCTTGGACGGATAAAGAGCGGGTTTTGTTTGCCAATTTAACAGCTAGTAATCAGGTTATTATAACACCCCATGTTGCTGGATGGACCACAGAAAGTTACAAGAAGATTGCAGATGTCCTGGCCAATAAAATTATAGAATATACGACGAAAGCAAAAATTATTTAGATGAATGTTGATTTATAAAAAAAAAATAGTGAAATTGCCTCACTTTTCGACCCTATAATATTGAAATAAAAGTTGTTATTGTAAAAAAATAAATATGAATATAAAGTTTACACTTAAGTCTGCGTTACTAGCCTTTTTGGCATTTGGGTCGTTCCTTGCAGGATACGCTCAATCCAACACTGGCTTTATCCGTGGAACCGTTTACAGAGACAATCGTCCGATTGCAAACGTTCCTGTCATTTTGAGAGACGAAAACGAAGATTCTGTCAGAACGGTTAAGTCTGAGATCAATGGCGAATACTCATTTAGTAACTTGCCCGTTGGATTGTACTCAATTACGGTTAAGGCCATTCCAATTGCAGAAGGCAGAGGTTATGCAGGCTACGAATCTGAGTCGATGAATATTTCGATTGAGGGTCAGGTCTTAAACATCAGTTTGGTAACCAAAGTTCAAGACAAGGGTAATGTTATAGTTGGTGGAACCAAGACCAAAGTTTCTGACGGTGGAACAACCACAACCAAAAAATTATCTGATGCTCAAAAAACGGGTATCAGAAATATGGGTGGTTTTGCTGCCTTGAGTGGTGGTGTTAACAGTGGCCCAAGTGGTTTGTCAAACAGAGGTTCTAGAACAGATGGTAACGCAACCTATATCGATGGTGTGCGTGTTCAAAACGCATCATTGTCGCAAGCTTTTGGTAGCCAAGTGGATATTATGCAAGCGGGTATCCCTGCTCAGTATGGTGACTTTACCGGTTTGGGTATTTCAATTACAACCAAAGGGGGATCTATATCCACCAGAAAAGCGGCCAGTATTGAAGTAAGAAGCAGCAGCATGTTTAATCCTTACCACAACAATTTGATCGAAGGATTTTATGCCGCACCTATTCTATTTAAGACAAATCCAGATTACAAGACTGGTAAAAGTAAAATTAAAAAAATTCCAATTGCCGCAATGAACATTGCCGGAAACTTCTCATACGTTCGTGAGCCTAACCCATCTTACGTTGGTTATTATGTAATCAAAGACGATGTGTTGGCCAATATCGAAAAGAATCCATTGTTAATCAATACCGATGGTGGTTTTGTGCACTCAGCAAACTACCTGACTGAAAACGATTACAACAAGGTAAAAGTGAGACCAAATGTATACGCATTGAATTCTTCAGCCCAAGCGAAATTCGACTTCAGACTCAGTCAATATGCAACTTTAACTGCATTTGGTAACTTTGCTTACAGCAACAGTGTCAATGGTGGCAACAACATCATGGCACACAAGAATAATCCAATGTCAAGCAGCACCTATGCTTTGGGTTACATCAAATACACACAATCATTCAAAGGCCCTGACTCTTTAGCGAAGGCCACCAAAACAACCTTAAACAATACCTTCTTTACCTTGCGTTTTGACTACCAATCAACTTGGGGCAAGTCACAAGACGCAGTCCACCGTGACAATTTGTTTGACTATGGTTACATTGGACAGTTCAAACACTATCCAACCAACTTCTACAGTTATTATGGCAATTTGAACAACCCAACGGGTCAATCAAGAAGATTTATCACTAAAAAGCCAAATGGCGACCTAGATACAGTTTACTTGAGAAACTTCTGGGAACAAACAGGCTTTAGAGACACAGCCATTCGTTTTACGCAGGCGGATATTAATACAGTTAGAGGCAACTACACACAGTCTTTATACGATAAGTATTCTGACTTTGGAGCCAACATCACAAACGATGCACAAATTTTACAAGGTTTAGGTTTGTTAAACGGTTACAGTCCTAACAACATCTACTCTTTATGGAACACACCAGGAACGCCATTGGCAGGTTACAGCAAATCTCAAAATGAAAGATACACCTTATTCGCTATGGGCGAAACGGAGGTGAAAGGTCCTTTAAACTCAGCCAAAAAATCATCTTCTGGCCATAAGCTTCAATTCGGTTTGTCTTACGAACAATCGGTATCAAGAGGATACAGTGTAGGCGCTACCAACTTATGGCGTTTAATGTACCAATACGCAAACAGCCATATTGCCGAATTAGACAAATCAAACCCAATCTTGTCTTATGATGCCAACGGTGTATTTCAAGATACTATTCGTTACAACCGTTTGGTTAATACGTCAAAACAATCCACCTTCGATAAAAACTTCAGAAACAAATTAATTGCCGAAGGTGCTACCGATGTTTACGGTAAAAAGATCTCAGCAACAACCTTTTTGGATGTTAACTCTTATAAGCCTTCTGATTTCAACATCAATATGTTCAGTGCAGATGAGTTGTTAAACAACGGTAGTGCAATTGTTGCTTACCAAGGTTACGACCATCTAGGCAATAAATTGCGTGGCCGTCCGGATGTAAACGATTTCTTACAAGACAAAACAAAACGCAGCATTGGCGCTTTCATGCCTATATATACTGCCGCATGGTTCCAAGACCAATTCTTCTTTAAAGATTTAGAATTCAGATTGGGCTTGCGTATTGAGCGTTACGATGCCAACCAATTGGTGTTAAAAGATGCTTACTCTTTATACCCAATTAAACAAGCAGGTGAGGTAACTGAAATTGAAGGCAACCGTGTGGACCACCCTTCGAACATCGGTTCTGATTATGCGGTGTATGTTGACGATGTTAAAAACCCTAGAAAGATTTTGGGTTACAGAAAAGACAATACTTGGTACGATGAAAATGGTACCCAATTGTCTTCTCCAGATTTAATTGCAAACAGAACCTCTAATGGTAAAATTGCACCTTACTTGGTAGATCCTAACCAAACGGAGGTAACTGCAAATTCATTTACAGACTATAAGCCTAAAGTAAATATTCTTCCACGTATTTTCTTTAAATTCCCTTTAAATAAAACCAGCTTGTTCTACGCTTCATACGACGTATTGGCTCAAAGACCATCTGCTAACAACACCACCATTGATGACTATGTGTTCTTAACACAAAAATCAACCAATGCGATCAACAACCCAGCAATGACCTCAAGATTGACCACCGATTACCAAATTGGTTTCAAACAAGAGATAAGCAAGAATGCTCAATTCAACATCATCTCTTACTACAGAGAGACTAAAAATGACATCTCTGCTTTCCAATACAACAATGCTTACCCTATTACCTATATCTCATACAACAACTTAGATTTTAGTACAGTAAAAGGTTTGATTATGGAGTTGAACTACAAATCAGAAAACAACATCTCATTGTCTGGTAACTATACCTTACAGTTTGCAGATGGTACAGGTTCTAACATCAATTCTCAACGTGCTTTGATTGCAAGTAACCAACCAAACTTAAGATCTCTGTTCCCATTGGGTGATTTGGATATCCGCCATCAATTTAAGGCGATTTTCAACTGGGAATTCTTCGACGGTAAAGGCATTGGTAAAGACAAAGCCAAAAGGGCTTACAAAGGTCCAATCGTTGGAAAAACAAAGATCTTCTCTAACACCAACTTCAACACAGTATTTACGGCAACCTCTGGTTTGCCATACACAGCAACTTCACAACCCGTTCAATTAGGTTCTGTTGACAGAGCGCCAATTAAAGGTACGCCATTCGGATCGCGCTTGCCTTGGCAATTGAACGTGAATTTAAACATTCAAAAGGACATTGCTTTAAGCTGGAAAACCAAAGATGGCAAAGACAAAACGGGCTATGTTCAAGTGTATTACTATGTAACCAACTTGTTTAACACCAGAATTGTTTATGCAGTTAACCCATACACAGGAGCTACAGACGATGATGGATTCTTGAATTCACCAAAAGGTCAACAAGCCCTGGCCAACCAACTAAGCGCTGAGGCTTATAGTTTCTACTACAAGACAGCTGTA
>Ga0209107_10000486_pt1 | contig 23107 bp, 17 predicted proteins | sample LakErihyJuly2011_2_FD_187460 | JGI IMG/M metagenome (GOLD analysis project Ga0209107, IMG submission 187460) | Freshwater microbial communities from dead zone in Lake Erie, Canada - CCB hypolimnion July 2011 (SPAdes) (version 2) | ecosystem: Environmental > Aquatic > Freshwater > Lentic >...
GGAGCCAGTCCGTCGCGGCTTCTGCCGTGCAGCCCAACGTCGATGCCGGCGACATGGCCTTCAAGCAAGGCCTCATCAACAACCGCATCGACATCCTCAGCGAGCTCGATGCCTCGTACAAGAACTTCGGTGCGCGTGTGTCCGGCGCCGCCTGGTACGACTCGGTCTATCGCCAAAACAGCAACGACTACCCCGCTGGTGGCGCACCCAACACGCTGAGCGCCGCCGGTGGTGGCCCCAACAACGTCTTCACGCCGCAAACCCGCCGCCTGATGGGCCAGAAGACCGAGTTCTCGGACGCCTTCGTCTATGGCTCGACCGAGCTCGGCGACAGCAAGCTCAGCGTGCGCGCCGGTCGCCACACCCAGCTCTACGGCGAGACCCTCTTCCTGGGCGCCAACGGCATCGCCTACGCCCAGGCACCCGTGGACCTGATCAAGGCCTTCTCTCAGCCCACGGCGCAGTTCAAGGAAATCGCGCTGCCGGTGAACCAGGTGTCCAGCAACCTGCAGATCAACTCCAAGCTCTCGCTGGGGGCCTATTACCAGCTGGAGTGGCGCCCCATCCGCCTGCCGGCCACCGGCAGCTACTTCAGCCCCGCCGACTTCGTGGGCGATGGCGCCAACCTGCTGCTGCTGCCCAGTGGCGCGGCACCTCGCACCGCCGACCGCAAGGGCTCCAAGGGCGGTCAGTACGGCATGCAGGTCCGCTTCAAGGTGGGCGACGTGGACTACGGCCTCTACGCCGCGCAGTTCGACGAGAAGCTCCCCGTGCCGGTCGTGGACCTGACCACGGGCACCTATGCGCTGTACTACCAACGCAAGGTCAAGACCTTCGGTGCCAGCCTGTCCACCGTGATCGGCGAGACCAACGTGGCGGCCGAAATCTCGACGCGCCGTGACACCCCGCTGGCGCCGCTGGGCGACCTGGTGCTGACGCTCAACCCCACCGCGAACAACCAGGGCAACACGCCCTACGCGCTGGGCAACACCCTGCACATGAACGTGTCGGCCATCTCGGTGATGGCGGCCTCGCCGCTGTGGGACGCCGCCAGCGTCGTTGGCGAGCTGGCCTACAACCGCCTGCTGCAGGTCACGCGTGCACCGACAGGCATGGGCGCGCCCATCCCTGATGCGCTCAACACCACGCACTCCAAGGGCCACCTGGCCGCTCGCCTGGTCTTCCAGCCCGAGTACTTCCAGATCCTGCCGCAGCTGGACCTGCAAGTGCCGATTGGCGTGGGTGTGGGCATCTATGGCCGCTCGGCCGTCTTCCAGCTTGCGCCCGAGCGCGGTGGCGACATGAGCATCGGCTTCAACTTCGACTACCAGAAGACCTGGAAAGCCGGCCTGCAACTCACCCACTACTTCGGTTCTGCCGGCCCTGCGCCCAGCCTGCCTGCCACCGGCCCCACCGGGACCTACGCCAGCTACAAGCAGTACTACAAGGACCGCGACTTCATCTCGCTGACCATCCAGCGCAGCTTCTGACGACACCGCCCCGACGCACAAGGAGACTTTGATGACCCAACACAAGCACATGGTGAACACCCTGGTCGCCAGCACCTTGATGGCCACGATGGCCATGGGTGCCGCCCACGCCGCCGTGACCGCCGACGAAGCCGCCAAGCTCAAGAGCAGCCTGACGCCCCTGGGCGCCGAAAAGGCCGCCAACAAGGACGGCACCATCCCCGCCTGGGACGGCGGCCTCACGCAGGCCACGGGCGCCAAGGTCGGCGACGTGCCGGCCAACCCCTTCCCCAACGACAAGGTGGTGCTGCAGATCACCGCCAAGAACGCCGCCCAGCACGCCGACAAGCTCAGCGAAGGCACGCAGGCCCTGCTGAAGAAGTACCCCGACACCTTCCGTGTCGATGTCTACCAGACGCGCCGCACGGCCTCGGCCCCGGCCTACGTCTACGACAACACCTTCAAGAACGCCACGCGCTGCAAGACCAAGGACACGGGTTGGTCGGTGGAAGGCTGCTTTGGCGGCATCCCCTTCCCCATCCCCAAGGACGGCTTCGAGGCCATCTGGAACCTGCAGCTGCGCGTCGAGGCCGAATCGTTGTCCTACGGCTTCCGCAACATGGTGACCAGCTCGGACGGCGCCCGTGCCCTGGCCACGCGCAACGACATCAACTTCCAGCACCCCTACTACTACAAGGACGGCTCGCCCGAGAGCTGGAGCGGCGAGTACCTGATGCAGCGCTTCAACGCCACCGAGCCGCCGTTCAAGGCCGGTGAGTCGCTGGTCTTCCGCGACAGCATCGACATCAAGAACTCGCGCCAGGCCTGGCAGTACCTGGTGGGCCAGCGCCGCGTGCGCCGCGCGCCCACCGTGGCCTACGACACGCCCGACTTCGTGGCCTCCGGCGCCAACTACTTCGACGAAGTGCAAGGCTTCCTGGGCGCCATCGACCGCTACAACTGGAAGCTGGTCGGCAAGCAGGAGATGTACGTCCCGTACAACAACAACGGCCTGGTCACCGCCAAGCTGGACGACGCCTTCACCAAGCACCACATGAACGCGGACAAGACCCGCTGGGAGCTGCACCGCGTGTGGGTGGTCGAAGCCACGGTCGCCCCGGGCAAGCGCCACGCCGTGCCCAAGCGCCGCTTCTACCTCGACGAAGACAGCTGGGCCCTGACCCTGATGGACGGCTACGACGCCGAAGGCAAGCTGTGGCGCACCACCCAGGCCTACCCCTTCGTGGTGCCGGCCATCCCCGCGGTGGTCATCAAGACGGTCTCGGTGTTCAACCTGCAGGCCGGCACGATGAGCACGGTGCAGGCGCTCAACGGCGAGGCCTACCGCGTCGTGCCGCGCAAGTCGGAAAGCTTCTTCACGGGTGACGCCGTGGCCGCCGACGCCGCGCGCTGACCTCGCCTGACCGGGGCTGGGCCTGGTGCCCAGCCCACCGCTCATTCCGCCCATGCCATCCGCCCTTCGCCCGCCCACTGCCATGCATCCCTCCTGTGCCCCCTCTCCCCGCCGCTGGCTGGCTGGCGCGTGGGTGGCCCTGGCCGCCACAGTCGCCCCGGTCCAGGCCACCACGCCAGCGCCCTCGGTCGCCGCCAGTCAGTTTGACCCGCTGCAGAAATCGGCCGCGCTCAGCAGCCGCGCCCAGGCGGGCGTCTTGCTGTCGGTGGCGCGCGCCGGTGACCGCATCGTCGCGGTCGGCGAACGCGGCACCATCGTGCTGTCCGATGACCAGGGCCAGACCTGGCGCCAGGCCAGCGCGCCCGTCAGCGTCACCCTCAGCCGCGTGAGCTTCGTGGACGCCGAGCACGGCTGGGCCGTGGGCCATGGCCAGGTCGTGCTGGCCAGCCAGGACGGCGGCCAGACCTGGACGCGCCAGCTCGATGGCCTGCAAGCCGCCAAGTTGGAGATGGCCGCGGTGCAGGCCGACCCCCAGGCCAGCGACGAACACCGCAAGCAGGCCCAGCGCCTGCTGGACCAGGGCGCCGACAAGCCCTTCCTCGACGTGCGCTTCTTCGACCGCCAGAACGGCCTGGTCGTCGGGGCCTACGGCGCCATCTTCGCCACCCGCGACGGCGGCAAGACCTGGCGCTCGCGCCGCGCCGACGTGCCCAACCCCAGTGGCCGCCACCTCAACCACCTGCTGGTGCTGGGCAAGGCGCTCTACCTGGCCGGCGAGCAAGGCACCCTCTTCCATGCCGACGGCCTGGACCAGCCTTTCAAAGCTGTGCAAACGCCCTACGCCGGCACCTTCTTTGGCGTGATCGCATCCCGCCAGGGCGACCTGCTGGCCTATGGCCTGCGCGGCAACGTCTGGCGCAGCGCGGCCGGCAGCGGCACCTGGGAGAAGGTCGCCACGCCCGCCCCCGTCACCCTCACCGGCGGCATCTTGCTGGCCGACGGCCGCATGGTCCTGGTCGATGAGGCCGGCAAGTTGCTCGTGAGCCGCGACAGCGGCCAGAGCTTCGCGACCGTCTCGCTCAAGCAGACCGCCTCGTTCACCGACGTCGTGCAAACCCGCGATGGCAGCCTGGTGCTGTCGAGTGCGCGCGGTGCCATGCACGTCCCTGCCGCTGCCGTTGCCGGCACCTCCCCGGGAGCCGCCAAACCATGACCCCCATCTCCGCCACCGAAGCCACGCCGGTCATCGCCCGCGTGGAGGATTTCGACCAGCGCTCCGGCACCGTCGCCGAGCGCCTGCTCTTCAACAACCGCCTCGTCATCGTGGCGCTGTGCCTGCTCGTCACGCTGGTGCTGGGCTACACGGCCAAGGGCCTGAAGCTCAACGCGGCTTTCGAGAAGATGCTGCCCACGCAGCACCCCTACATCGTCAACTACCTGGACAACAAGAGCCAGCTGGGCGGCCTGGGCAACACCATCCGCATCGCGGTGGAAGCGAAGAAGGGCACCATCTTCGACGCGGCCTACATGGAGACGCTGCGCAAGCTCACCGACGACGTCTTCCTCTTCCCCGAGGCCGACCGGCCTTACCTGAAGTCGCTGTGGACACCGGCCGTGCGCTGGACCGGCGTCACCGAAGAGGGCCTGGACGGCGGCCCCGTCATCCCCGATGGCTTCGACGGCCAGCCCGACAGCCTCGACCAGCTGCGCCTGAACGTCGAGCGCTCTGGCGAAATCGGCAGCCTCGTGTCGGCCGACTACAAGTCCAGCGTCATCCTCATCCCGCTGCAGGACAAGAACGCCGAGACGGGCAAGCCCATCGATTACGCCGACCTCTCGGCCCGCCTGGAGCAGCTGCGCGCCAAGTACGACAACGACGCCACCGCGCTGCACATCAACGGCTTCGCCAAGGTCATCGGTGACCTGATCGAGGGCCTGCGCCAGGTGCTGTTCTTCTTCGCCCTGGCCATCCTCGTGTGCGCCGGCGTGCTGTTCTGGTACACGCGCTGTGTGCGCAGCACCCTGCTGGTGATGCTGTGCTCGGTGGTGGCCGTGGTCTGGTTGCTGGGCCTGCTGCCGCTGCTGGGCTTCGAGCTCGACCCCTACTCCGTGCTCGTGCCCTTCCTCGTGTTCGCCATCGGCATGAGCCATGGCGCGCAGAAGATGAACGGCATCATGCAGGACATCGGCCGGGGCACGCACAAGCTGGTGGCCGCGCGCTACACCTTCCGCCGCCTCTTCCTGGCCGGCCTGACGGCGCTGATCGCCGACGCGGTGGGCTTCGCCGTGCTGATGGTGATCGACATCCGCGTCATCCAGGACCTGGCCCTGACCGCCAGCCTGGGCGTGGCCGTGCTGGTCTTCACCAACCTCGTGCTGCTGCCCATCCTGCTGTCCTATGCGGGCGTGAGCCCGGTGGCGGCGCGCCGCAGCCTGAAAGAGGAAACGGCCGAAGCCGAGTCGCAGACCAAGCACCCCTTCTGGGCTTTCCTCGACCTGTTCACGCAGCGCCAATGGGCCCAGCGCGCCTTGCTGGCCTCGGCCCTGCTGGCGGTGGTGGGCTTCGCCATCAGCCTGCGCCTGACGGTGGGCGACACCGACCCTGGCGCGCCCGAGCTGCGCCCCGACTCGCGCTACAACCGCGACAACGCCTTCATCGTCAAGAACTACGCGGCCAGCAGCGACACCTACGTGGTCATGGTCAAGACGCCGCAATTCCAGTGCGCGCTCTACCCCAACCTGCTCAAGGTCGATGAGCTGGAGACCCAGCTGCAGCAGCTGCCCGGCGTGGAGGGCACCAACTCCCTGGCCGGCCTGAGCAAGCGCGCCAGCTCAGGCCTCAACGAGGGCAGCCTGCGCTGGTACGACATCCCGCGCAGCCAGGACTCGCTCAACACCGTCATCTCGTATGCCACCCGCGAGCTTTTCAACCAGCAGTGCAACCTGCTGTCGGTCTACGTCTACCTGAAGGACCACAAGGCCGACACGCTCGACAGCGTCGTCAAGGTGGTCGAGGCCTTCGCGTTGGCCAACAACACGCAGGAGGTGCAGTTCCTCTCGGCCGCGGGCAATGCCGGCATCGAGGCCGCCACCAACATCGTGGTGCGCAAGGCCAATGCGCAGATGCTGATGTGGGTCTATGCGGCTGTGGTGGTGCTGGCCTTCATCACCTTCCGCTCCTGGAAGGCCGTGATCTGCGCGGTGCTGCCGCTGATGCTGACCTCGGTGCTGTGCGAGGCGCTGATGGTGGGCCTGAACATCGGTGTGAAGGTGGCGACGCTGCCTGTCATCGCGCTGGGTGTGGGCATCGGCGTGGACTACGCGCTCTACGTGATGACGGTGACGCTGGCCGGCCTGCGCGCGGGCGAGAGCCTCTCGCAGGCGTACTACAAGGCCCTGCTGTTCACCGGCAAGGTGGTGGTGCTCACCGGCATCACCCTGGGCGTGGCCGTGGCCACCTGGGCCTTCTCGCCCATCAAGTTCCAGGCCGACATGGGCATCTTGCTGGCCTTCATGTTCGTCTGGAACATGCTGGGGGCCTTGATCCTGCTGCCGGCGCTGGCGCACTTCCTCTTCAAGCCTGCCAGCGCACCGGCCACCGCGCAGGGCGGTGTGCCGGGCGCAGCGCTCGGCGGCCCGCACGGGCCACAGGGCCCGGACGGCCTGATGGACAAGGCTGTGCCTTGAGCGCGCTTTAACGGCTGACGCCCCGATGCCCCCGGTTCGCCCGCGCGACCCGGGGGATCCCCTGGCCCAGGGGTCTGGCGCAGGCGAGCCAGCGGCCGTAAAATAGTCCGTTTGGACCATACGCTGTCATGAAAGTGGCACGCACAACGCCGCCATGATCTTTGGAAAGCTGCTGCCCCGAGAGGGCAATTTTTTTGAGCTCTTCAACCAGCACGCCCAGCACATCGTCGCATCGGCGCACGCCTTTGCGGCCCTGGTCCAGCACTACAACGACCCGGCGCTGCGCCAGAAGCACCACCAGGAAGTCGATGCCGCCGAGGGCATGGCCGACACCATCCTGCGCGAAGTCAACCGCCTGCTGCACAAGACCTTCATCACGCCCATCGACCGCGAGCAGATCCACTCGCTGATCAACACCATGGACGATGTGGCCGACCTGATGCAGGACGCGGCCGAAACCATGGCGCTGTACGACGTGCGCCGCGTCACCGACGAGGTGGTGCGCCTGGCCGACCTGTGCGTGAAGAGCACCGAGCGCCTCAGGAGCGCCGTGGCCCTGCTCAAGGAGATCGGCGATGCCGACACGGCCGCCGCGGCGCTGAAGACCTGCGAAGAAATCGACCAGCTGGAGTCGGATGCCGACCGCGTCATGCGCGCGGCCATGAGCAAGCTCTTCCGCGAAGAGCCCGATGTGCGCGAGGTCATCAAGCTCAAGGCGATTTACGAGCTGCTGGAAACCGTCACCGACAAGTGCGACGACGTGGCCAAGCTCATCGAGGGCGTGATCCTCGAAAACTCCTGAGCCGGCAGGAGCACCTCCCATGCAATCCATGCAGGTGGCCTCTCAGATGGGGCTCTGGGTCATCGTCCTCCTGGTCATCCTGGCCTTGCTGTTCGACTTCATGAACGGCTTCCACGACGCGGCCAACTCGATCGCGACCGTGGTGTCCACCGGCGTGCTGCGGCCCAGCCAAGCGGTGCTGTTCGCGGCCTTCTTCAACGTGGTGGCCATCTTCGTCTTCCACCTCAGTGTGGCGGCCACGGTGGGCAAGGGCATCGCCGATGCCGGTGTGATCGACGTGCACGTGGTGTTCGGCGCCTTGGTGGGGGCCATCGCCTGGAACCTCGTCACCTGGTATTGGGGCATCCCGAGCAGTTCCTCGCACGCACTGATCGGCGGCATCGTGGGCGCGGTGCTGGCCAAGGCCGGCCCGGACGCCTTGGTCGCCACCGGCATCGTGCGCACAGTGACCTTCATCTTCGTCTCGCCGATGCTGGGTTACCTGCTGGGCTCGCTGATGATGGTGTTGGTGGCCTGGGTGTTCCGCCGCGTCTCGCCCTCGCGGGTGGACCGCTGGTTCCGCCGCGCGCAACTGGTGTCGGCCGGGGCCTACAGCCTGGGACACGGCGGCAACGACGCGCAAAAGACCATCGGCATCATCTGGATGCTGCTGATCGCCACGGGTTACGCCAGCGGTGCAGACCACGCCCCACCGACCTGGACCATCGTGAGCTGCTACCTGGCCATCGGCATGGGCACGATGTTCGGCGGCTGGCGCATCGTCAAGACCATGGGCCAGAAGATCACCAAGCTCAAGCCCGTTGGGGGCTTCTGTGCCGAGACCGGCGGCGCCCTGACCTTGTTCATCGCCACGGCCATCGGGGTGCCGGTGTCCACCACGCACACCATCACCGGCGCCATCGTCGGCGTGGGCTCGGTGCAGCGCGCCAGCGCGGTGCGTTGGGGCGTGGCGGGCAACATCGTGTGGGCCTGGATCTTCACCATCCCGGCCGCGGCCACGGTGGCGGCGCTGGCCTATGCGCTGAGCACGCAGTTGTTCTGAGGGCGGCTGATCACGGCCGATCGCGGCACGGGCGTTCCATGGCAAGCTGCGCGCCATGAGCGATTCCCTTGACGACCTGGCCCAGCGCCTGCAGCGCTTCGCCGATGCCCGCGACTGGGGCCCTTTCCACTCGCCCAAGAACCTGGCCTCGGCGCTCATCGTCGAGGCGGCCGAGTTGCTGGAGCCTTTCCAGTGGTTGACCGAGGCGCAAAGCCGCGCCTTGCCCGAGGACGCGAAAGACGCGGTCGCCCTGGAGATGGCCGATGTGCTGCTCTACCTCGTGCAGCTGGGCAACCAGCTGGGCATCGACGTGGTGGCCGCGGCGCACCGCAAGGTCGACCTCAACGAAGGTCGCTTCCCTGCGAAAGACGCCTCAGCCGGCTGAGGCGGGCGCCACAAGCCCCTGCCCGCCACCGGGCTGGGCCGCTGTGGCCACAATGCGGGCATGAAGTTGCTCCAAGACGTCGCCCTCTCCATGCTGGACCTGGTGGCCGTGCGCGAAGGCGCCTCGGTGTCCGATGCCCTGGCCGTGGCCCTGCGCACCGCGCGCCATGTCGAAGGCCTGGGTTTCACGCGCTACTGGCTGGCCGAGCACCACAACATGCCCGGCATCGCCAGCTCGGCCACCGCCGTGCTGGTGGGCCACATCGCCGGGGGCACGCAGCGCATCCGCGTGGGTTCGGGCGGCATCATGCTGCCCAACCACGCGCCCCTGGTGGTGGCCGAGGCTTTCGGCACGCTGGCCGCGCTCTACCCCGGTCGCATCGACCTGGGCCTGGGCCGCGCACCGGGCACCGACCCCGCCACCATGCGCGCCCTGCGCCGTGACCGCGTCGAGACCGAAGAAGACTTCCCCCGCGACGTGGCCGAGTTGCAGCGCCTGCTGGGCCCGGTGCAGCCGGGGCAGCGCCTCATCGCCATGCCCGGTGCCGACAGCCAGGTGCCCCTCTGGCTGCTGGGCTCCAGCCTGTTTTCGGCGCAACTCGCGGCCGAGCGCGGCCTGCCCTACGCCTTCGCCTCGCACTTCGCGCCGCGCATGCTGATGCCCGCGCTGGACCTCTACCGCAGCCAGTTCCGCCCCTCGGCCCAGTGGCGCCAGCCGCACGCGGTGGTGGGCGTGCCCCTGGTGGCCGCCCCGACCGACGCCGAGGCCGAGTACCTGGCCAGCAGCAATTACCAGCGCGTGCTGGGCATCGTGCGCGGTGAGCGCGGCCGCCTGCCGCCGCCGGTGGACGGCCTCATGGCCAGCCTGGGCCCGGCCGAGCAGGCCGCCATCCGCAACTTCCTGGCGATGGCCGTGATCGGCGGGCCCGACACCGTGCGCCGCGGCCTGAGCGACATCGTCCAGGCGACCGGGGCCGACGAGCTCATGCTGGTGTGCGACACCTTCGACCCCGACATGCGCCTGCGCGCCCTGAGCATCGCGGCCGAACAGTGGCGCCTGGGGGTCGAAGCGAGCGCCTGAACCTGGGCGGGGAAGGCCAGCCCAGATTCGGACTAGCATCGCGGCACCCTCCAGCTTGCCGCCCATGTCCGCCGCCCCGCCCACTGTCACCGCCAACGCCCGCCGCGCCGATCTCCTGCGCACGCCGCACCTGCCTTTGCTGGCGGCGCTCTACACCGCCCAGGGCCTGCCGTATGGCTTCTTCACGCTGGCCTTGCCCGTGCTGATGCGGGAGGCGGGCTGGTCGCTCACCGCCCTGGGCTTCCTGCAGTTCCTCGCCGCGCCGTGGGTGCTGAAGATGCTGTGGGCGCCGCTGGTGGACCACCACGGCACGCGCCGCGCTTGGTTGCTGTCGATGCAGTTGTCGTCCTGCGCGTTGGCGCTGGCCATGGCCGCCATGGGCTTCCACGAGGGCAGCATCGGCCTGTTCGTGGCGGTGTTCGCCTTCAACCTGCTGGCCGCCACGCAGGACGTGGCCACCGACGGCCTGGCCGTGCGCCTGCTCGACGCGCAGCAGCGCGGGCTGGCCAACGGCATCCAGGTGGGGGCTTACCGCTTCGGCATGGTGCTGGGCGGTGGCCTGCTGCTGTGGTTGTTCGCGCGCACCAGCTGGAGCGTCACCTTCCTGGCCATGGCCGCCCTGCTGGCGCTGTTCACCCTGCCCGTGTGGCGCATGGCCGAGCCACCGCCCTCACCGCCATCGCCCGATCCCACCGAGGGCCCACACCCCCACCCTCACGCCCCGGCCGCCTTGTTGAGCGCAGAGCCTGTCACCGCCACGGCCCCTCCACCCCGCGGCTTGGCGCTGGCCCTGCTCTGGTGGCACCGCGCCCTGCGCCCCGGGGTCCTGCCCCTGGCCGGCCTGATCTTCTGCTTCCGTTTTGGCGACCAGATGGCCTCGGGCCTGATCACGCCCTTCCTGCTCGACCACGGCGTGGACAAGCCCACGCTGGCGCTGATGAAGGGCGCCGTGGGCTCGGGCACCAGCCTGGCGGGCGCCGCGCTCGGCGGCTGGTTGATGTTGCGCATGGGTCGCCGGCAGGCGCTGCTGGGCAGTGGCCTGGCCCAGGTGGGCGTGTTCGGCCTCTACGCCCTGGCGGGCACGGGCTGGGGCGGCATGCCGCTGCTGTGGGTGGCGACCGTCGCGGAAGGCGTCATCGGCACCGTGGCCACCGTGGCGCTGTTCTCGCTGATGATGGACGCCGCCGACCCCGCCCATGCCGGCACCGACTACACCCTGCTGGGCAGCGTCGGCTTCTCGCTGGCCACGCTCGGTGGCATCGCCGGCGGCATGGTGGGCGATGCCCTGGGCTACACCGCGGCCTTCGTGGCCGGCGGGCTGCTGTCGGGCGCGGGCGTGGTGGCCCTGGTGCGCTGGTTGGACGTGCACCCGCTCAATGCGCGCGTGCACGCGGCCTGGCACTGAGCGCCCAGCCTGGACTCACTGCGAGGCGCCGAACACCTTCTGCAGCAAGGCGCTGCTCGTGCCGACCGGGTCCTGGCGGATCTTGCGCTCCTCGTCGCCGATGACGGTGTAGAGCCCGTCCAGCGTCTTGCCCGTCACGTAGTGCTCGATGCTGGCGTCTTCGTTCTTGATCAGGCCCATGCCCGAGGCCTTGCCGGCGATGCGGTCATAGGTCTTGGCCAGCCCGACCTGGCTCACGGCTTTCGTCACCACGGGCAGGAAAGACTGCCCCAGCGGCGCGCGCGTCTTGTCGGCAAAGAACTGGGTGACGGCGTTCTCGCCGCCAGTGAGGATCTGTTTGGCGTCCTGCACCGTCATCGACTTCACGGCCTTGACCAGCAGGTCCTTGCCCATGGGCACGGCTGCTTCGGCGGCGCGGTTCATGCCGCTGACAAGCTCGTCGATGCGCTTGCCCTGGCCCGTCATCTTCAGCACGCCAGCGGCCTGCTCCAGGAAGCTGGGCAGGGGGATGCGGACCTTCGGGTTGTCGAGGAAGCCACCTTGCTGGCCCAGCAGCGCCACCGCGGCCTGCACCCCTTTTTCCAGGGCGACCTTGATGCCGCTGCTGGCGTCCTGGTTCGACAGGTCGGACAGCGACAGCGCCCAGGCTTGCTGCTGCGTGGCGGCGACAAGCAAGGTGGCCCAGGCGGCGGCCTGGCGGTGGAAGGCGCGGCGGCTGGCTTGGGTGAGGCTGTCGGTGGCACCGGCGGTGTCGGTCGAGGCGATGCGCAGGTCGTGTGCGGCGTGGCGAGGGGCGTGCATGGGCTTCTCCGGGACGAGTTTGGCGCCAAAAGCGGCGGCGTTCACCCCACCGAATCTAACCGCAGTCTGTGCAAAGTGGCGCGTTCGGCGTCGCCGGCGACAGGCATGCCCCAAAAAGGGGCGCGCCTGCGCATCGCTGGGTCACCGTTGGCCCGGCACGCCCCACCGAATGACCCGAATTGGTGCATGCTTTGCCGCTTTGGGGGCCGAAGGTGCCACTTTGGGCCCCATCGCCCCCGGAAAAGGGGCGCCGGCGGGGTGCGGGCGGGCTGGCACGATCCTCGCGGTAAGGACCTCGCTCTGATTTGGGGCTTCGTTCCTCCAACCATTCACCTTGAAATGGACACCCTCATGAACAAGAATGCGCTCCTGGCCGCCGCCCTGTCCCTGGGCACCGTGACTGTCGCCCTGGCCGAAGAAGCCAAGTCCGACTGGACCATCACCGGCAACGCCGGCCTGTATTCCGACTACCGTTTCCGCGGCTACTCGCAAACCGGCTACAAGCCTGCCTTCCAGGGCGGCTTTGACGTGGTCCACGCGTCGGGCTTCTACGCTGGCAACTGGAACTCCAACGTCGAGTCCGGCCTGTACCGCGGCGCCAGCCTGGAGATGGACTTCTACGGCGGCTACAAGTACGCCCTGGGCCCCGTGACCATGGACGCCGGCCTGCTGCACTACGCCTACCCCTCGTCCAAGAAGGACGGCAACAAGGGCGTCAAGCAGACCGAGATCTACCTGGGTGCCGCCTACGACATCTTCACCGCCAAGTTCAGCTACGGCCTGACCAACTTCTTCGGCCTGGGCGATGGCACCTCGACCAACACCAAGGGCAACTACTACCTGGACCTGGGCGTGGCCAAGGACCTGGGCAACGGTTGGGGCGTCAACGGCCACTACGGCTACCAGTACGTCAAGAACGCCAAGGACCTCGGCTACAGCTCGGACAACGTGTCCGACTACCGCGTGGGCGTCACCAAGGACCTGAGCGGCTGGGTGGCCGGTGCCTCGCTGGTCGCCACCAGCAAGAAGGGCTACTTCACCACCGCTTCCGGCAAGGAAGGTGGCAAGACCGGCCTGGTGCTGTCGCTGTCCAAGGCCTTCTGAGCCTGAACAAACGGCTTCCCGCACAGGAAGCCCGCCAGCCCTGCGGGGGCGGTGCGAGGCGCAGTATGCTGCGTTCTCCGCCGCCCCCGCGGCCATTGCAGGAGACGTCACGTGTTCAAGGGCATCCTCATCGAGAAAGACGAGCACGGCTACCGTGCGGCGCTGAAAGACATCGACGACAGCGCTTTGCCCGAAGGCAACGTGACCGTGCGCGTGGCGGCGTCCACGCTGAATTACAAGGACGGCCTGGCCATCACCGGCAAGTCGCCCGTGGTGCGCAAATTCCCCATGGTGCCGGGCATCGACCTGGCGGGCACCGTCGAGGCCAGCAGCCACCCCGACTGGCAGGTGGGCGATGCCGTGGTGCTCAATGGCTGGGGCGTGGGCGAGGGCCACTGGGGCGGCCTGGCCGAGAAGGCCCGCCTCAACGGCGACTGGCTGGTGCCCTTGCCTGCGGCCTTCACCCCGGCCCAGGCCATGGCCATCGGCACGGCCGGCTACACCGCCATGCTCTGCGTGCTGGCCCTGGAGCGCCATGGCGTCCAACCGTCCGATGGCGAGATCGTCGTGACCGGCGCCGCGGGTGGTGTGGGCAGCGTGGCCGTGGCCGTGCTGGCCAAGCTGGGCTACACCGTGGCCGCCGTGACCGGCCGCCCGCAAGAGGCCGACTACCTGAAACAACTGGGCGCCACCACCGTGCTGGACCGCGCCGAGTTCAACCAGCCCGGCAAGCCCCTGGCGAAAGAGCGCTGGGCCGGCGCCGTGGACACCGTGGGCAGCCACACCCTGGCCAATGTCTGCGCGCAGGCGAAGTACCGCGGCGTGGTCACGGCCTGCGGCCTGGCCGGGGGGATGGACTTCCCCGCCACCGTGGCGCCCTTCATCCTGCGTGGTGTGACCCTGGCCGGCATCGACAGCGTGATGTGCCCGCGGCCCGACCGCCTGCAAGCCTGGCAGCGCCTGGCCACCGACCTGGACGTGGCCAAGCTGGGCCTCATCACCCGCACCATCTCCCTGGCCGAGGCCATCCCCGTGGCGCAGCAGCTGCTCGACGGCCAGGTGCGCGGCCGCGTGGTGGTGCAGATCGCTGCTTGAGGCATGACCTGAAGGCGCATGGGCGGCAGACCGTGCGCGTCCGCACACCCCTGGCGTGACAGCTGGTAAGCGTCGTCTCATCCTGATGCCGAGCCGCCTGCATGTCATCCGTTCGCGGCACAATCTCGGCCATTCAAGACAGATGGCGCCAGATGGCTTTTGAAAGGCCCCCTGGACCACACGAAAGAGGTGGAGAGATGACGCACAAGCCTGACCCGAAGCACACCTTGGCGCACTGGCAAGGCCAGCGCCGCCTGGCCCTCGCGGCGGTGCCGGCCCTGCTGTTGAGCGCCTGTGGCGGCGGCGGCAGCGGCGGCACGCCCGCCACGTCGTCCGAGGATCCCAACAAGCTGCGCAATCCCTCCGGCACCGGCGGCGGCTCGATGCCCACTCCCGCTCCCGCTCCGACTCCGACTCCGACCCCGACAGGCTCGACCCCCACCGGCAGCACGCCCGTGTACGCCAACCTGCGTGGCGCGTCGCTGGGCGTGGGCGCCTCGCTGAACGGCGCCATCCCCTTCCCGGCCGACAACGCCTGGAACACCGACATCAGCGCCTTGCCGGTGGACCCGAACTCGGCCAAGCTGATCGCCAGCATCGGGGTGGGCACCGGCTTGCACGCCGACTTTGGCGCGGGGCTCTACAACGGCGCGCCCATCGGCATCCCCTACCTGGTGGTGTCGGGCAGCGAAGCGCGCCTGCCCATCAACTACACGGCCTATGGCGACGAGAGCGACCCGGGCCCTTTCCCCACCCCGCTGAGCGCACCCATCGAGGGCGGCGCCCAGAGCAGCGGTGACCGCCACGTGCTGGTCATCGACCGCGACAACAACCGCCTGTACGAAATCGGCAATGCCTACCCGCAGGCCAGCCGCTGGGACGCCAGCGGCGGTGCCCTGTTCCACCTGGACAGCAACACCGTGCGCCCAGGCGGCCAGCCCGGCTGGACCAGCGCCGATGCGGCCGGCTTGCCGATTTTCCCGGGGCTGGCGCGTTACGACGAGGCCATGCTGGGCGCGGGCGGCATCCGCCATGCTTTGCGTTTCACGGTGGCCCGTTCGCGCCGGGCCTATGTGCCGCCGGCCACGCATTTCGCGTCCAGCAACACCAGCGCCGACCTGCCGCCCATGGGCATGCGGGTGCGCCTGAAAGCCTCGTACCAGATCCCGTCTTCGTTCAGCACCGAAACCAAGGCGCTGCTGCAGGCCATGAAGACCTACGGCCTGATCGTGGCCGACAACGGCAGCAACTGGTTCATCAGCGGCGCGCCTGACGATCGCTGGAACAACGACCGGCTCTCGTCCGAGTTGCGCCAGGTCACGGGCAGCCAGTTCGAGGTCGTGCGCATGGACGGCCTGGTCACGGGTTGACCGGGCGAGAGGCTGACGGGCGGGGGGCTGGTCTCAGTGGGCCGTGCCCTCGTAAGCGCGGCGCATGTTGAGCACGGCCGCGTGGCGGCGTGCGCGGCGGCTGAGCAGGCTTTGGCGCAACAGGACGCCCGCGGCCAGCAGCATCAGCGCGCCATGCAGATGGTGCGCCTTGCCCAGCAGGAGCAGGCCCGTCAGGGCGGTGGCCACGAAGGACGCCGTGGTCCAGTAACGCGAGCGCAGCCAGGCCGACGGAGCAGGCGCGGTCGATGGGGTGCTGGACGGGGCGCTGGGTGGCATCGAAGACAGGTTCATCGGACCTCCTTGGATCGCAGGGTGTGCGACGGCACGCACTCACACGGGAATGTGTGAAACAACGCACAGTTCTTTGTAGGGGCTGCGCGCGGCCTTGGCAAGTTGGGGATAGCCCGATCGCGGGTCAACACCCAGGCCAAACCGACACAATCCAGCGTCAAAGCCGCAGGGCGCCGCTGTAGCCGGTCATCTCCAGGTAGCCGCTGCCCACGGCCTGGCCGCGGGCGTCCAGCAGGGTGCTCAGGCCCTCCCAATAGACGCTGCCCGTGCTGCCGCGGCTGTCGAGCTCTTGGGCGTCGGTGCGGGCCTGCACGGTGAAGCGCTGGCCGGCCACGTCCACCTGCCAGGCCACCGGGTAGCGGGCGCGCGTGGCGGGGCTGGTCCAGTGGCGCAGGGGCGTGAAGCGCACCTCGTCGGCTGCCAGGTTGCGGGTGGGCTGGCCGGGCGCGCGCAGGCTGCCGCCGGCCCACAGCGTGCTGCCATCGGCGCGGCGCAAGCGGAAGGCGGTGAGGGCGCCGCCGTCGTCGAGGTTCATGCCGATCCAGTCCCAGCCCACGGCCTCGGCATCGAGCAGGGACTCGCTCCATTCGTGGTCCATCCAGGCGCGGCCGCTGACGGTCTGGGTGCGGCCGGCGCGCGTGAGCTGGCCGTTCACCTGCAGCTGCGGGTGGGAGTAGTAACGGCTGGCCTGTTCGATGCGCGGGCCCTTTTGCGAGAAGCCGGCCTCGCCTTGCGGCAACAGGGGCTGGGTTTGCACGAAGCGCAGGTCGAGCGTGAAGTCGCGTGCGGTGACGCGGCTGGCGTAGGTGCTGCGCTCGGCGGGGCCGCTGCGCTGCAGGGTCCAGTCGCGCAGCAGCACCTGGGTGTCGCCTTCGCGGGCCTCGACGAGGCCAAAGCCGGTGCGGCCGATGCGCTGGTCGTGCACCAGGCGGCCGGCGGCCACGTCGGTGAGCGCGGCGTGGGCGAACACCAGCTGGCGCGCGGCGAAGGCGCTGCGGCTCTCAGAAGCGGCATCGACCCGGGAGCGGAAGAAGGTGATCTGGAAGCCCAGCGGGGCGTCACGGTGGGCGCTGCCATCCTGTGGCCACAGGCTGCCGGTGAGGTACCACCACTCGGTGCGGAAGGCGGGGTGGGCGCCGAAGTCCTGCGGGAAGCGCAGCGGTTCGCCAGGGTGCAGCACCGGGGGCAGGGCGCGCATGGGGCTGAGCGCATGGGCACCGTTCGCGCCCCAGGCGAGGCCCGCGGCCAGGGCCTGCAGGCTGGCGCGCAAGGTCGCGCGCCGCGTGGGCGCCATGTGCGTCATGTGCGCCTCTGGCATCGTGGGCATGTTGCGGCGCACCGCCATCACCAATCCTCCTTGACGGCCAGCACCGCATCCCGCCCCACCGCCGCGCGCGCTGCGACCCAGGCCGTGAGCGTGCCGGCCAGCATCACGCTGGCGCACAGCGCGGCCAGGCGGGCCCAGGGCAGCAGCAGGTCCATCGTCCAGTGGAAGCTTTGCGGGTTGACCACCACCACCAGCACCACGCTGACGGCCACGCCCAGCGCCAACCCGAGCAGCGCGCCCACCGAGGTGAAGGCGGCGCCCTCGCCGGCCACGATGGCCAGCACCTGGCGGCGCGTGAAGCCCAGGTGGCTGAGCAGGCCGAACTCTTTGCGCCGCGCCAGCACCTGGGCCGAAAAGCTCGCCGCCGTGCCGAACAGCCCGATGCCGATGGCCACCGCCTGCAGCCAGTAGGTGACGGCGAAGCTGCGGTCGAAGATGCGCAGCGTGGTCTGGCGGATCTGGCCGGGCTCGGCGAACTCCAGCAGCGCGCCGTCCAGGCCTTGCCGCGTGGCGAGCCCGCGCACGGCGGTCTGCACGGCGTCCACGCGGGCGCCCGGGGTCAGCCACATCGCCAGGTCGTTGACGTCGGTGTCGCCGGTCAGGCGCTGGTAGTCGGCCTCGTCGATGACGATGGCGCCTTGCTGGCGGGCGTAGTCGCGCCAGACGCCGCGCACGAACGCCGCCACCGGCGGCTGGCCGGCGCGCAGGGGCAGCATCAGGGTCTGGCCGGGGCGACCGTCGTAGAGGTCCACCGCCGCCTCGCTCACGAAGATGCCGATGGTGCCTGCGCGCGGCGGCAGCAGTTCCCCCACCAGCGGCAGGCTGCGGGCCGGGTCGCCGGAGCCGTTCAGACCGTTCGGACCGTTCAGACCGCGCGAGATCAGGGCCAGCGGGGCCTGTTGCGTGTCCAGCGTCAGGCTGCCCACGCGCACGCCGGCCACGCGGGCCACACCGGGCAGTTGCGCGATCTGGCCCAGCAAGGCGCGGGGCAGGTGCAGGGTGTCGCCGCCGCCCGTTTTGGCGGCACGCGCGTACAGGTCGGCGGGCAGGACGACGTCCAGCCACGTCGTCACCGATTCGCGGAAGCTGGCCACCATCACGGTGAGCGCCACCGACAGGCTCAGGCTGGCCACCACCCCGGCCATGGCGATGGTGGCCGTGTGGCGCATGCGCCGGGCGCGCTCCAGCGCCAGCAGCCACGTGGCCTGCTGCGGTGCGGGCCAGCGCCCCAGCAGGGCCTGCACCACCGCCGGCACGCAGGCGATGCCACCCATCAGGATGCAAGCCACCGAGATGTAGGCCCACAGCGGCACGCCGTCCACCGGCGGCAACAGCGCCAGCGCGGCGCCCAGCACCAGCAGCATCGGCCCCAGCCAGGCCACGCCGCGTCCTGCGCCAACATCGCCCAGCCCCTTCAGCGCCTGCGCTGGCGCGATGCCCTGCGCCGCGCGTGCCGGCAACCAGCCCCCCGCCACCGCCGCGGCCACCCCGAGGACGCCATAGACCCACGCCGCGCCGAGCGACCACTGCAGCCGCGGCGTGATGCCGGGGAAGTAGCCCCCGCCCAGGTCACCTGCCAGCAGGCGCAGCGCCAGGGCCGCCAGCGCCGTGCCCAGGGCCAGGCCCAGCACCGCACCCAGCAGCCCGACCACGGCCGATTCGGCCAGCACCAGGCGCAGGCGTTCGCGTGCGCTCAGGCCCAGCACGCCCAGCAGGGCCAGCTGCGGCAGGCGCTTGGCCACCGACAGCGAGAGGATGGAGAACACCAGGAAGGCCCCGGTGAACAGCGCCACCAGGGCCAGCACCGTGAGGTTGACCCGGTAGGCGCGCGACATGTTGGAGAGCCGCTGCGAGGCCTCGTCGGGCTGCTCGGCCACCACGCCCGCGGGCAGCTGCAGGCTGCGCACGACGTCTTGCGCCGAGGCCCCGGCCACCAGCTGGACGTCCAGCCGCGTCAGCCGGCCCAGCATGCCGAAGTGATCTTGCGCGCCGGCCAGGTCCATCACGGCCAGGGGCTCGCCGCCAGCGCTGACGCCGCCCACCACGCGCAGGCTGGTCTCCGTGATGCCCGATGGCGTCGGCGCGAGCACGGTGAGGAGCTCGCCCGGCGCCACGCCCAGCAGGCGCCGCGCCGCCGCATTGAGCAGCACCGAGGACGGCGCGAACACCGCCATCGCGTCGATGCCCTCGACCTTGGTGGCCAGCTGCGGCAGCAGGGCCGGGGCCAGCGGCGCGGCCACCAGGCTGTCTTGCCCGATGAGCTGGAGCGCCTGCAGCCGGCCCTGGCGGTCGCGCGCCTGGGTCTGCAGCGCGATGACGGGGCTGACCCGCGCGACCTGCGGGTGCCGCGCTACCTGCGGGTAGAGGGCTTCGTCCAGCGCGCCATGGGCGGCTTGCAGGCGCAGGTCGGCCTCGCCGTTGACGCTGCGCACCGCCGCGCCGAACTCGCTCAAGGCCGAGGCGTTGATGAGGTGCACCGAGAACGCCAGGGCCACGCCCAGCAGCACGGCCAGCACGGCCGTGGCCTGGCGCAGCGCGTGGTGGCGCCACTCGGCCCAGCTGACCCAGCGCAGCAAGGTCCAGACGGTGTGGGTGCTGCTGTGCGGGGCCTGAGATCCGGCCCAAGGTTCAGCCCGACGTTCAGCCATGCACAGGCTCCGGGCGCATGCCCGTGGCCGTCAGGCGCAGCACCCGGTCGGCGTGGGCGGCGGCGGCCCGCGAGTGCGTCACCATGACGCAGGCCGCGCCGTGCTGGCGGGTCTGCGCGGCCAGCAGCTGCATGACGCGCTCGGCGGTGTCGGGGTCGAGGTTGCCCGTGGGCTCGTCGGCCAGGATCAGGGCCGGGCGGTGCACCAGGGCGCGCGCCAGGGCCACGCGCTGCAGCTGTCCGCCCGAGAGCTGCTGCGGCAGGCGCTCGCCCAGATCGCTCAGGCCCACGGCGGCCAGTTCCTCGGCCACGCGCTGCAGCTGCTGCGCCCGCGGCACACCCAGCAGCATCAAGGGCAAGGCCACGTTTTGCGCCACGCTCAGGTGGGGCAGCACATGGAAAGCCTGGAAGACGAAGCCCAGGTGGCGGCGGCGGAAGTGCGCCTGGGGGCCCTCGGCCAGCGCGCTCAGGTCGGTGCCCAGCACCTGCACGCTGCCCGCAGAGGGCGCGTCCAGCCCGGCCAGGCAGTTCAACAGCGTCGATTTGCCCACGCCCGACTCCCCGACGATGGCGACGAACTCGCCCGGCGCCACGGCCAGGTCCACCTGGGCAAACACCGGGACCGTCTCGCTGCCCATGGATGGTGCCGTGTGGTGAACCTTGGCCAGTTGTCGGACATGCAGCATGGCGGCAAGCATAGCCGGCGCGCTGCGGTGCAGGGCTGCGGCGCCACACCTGTCCTCACCTTGATCCAGGTTCAGGGTATTTCCGGATCCTGGAATATCCTTGCTTTGTGCACTGCATCCATTAACCTCGGTGCATTCAAAAAATCAGCGTGCGCAGACGCGCCCATCCCAGGAGAGCCCCATGGACACCCACGCCCGATCCGTCCTCGCGACTGCCGTTGTCGCTTCGCTCCTGGCGGTGTCGACCGCCGATGCGCAGACGGCCGGCGTGGCGAGCCCCGTGGCCTCCTCGGCGCCCAGTGAACTGCGCCTGCAGACGGGGTTGAAACTGGACGCGCGGCGTTTGCTGTCCATGAAGGCCGGCGAGCAGATCGCCATCGATTTCCCCGTGATCGGCCGCCACACCGTCACCTTCGAGACGCTCACCCGCGGCCTCGACCAGCGCGCCTACTGGCACGGCCGCCTCGGCCAGAACCCGCGCGACCGCGTCTTCCTCAAGCAGACCGCCACCGGCTTCGTCGGCGCCGTGCGCTTTGCCGGTCGCCAGGTCGCCTTCGAGCAACGCGACAACCAGCCCCTGGCCCGTGCCGACGCGGCGGTGCTGGCCGTGGCCGGCCAGGCCTATGCGCTGGGCGCTCCGCTGGGCCGCGGCGAGGTCGAGTTGCGCAGCAACCTGGCCGCCCTGGCCCAGGCCCAGCCGGGCAGCGAGGTGGCCCTGCCTTTGCCGGGGGGCATCACCGAAGTCGCCATCCTCACCCACAGCCGGGTGGACGAGCACGGCTTCCAGCAGATCGCCGGTGTCAGCCGCATGGACGGCGCGGCCTACCCGGTGCTGCTGACCGTCAGCCCCGAAGCGGTGTTCGGCAGCCTGATCACACCGCGCGGCGACTACCAGATCCTCACCCGCGCTGGCCGTACCCACATCCTCGACCCGCGTGCCGCTGGCGTGGTCGCCCCGACGGGCGATGACCAGATGGCCGCGCCGCAAGATGTCGTGGGCAGCGATCAGGCCGATCCATCGGCGCAGCCCGTCCCGCTCGTCACCCAGGCCATCCTGCGGCGCAGGGGGTCGGGCTCGAGCATGCCCTCGGGCGGTGGTGGCGCCAGTTTGCCGCCGACCCAGCCCGTGCCCCTGCCGCCCAACACGGTGGACACCACCTTGAACGTGCTGGTCACCTACAACACCAGCTTTGCCGCCTCGTGGGGTTCGGAGCTGGCCGCCCGCACCCGCATCGCCAACCTGATGGAGCTCGCCAACACCGCGCATGGCAACAGCGGCACCGGTGTGCGCTTGCGCGTGGTGGGCTGGCGGCAGGTCAGCGCGCCGGACGACACGCCCCAGGCTCAGCTGGACCACCTGCGCCTGGACAACGGCGGCTTCGAAGGCACGGCCAGTCAAAAGGCCCAGCAAGGCGCGGCCATGACCGTGTTCTTTGCGCCGCTCAATGAAGTGACCGTGGCCACCAACACCTGCGGCATCGCTTACGTGCCGGCGGCGTTCGCTGGGGGCCTGACGGCCTACCGCCAACAGGTGCCGCTGCTGAACTTTGCCGCGCTCAACGACGGGCAATGGAACACGCAGTACTGCGAATCCCTGTCGCTGGCGCACGAGCTGGGCCACCTGCTGGGCGCCGTCCATGACAAGGACAACGCGCCCTTCACGGGTGTGTTCAGCTACAGCTATGGCAAGGGCATCCCAGGGGTGTTCGGCACGGTGATGTCCTACATCCAGCCGCGCGTGGCGCTGTTTTCGTCACCGCAGCTGACGTGCAGCCCGGACGGACAGCCCTGTGGCACCAGCACCGAAAACGTGGTGGCGACCATGCTGCAGACCAAAGCGATCGCGGCCGCGCTGGGCCAGGCGGACGCCGCGCCAGTCGCCCCCGAAACCGGCTTGAGCGTGACCGGCTGGTTGCTCCAGGCCGATGGCACGCCCTACAGCGGCGCGGCCAGCCTGCAAGCCACCGATGCGCGCGTGCGCTGCCGCACCGGCCGCACGGGTTACTACAGCTGCAGCGTGCCGACGGGCGTGCACGCCGTGACCTTGCGCGCGGCGGTGCCCGGGCGTTCGGTCACGCCGGGTCTGGCGACCTTCGCGGTGCCCAACCCATCACCCAACACGACCAGCGCCGTGCCGGTGGTGGGCCGTTTCTACGTGCGTTGATGTCGTGTTGATGCGGTGTTGATGCCGCTCAGTGCATCTGCAGCGAACCGGCGGCCTTGCCCTTGCCGGCGCGTGCGGGTGGGTTGCACAGGCCGCAGGTGAAGTGGCGGGCGATTTCGTGCGGGTGGGTGACGAAGTGGCCGCCGCACTTGTTGCACTTGGTCATCGTCAGCATGCCGTTGTCGATGAACTTGACCAGGCGCCAGGCGCGGGTCACCGACAGCAGGGGCTCCAGGCCTTGGGACTGGGTCTGCTCCAGGTAGAGCTGGTAGGCCTTGATGACGACGTCGATCTCGTCCATCTCGGAGGCCTTGTTG
>Ga0209107_10000487_pt1 | contig 23096 bp, 27 predicted proteins | sample LakErihyJuly2011_2_FD_187460 | JGI IMG/M metagenome (GOLD analysis project Ga0209107, IMG submission 187460) | Freshwater microbial communities from dead zone in Lake Erie, Canada - CCB hypolimnion July 2011 (SPAdes) (version 2) | ecosystem: Environmental > Aquatic > Freshwater > Lentic >...
GATACCACTGAAATCAACGTTGCTTAAATCAAGAGTTGGAAATCCAAGAAATCCAATACCTCCAAACTCAAGCCCGCCCGACTTACGAACAGCCTTAGCGTCCCTCATCTGTTTAGACGAAATAGAACCCTTCTTGGCTACCGTACGCACACCAGCTGGAGCCTTAGATGCTGGTTTGTTGGTTCTTACAATAGGTTTAGCCATTATCGTCTCTCACTACTAGTACGTTCAGCGCGCTTGATCTTATCAAGAACCTTGTTTGCAAGAGCTTCCTCATCCATACCAGCACTCGCATTCACTTCAATGGTGTAGTAGTTGCTTGTGGAGCCACCACCACTACCGCCTCCGCCAACATAGGAAGAAGAAGAGTCACCAACAGGTGGCACAACATGAAGATGACGTTGTTCTCCTGGGCCTCCGTGAAACTCTGCGAAACCACCAGCTTCTTTCACATTCTGTGAGTATGAAACAAGGTTGTCACCTGTGAGGTCAAAGGCTCGACCTGTGATGTGATCTGAGTTCATTGAACCAACGTTTGTGTTTCGGATACCCGAGGTGATGAGGCGTTTCCCTGGTGTCATTGCGTTGAAACTGCTGTGTGCAGCGAGGGTGCGACTGAAACGAGAAGTTGTTGTGTCGCCTGATCCTGATCCTGATCGTGGCATTTGCATCCACTCTTTCTGCTGATCAGTTAATTTATCTCCCCATCCATTTGCTGCGCCGCCAGGAACTGCTGGCACTACAGAAGTTGTCACAGGAACAGCAGGGGCGGGCTGTCCAGTCAAGGCGGCCCTAATTGCATCCGCAGCATAAGTTCCTCCGGTTTGCATGGCTTGCTGCATGGCTGATGCTGAGTTCTGCATTGTTCCGCCAAGCACTGTTTGAAGCTTGCCCATTGTTTCTGGAGTTACTTCAAGTCCTTGTTCTTGAAGCCATTTGGCTAGATCTGTTGTTCCAGTTGATAAAGCTTGAGCAATTGGTTTACCACTAGAAGCAGCTTTCAAAGCAATTTCTTGCATCTTGTCTTCAAAGTCCTTGTTGAACTTGCCGTCAAACTGCATACGTGCAAATGGGTCTGTCTTTGAGTTATTTATCTCGTCAATCATTCCACCAGAACGATTACCCTCTGCATCAACTTCTCCGTAGATGGAGTTCTCAAGTTGAGAAATTACATTCTTGGCTACGCCACGCTTCTTTGCTTGCTCAAGCACCGCCAAGAGCTGATTCTGAAGCATCCCATTCTCGCCAGCTTTGCCAGTAAGTTGCTCAAACGAAACATTCCCTGCTGAAAGTTCAGACATTGAGTTGTTGATTATTTCGTTGAGTGTTTCACCAGCAACTCTCGTGCCTTCAGATGCGCTAACAGTTCCCTTTGTGCTAAGCAGTGTCTGAAGTTGAGTTTCAAGACGGCTACGCGACTCAGCAACAGCCATATCTGCCTGCGTCTTACCAAACAATGAACGACCGAAACGTCCAGCACCATTAGATATACGTGTTGCGGTATCTCCAACCATCCCAATGAGTTTGTTGAAGTCCAGAATGCCTGGAACCACATCAGAAAGCGAACGACCCGTCTTCTTGAATAAGTTCGCTACTTGATCCATAGAGATACCAAGACTCTCAGTTACATCACTAGTCTTCTTACTGTTTGCGCTGAAATGCTTCTGCTTAGTAGTAATTTCCTTCAAAGATCTTGCGTAATCTTCACCAGCGGCAGCAGCATCAGGATATTTCTCCTTCAATGCATCTAGGTCTTTATTTAACTGTGCAATGTCTCCGTCATACTTTGAACCAGCAAAGGCTTTAAGTGCTCCTACTGCGTGTTTATCGTCGCCCTTTCCGCTCATAGAGGCGAGAGTGGCAGCAGAAGCTCCTCGAGCTTTCAAGAACTTCTGGGCGTATTTCTCAATTATGTCGTCTTCGGAACCGAGATCTTTACCATCAAGTGTTCCGCCCTTAAACTTGAATGCTTCCTCTGTTCGGCTTGTCTTTCGGGTGACAGTTTCCTGCTTGACAGAAGTGGCGCCAGTTTCTTTCTTCAGATATGCAACAAAGTCTTTCTGTATCTTTGCTTGAGCTGCCACCTTCTTGGCTTCTTGTTTCTTAATCCTGGCTTCTAGATTGGTACTTGACCCAGCTACAAGTTGATCAAGTCCCATCCTCTCCCGATTAGCAGCGTCTCGAGCTTGAACGAAATCATCCTGAGTGTTGAACGTTCTTCCATCAAAGATTGCTGATCGCATATTTGCTGCTGATGTTTGTCGGTTCTGATCCCGAAGCTTCCCAGCATTTCTGTAGGCAGAGATACCACCAATCAGACCGCCGCCAATAGCACCGATGGCCATACCCCAAGGGCCGAAAGCAGCACCCATAGAAGCACCCATACCGGCACCACTCAAAGCCCCACCAGCAGCGGCCATACCTTGATTTGTTCCAGCTCTCTGTTGAATGTAAGAACCAAGCATCGTTGCACCAACAGTTGCGGCCATACCGCCCGCTGCTTTACCAAACTGTTTCGCCGAATCCTTCACGAATGCTTTAGCCTGGGTCTTGCCAGCCAATTTCGCCGCCGCATCAGCATCTTTCCTAATTTGCGCTCTCGTAACAGGATCCTTGTGTGCGCCGCGAATCGTGTTCATATCACGTGCTCGCTTCAGGGCTTCTTTATCGTCAACCGACATTCCCGTCTTTGTATCAATGTAGCCACCCATCATTGGATCCTTCTTTAATCCAAGAAGATGAGGGTTTGACATCAATCTCTTATCTTCGGCATGCGCGTCTCTTAGCGAGAATCTTGCATGATCACCGAAACTGGTTGAATACCCGCTTTGGTAAGCAGCACCCGCACCCTTTGATGACCCAAGTACCGACAAACCAAACCCCATACCATTGCGCATGTTCTGAGAGAACTGTCCACCACGTTGACCCGATAACAAAGCGGCAGGAAGAACACCAGCACCAGCAGCACGATTGGCTTTGTAATTAGCATTACTTGTAGCTGCAGCTTGCGTCCTTGCGCCGAAACCAGACATGCCCATCATCAACGGCATTGCGAGCATTCCGAGAGGGCCAGCGCCCATACCCATACCGCCAGCCATCATGGCGGCACCAGCAGCACCCTTACCGCCCATCTTTCCTCTGCCACCCATCATCTTGCCCATAAGCAGAAGAGGGAGAAGCATCTTGAACGGGCCGCCCGTAAGGCTCGCAACAACACTGCTTAATCCGAGGAACATCTGAAGGATTGGTGCCAAGACTGCCTTCAACTGGAACAAGCCATCAATGACGTTGTGAAGGATGTCGCCAAAGTTCTCAATAGCAACAGTGAACCCACTGAGGCTTTGACCCTCAATAAGACCGTTGAACTTTGTCAGTGCATAAACAAGGTTCTCTCCGATTACTTTCGCAATCGGTTTCAGAACACTCTTGTAAAGCTTGTCCCAGCCTGCTGTGAGTTTCGTTAATGCACCACCCATGCCGCCAAAGAAGTTACGGATGGCAAGACCCATGCCTCTAATCTTGTCGCCCCAACCTAGGATGTTGGGCATGTTGGCGTTGATTGAGTTTGCGAGTTTGTCAAACATCCTCGTGATGATGTTGTTGTTTGCGTCACCAATCTTGAACAACTGAGGGAACACCTTCTGAAGCGTTCCGTTAATCTTCAGAACAAATGTGCTGATTTCGCGTTCAACCAAGTTGATTGGCCCCTGGAACGTCTTCAAGAACGGCTCACCAAGACGCGTTAACTGTTCCTTAACCCCTCTGAACGAAGCCTTCAACCTTCCGATAAGAGTGTTGTTGATCTGCTCAAGAGCCCCGTTGAAAGGAAGTAAAGCTTTGAGTTTGCCTTCGTTGACAGCAGCGAAGAACTTCTGATACGAGACCGTTCCGGCTTTGGCCGCAGCAGCACCCTTTGCGGTTCCACCAGCCATCTCATCGAAAGCCTTAGCAAGCATCGGAGCCGACTGTTGAAGTTCTGCGTAGGTCTTAGCAGTAATCTTCTTGTCTTTCTCCGCCTGCATCATGGTCTTCTGGATTTCAGCAAGTTTCTTGGGGTCGCCCATTGCGTAGTCGGCGTACCGTGCAAGTTGGTTACGGAAAGCTGCGTCAATCGTCTTGCCCTGGGAAGCGGCTGACTGAATAATGCTTCCCATTGTCTTTGCGTCAAACATTGCGAAACGCCTATCCGCATAGACAGCGTTCGTTTGTGATCGAGACTCTTTCATCCCGCCCATCAACGGGGCCATGGTTGCAGCCTGTAGTTCCCGCATAGCAGCCAGAACCGTACCTATGGCCGCTATGGCGACCCCTGCCGCGGCTCCAGTCCCCCTTAGGAGGGCGTGGAAGCCTTTCATGGCGTACTGCCCTGCTATGAGGGCTAGTTTCATTGCTGCGAGTGCTGCAGTAAATCCAAGGAACTCAATGCCAGCAAACTTGGCAAACTTACCAAGCCTTCCAAACATATTCTTGAGGGTCTCACCAGTCTTAGCGAGCTTGTCGTGATCACCAGACAGCCTCTTGCTAGTTCTAGACATATTGTCAAGGTCGTTGTTGAACGACTTACTAGCACCAGAAGCACCCTTGGAGGATTGCTCTAGTGCTTTGAGACGCTTCTCTAACGCCGCTAAACGGGCTTCAGCACCAGCATCATCAACATCTACTTTGATGTTTACGTTGGCGGTCGCTCCGCCTCCAGTCATGCTCATTGCTAGTCACCCCCTCCGTTAGTTAGGACGGCAACCACAAGCTATTTAGCCTTCATTTGCTTGGCTTGCTCTTCATGGTCGCGCGATATGACTTTAGCACAGGCGACTCTTAGCAACCACAGATGCTCCGATGAGTCAAGTACCGAAATCGGGTCTATGTGGAATGTCTCTGCGACTCTCGCCGAAGAGACTATGTAGGGATCTTCAAGCAGCCACTCTATGGCTGCTTCGTAGGGTCCACCTGTTCGACGCTGTCGTTGAATCCTGCAGCCTCCATGATCGCCAGAGCTGTAGCTTCAATGTGTGGCTCAACAACATAGATTGAACGAATTGCGTCCTGGACTCGATCTGCGCCAACCATGTTCATGATTTCTTCAGAACCGAAAGTTACAGGCTCTGTGTTCTTGTCGGTGACAATTTCGTTGTCAATAAGGATTCCAGAGCAAGTGTTAGCGAGTACATAGCAAGCGAACTTGGTTGCGTCCATGCCGTTCTTTGTGTCTTCACCAGAGTTACGTCGCCATGCGCGAACTTGATTCTGGTTGATGTTTGGCGAGTAACGAATGACCATTGATGGGCGTTCCGGAACCTCAAGGTGAATCTCGGGTCGGCGTACCTTCTTGGCTAGTTCGCTCTTTAACCTGTCAAGAACATTGTTGCTCTCAACTTTGGCCGTGTAAAGCTCGTCGTCAGTATTGAAGTCCATAGTGTTATTCCTCCGTAGTAGTAAGCAGCCTGTTTGGGCTGAACAAACCATACCACGAGGATGACCCTGTGGGGACTACTAACTTGTGGCTGGGGCTGCAGCTACTGGAGCGGCTGGAGCGCTACTTGAGTCTGTTGACGAACTTACAGCAAATGTCAAAGAGAAGGTAGCAGGACCGCCCGATGAGGCATCGCCGTCTGGCTCTGTGATGTTTACAAGAATGCAATTCTCGTATTTGCGAGTGTAACCAGTCTGAACTCCGTCTGCGTCAAGGGTGATGATTTCAACCCTGAAGTACTTCTTGCCAACCTTGTTTCTGTATGTAGAAATCAACGGGGCGTCAACTAATGGGTCGTAATGGCGAGTAACCGTTACATCGCCAACTTCAATAACTGAAGGGAGAACTTCGGGGAATGTTGATCCGCCGTCGTAAACCTTCTCAACAGAAGCCTGCACTTCACCACCAGAAACCTGGGAGAAGTATGGACGCGTAGTTGACGAGAACTGGTTGAGTACCTCGGCCGTACCACCCATGCCGGTTAAAGAGATGACTTTAGCGACTACTTGTCTTTGGGAAATCTTTGCCATTGTCTGTTGTTCCTTCTGTTACAAAGCCGTCGTCAAGGACGACTTGGTGATTGTGAGTGTGATCAGGTCAGCAACACCAGAAACACGCACACCGATGGAAGCACTAATCTTCCCCTCAGCAAGTGCAGTAACTGGATTGAGAGAATCCGACACGTCGACGCGATAACCACGGTCAATGTCGTTACCAAACGCATCAACCATTGCGTAAACGCCACCCTTGTTCTTGGTGTTCTCCATGATTGTGGTCAAAGCAGAAGCGATTGACCCAAAGAGTGTCTTCCTGCTGTCAATTGTTGAGAACACAAACTCCTCAAGAGCCTTCTCGGACTCGGAAGCGATTTGGTTAACCGTGTCGCGGTACGTGATGTACCTCCAGTTTCCAGTGTCATTTGAAGCAGAACGGGCACCATAGATGCGTACCTGACCATCAATAACCCGGATTGCGTTCACTTTGCCTTCATCAAGTGCATTAGAGATGGTCTTTGGAACCTTCGTTGTTGCACCGTTTGAGGAAAGACCTACGACATACCGTGCAGCTGATGCAATTCCTGCACCTGGCTTCCAAGGCCCACCAACTCCAATGACTTGGCGTGCCCTTGCTGCAGCAGCGTAAGACTCAGGACTGATTACCCTTGTTGATCCGAGACCGTCAGGAACCACAACTTGTGGCCAGAAGAAAGCAATATGGCTTGCATTTGTCTTGTCTGTAGCTGTGCTTCCACCGTAGTTACCTGCTGCTGTGATCGCTGAGGTGTAAGAGGTTGCTGCACTAAAGCTTGCAAATGCAACCCTACGAGTTGCTACTGCATGAGCAAGAAGACCATCCCAGATTGTTGATCCGTAATAACCAGGGGCTGCTACGGCACCAGTACCGAACTCTTCTGAGAAATCATCAAGAGCGGTAACTACTGTTGCGTCAACAATGGTGTCAGTGTCGGCATCGCCACCAGTGAGTGTTACGTCATGGCTGTATGGGATGTCTTCTGAAGCACCTGCGGTTGCTACAAGAATGTTTGGAATTGCTGCGTTGATGTCAGCAATTGCGGCTGCACTGGTTTCGTATCCTGCGCCAGCAAAGATTTGAGCACCATTGAGTGTGATTGTGATTGAGAACTCACTACCAGCCTTTACAACTTCGGCTGTAATTCCTGTTCCCCAAGAGCCAGGGTTGGCGGCGGTAAGGGTGATGGCGGTATCTCCACCACTAGCGTCAAGAAGGTTTCCTGTTGATGTCGTCGGTACAGTTCCTACAAGCCTGTTAACAACGGCACGAATACCGCCCTCTTCAAAGAATGTCTGAACATGCTGATACAGCTTGCCGTCACCTGTGTAGTCACCGTATTCGGCAACAAACTCGGCCATACTCCTGACAACGAATGCGTCGGTACGACCGCGCTCTGCAATACCCACAATAAACAGCGTGCTGCTTGGGGCCTGTTCTGCACCGGCACCGCCGATACGAACACCTGTGTTGACGACTACGCCCGGCATTAGTTCTCCTTCGCCACTTTGTTCTTTGTGGATTTCTTGGTCTTGGTTTCTTCGCCTTCAGCGTCAGAATCTTCTTCCGCTGTAAGGTTCGCTTCTTCTGCTTCGTCAGCAACCGCTTCTTCTTCGAGTTTGACCTCGGGTTCCGATTCTGTTACTGGCTCTGGTTCGGGAGCTACGACTGGTTGCTCAGGCTTTGATGCCGAAGTATCCTGCTTTGAGGACAATAGCACCACAGCACCACAGTTGAGTGCAGAGGTCAATACCTCATCATTGAGTTCTACTTCTGCCGAAGAACGTGCGCCAACAGAACGCCCGCTTGAAGAGATCTGAACGCGTTCTTGCGTCACATTGAAGATTGTTCCTGTGGCCATGCCGGCAATACTAGCCATTAGTTTGCTTCCGTCCGTGAAAGCACAGAAAGATCAACCGTAAGTTCGTTGGGATTCTCAACAGTTGGAACATACCTTGGCTTACGAGTAATTGCCTCATTTAGGTTCAAGGTGTATCCAAGAAAGGCTCCACAGATTGCTCTATCGCCCTTTACATAGGTGATATCCGAGAACTCTTCCCTCAGTGTTGTCTCGTCAAGAAGGAGATCGTGATCTTCATCATCCAAAGAAATAAGTGATGCCCTATCAAGAAGGGCCGCTCTAATAACCGTAGTCAGTCTGTCCCGTGATTCTGTTGCAAGTTCAGCATGATCCTGCCTGACCCAGATGTAAGTCCTCATATTGTACGACACTCTGTACACAGGGTTCAGACCATCCACATAGTCAATCCTGGTCATTGACGGGGTTGAAAGACTCACCGTTATCACCATCGGCCAATGATCCAAAGACGGAGGCTCGTAGGAAAGGTACTTCTCGGGAACAGGAAGCCTGTCCGAATCAAGATTCCAAAGGTTTCTATACCCAACAATCCTGTCAGGCAAATCACCCTCAAGATAAGAAGAGACATATTCCTTCGCTGTCCAAGGTCCAGACATCATGGCAGAAGCGCCTTCAAGTCGTTGGCGTAGGAATCAGGGACGATGTGTGCCCTAATCCTGCGAGCCATGAGATCAGCAAAGCCAGGCGGTTCAAATACGATTTCGCGTTTAGGAAGATTGCCTTTGCGACTGCCGTACTGATGGAACGAGGCGATTTCGCTCTCAATGGTGAGTGTCGCATCTCTTGCGCCAACATCACCCCTGCCCATAAGGACAGCAGTTCTGAGTGTTCCGTTATTAACAAGGATTGGGGCGAAAGGTGGTATCCCATTCTCTGCTCGCCATGCCGAGGTGGCCGGCGCAAGTGGTGCCCAGCCTCCGACCATTGACCCAGAAGAGTCAAAGTTATTACCGAAAGCAGTACGAAGAAAGGCAATACCTTCCATGAGTGGTTCACGGTACGAACCCATGTTCCGCCTCATTGCGGCTAGTTCGCTGGTGTCCACATCAACGTTGACCTTGATGGTCGTTGAACTCATATTTGCTTGCGCCTCAACGGATCAAGATTGCGTTTCTCCGCCTCGGTCAAACCAACCTCGGCGATTGTTGCTGCTCTGTTCTGGAAGTCTTTGAGACCGACGACATCGTCTGTCATGTTCTGCATCTCTCGAGCGGCCATACGCAGAATTACCTGCTTTACATGGGCATTTGGTGCCATTCCTGCGTTGTAGGTGATGACAATCTTGTCCCCAGACCAGACGGAATAGATGTCAAGACCCCATTTCCTTACGAGGTAATGGTCATTGGGTTGCAACTCCAACGGAGGGGTTCCTTCTGCACCATTGAAGGCATACACAAAGACGCTTTCAACATCAACAATGGGAGCATTTGGAAGATGCAACTGAAACGGTGGTCGTAGAACAGGAACGATTGAGTTGGCTGTATCTAGGGTTCTGTCGTAGAAATATGACTCCGTGTTCACCCAAAGGTTGTCCTCAGGGATTACATACGTGTAGACAAACTCGTTGACCTCTACGGGTCGGCTAAGGAAAGTCTCAACCTCGGCCTGTGCGCCAGCAAGCACGAGTTCGGCAGCGTCTTGCTGTCGGTTCGTGAGCGAACGATCCATATAGGCCGTAAGTTCCCGTACGGAGACGATCATCTACGACCTTCTACTTCTTCTTGTTGCTACGAAGCTTTGCTGCTGCTCCACGCAAGATACGCGAAAGTGCGCCACCACGACCTTGTTGAGCCTTTGGGGTGCGCGGTGCGCTTGTGTTCTTTGGTACCCGTGGTGCTTGAGGTCCTCTTGGAGTCCTTGTGGTTCCTGGGGCTGGAGGCACATTCGGCCCTGTAGCAGGAGGACCTGTTGGTGGTGGGAAAGCTGGAGATGGTGCGTTTGGTGTCACAAGACTGTCCAAGTAATCCGTGCCATAGCCAACGGGGTTTCCGTCTCCGTCATAGACAACGCCAGGACCGTAAATAATCGGTGCCCTCTCGGTGTCTGTTCCTCGTCTTCCTGGTGGCATATCCAACTCCTTCGTAAGGGCTCTAGTGCCTACAACCGTACCATTGTGCAGGAGTTGGTGACGAGAAGGTCAGTTGTCTCTGTTGACTGGCCTCTCGAAACGCATCTCGCCGGCAATCGCTGATCCAGGCTTCGGAGCCTCTACTGGTATCCAGCCACGTGAGTAGGTGTGTTCCTTCAGGGACTTCTGCTTCACATAGGAGCCGTCAGCGAGGATTTCAAACTCTTCCCTCGTCATGACGAGAAGACTCTTCAAAGTTTGATCATCGTATTTGCGCGATGCTCTGATTGTCTTGAGAAGGTTGGATGTCTTCTTAGCAACAGACATTCCTTTGGATCTATTCAGCCTGATGTGCATCATCATTGCGTCAACCTCATCGCAGGAAACCCAAACGACAGGAACTTCACTGCCGAATCTTGCCTGTACGCCTTTGTTGTCTTTGGCGATAACCCAACGCAGGTTCCCATCAATGATGGTTCTATCTTCGGCCCTGACGATGATTGGCTGTAGCCATCCCCAGTCGGTCATTGACTGAATCAGCGACCTCTCATCGGGACGCAATAAATGGCTAGTAGACCATGGTGCTGGTCGTAGCGAATCAATTTCTACGGTTTCTATGTTCACGAATCCTCGTCCATGAAGCATCCACATGTTCCCCAATCGTCTTTGTCAAACATCTGTGGTGCATCCTCTATCTGTGTACGGAAAGCCTTCAATGTCAATGGGAAGGTTTCCTTGTTTACGGTCTTCTTGAGAATCGCAACGTTCTTTCCAAGCATTACTCGCGTCTTCTCTTCTTCTGCTTCCCATTCCAAGTATCTCGGTTTATTCCATTCAAGCAATAGTTTCCAAGAAGCCTGTCCTCCGCGAACACAGGCCCCGCCACAGTTTGCATGACTGAAGCCTGCAGCGTAAAGACGTGGTGGTTCTATTCCCATACTTCGGAACTTCTCCAGAAGTGCGTACTTCTCTATGTATGGCGCATCCATCATTGGTGCTTCTATCTTCCATGGAAGCCACAATGGTTCAGCCTTCTCGAAACGATGTGGTTCTGTCCAGTCAAATCCAAGGTAGATGATTGATGACTCTGGTGGACAGTTGTGTTTAATCCACTTATTGAGAGCTTCTCTCTTGAGGATTCTTGAACAGACAGCAAACCTGTTGTTTGGCACAACACGCTGATCACGCCCAACCTGCATCGGATTTCTGCCGTCTCTAATTATGATCCACTCCCACCGTGGGGAAAGTGCTTTGACCACCTGTTCGGCGAAACGCCAGTTATCTTCGTCCTCCACCATTGTGTCGGCAGTCAGCAGGACAAGCCTGTCCTCTGGTTGTGCTTGCTCTTGTACACGGAAAGCCACTTCGGCACTCCCTGCTCCTGTGGAGAACTGTACGCATCTAACTATTCCTGTCATTTCTCTACCCTTCTGTAAGTCCTTGATTGTATGTCTGTTCGGCGGCTGCCCGCTTCTTCCAGTCCTTAGTCTTTGGCCCAACTGGTCGAGCAGAAGTGTTATGAAACTCATTCATAATTAGATTTCTGATTAGCCACGACAACGGGTATGAGACCGGGTCAAGAATGTGCTTCTTTCTGTAGTCAGCAACAAAGGCTAACGCAACAGTCCTAATCCCCGGAGTGAGCATGTTCTCGTTAATGCAACGCTTAACACCATCCCAACCCTGATCTGCGTAGTCGTCAATGTACGCATCAACATCAAACTCAGGCCACAACCTGTGCTGAGCATCAACCTGGGGAAAGCAGTCATAGAGAGTGTCAAACCATGCAGGTTCTGCTGCCGTATAGTCGCGCAACCTTCTGATACTTACTGAGTGGAGCGGGATACCGACGCGTTGTACTCCACCAACCATTGCGGCAAGGTCGTAGTACTCACACCATTCGGCACCGTGTTCTTCGCTGATGAACTTCAACACGTCAGCCGATATCCAATCGTAGATAGGTTTCGCAAACATCAACGGGATTGACTTCTCAAGTTTGTATGGACGAGTGATGTAGTTCTCGTTGAGCTTGTTTACAACAGATCTAAATCTCACCATTGACTCGTTCGCACGAACACCAGTAATGAAAGCCGTACGACCCTTCTTGCCTTGCATTGTGTAATAGTCAATTGCTTCAGGGATTGCTTGATAGTTGCTTAGACCGAAATGTCCTGCATGGATAGCCCATGGCGGCATCTCCCTAACAAGCCTTCCTTGCTGTTGGCGCATACCAGACCAAAGCAATACATATTCTCGCTTACCTAGAACCCAGCATTCTTGCCCAACCGGAAGGCAGTACCACTCCATATCAACCCAGTCGTAGCTACGAACTTTGTTGATGAAATCAATAACTACTGGACTGACCATCTCTTCATCTCTGAAGATGACTTTGACGGGGCCAAGACCACGCGCCTCGTGAATCTCCTTAGCGAGATACAAAGCAGCAGTTGAGTCTTTGCCACCAGAGAACTGAACACAAACCGTGTCGAAGGTGTCGTAGATGTGTTTCATCCTCTCGCGCGCCGCGTCAACACATGACATATCAAGAAACATTCTTTGCCTAGCCATCAGTACTTACCTCTTCATCTGCCTGTTCCCATGTCATGCCGTATAGGACTTCAGGATTTCTATGACAAATACCGCATCTACCTATTGCGTGATAACCGTGGGTCTTCCAAAGCCGACAACACCTCGCTACCGTTTCTGGACCCCATTCATTGCGAAGACGCATTCGTCCTTCACTGCTCGTCATGTGGCAGTTCTTTGGTTTCTTTGTTCTGAATCCATCCGCTGTAGGAGATCTTGGTTGGAAGGTTTGACGATACCGATGTTGGTACAAACGAATACGATGCACCAGTTGGGTTGTCGTACTTCTCAACCATCTTCACCGAACCGTCAAGATTGAACTCAACCCTCTTTACTTTCGGGCAAGCAGTGACGGGGTGTTCCCCACCAAGGCAGTACTGGCATTTCTTGTCTTCCATCTCAAACCTCACTATGTGCGTCTATGAATGATGTGATCTTCTGTGCGATTGTGTCACCGTCGTAACCTGGGTTGGCTCTCAACCATTTCAAGAAATCCCACCAGCGAGACATCTGCTCATGATCATCAAACACGACATTGTAGGAGAACACTGCTTGTTTCGACCCAGAGTTTCCAGTTGTTCCAGACCCTCCAGCAACAGCTAGTTTCTGATCCATTCCTGCTGGGGCAACGTATCTGTCGCTTCCATCTTCTTGGCGAACCGTATCCATTACTGGTGCTGGGTCCATTAGTACTGGCGGAATATAGGCACCTGCAGCACCGTTTGCGTTGATTGACGAGTACGACTCGTCTACTTCAGTACCGATGGCGGCCACTTCGTATTCGTCCCAACCGACTGCATCAAACAATTCAGGGAAGTCATACACGACATCGTTGAGAGCGGCATTCAATAGTTCTGGGTCGGTCTTTCCAAGATCTGCAACTCTGTTGTCAACCAAGGCAAACGCAAGGGCTTCAGATGTTTCCCCTTCCATCTTCACAGCAGCAACATGAGACCATCCAAGTTTCTTTACAGCCTGGAGTTGATGGTTTCCTGCCACGACGACATACCTGCCATCCTCTTGTTCTTTGATAACAATCGGCTTTAGTTGTCCGAACTGTGAATACGAAGCCATGATGGCATCAACGTTTCCAATGCGAGGGTTACCAGGGAGTGGATCAAGTAATGACACATCTACTGCTAAGTCAATTAAGTTCTGGTTGATATTGTGATTCATCTATCTCCTTAGGTGGATGTCAGTTGCTCGTCTGAGCTCTAACGTTTGCGTTAATTGTGCGAAGAGCATCAATGGAAGAACGAACTGATCCAAGTTTCTCTCTCTTTGACTTGATGAGCGCATCGGCAATCTTCCACTCCATGTGGGTGTCGGCAATCTGATAGTCGGCCCATGCTTCACGTTCCTTGATTGAACCGTTAGCGGCAAGATACGCCTTTGCCCATTCCGTCTTGAAACGAACTTCTTTCTTTGCAGAGTCAATAGCGAGAGTCTCAAAGACTTCCGTCTCGCTTTCTAGATCTTCTAGAAGACGCAGGATTTCCTCTTCCACCTCTACTTGGCTGATGGGCGCGTTCCTTGAGTTCTTCATATCTACCTCAGTGCTATACGGACGGAAATCCCGACCAGTCAATCTTGTCTAGTGCAGCCATATTGGCTACTGGCCAATCATATTCACTTTCACCGAGGCGCGCTAGTCCCATTTGGCGTAATACCCACGCATCACACATATCGTCGGCACCTTTACCGCTCCAGACAATCCCGGTTCTGGCTGAGATAGACGAGACGACTTCGTTCTTGGATGCGTTCCCTTTGCCTGTGGCGAACTTTGCTCGGCTCGTCGGAGGAACATCAATGTATGCAACCCCCGCTTCGTAAAGGGCGAGTCTCACCACACCACCCAACTCACCAAGTGCATGAGACTGACTGTTGCGAGAAGAGAACGAATAACCCTCAACTACAACAATCGGGTCGTCTTGTGCGGCCACAACAAGCATGATCCCATCACGGATGTTTGCAAGACGTTCCATGCCTTTCGTCTTTGCTTGATAAGCGAACGAACCTTCCTTAGAGCAAACTCCTGTTGAGGAGAGGCTGAGGTCAAGTCCAATAACGTTAGGCATGTCACGATACTACCAACCGTTGTCTACGGGTTGTCGAGAAATCTGAATGGTATTGTGCTTTCGTACCCCCCCCACGAAAGGACATTAAATATGTCAACAGCAGTACTCGCCCCAACAACCATCACATTGAACATTGCTGGAGGATTAAGCACCAGCAGTATCGTCACAATGGCTATGCCGTTCGCTGGCAAGATCACAAGTGCTTATGTTGCCTGCACCACAGCACCCGTAGGTTCAGCACTTGTCTCAGACCTTAAAGTTGGTTCTGATGTCGCAGCAGCGTTCTCAATCGCAGCCGCAGGAACTTCAGACCAAGGCACGCTTACCGCTGCTAATTGCGATTTCGCAGCCGGCGCCCTTGTCAGTCTTGACGTTTCGGCAGTTGGTTCTGGCACCGCTGGTTCAAACATCACCGTAGCTTTCACAGTCGTTCAAGCCTAAGCAACAGCAACAACAAAGAGAGCAGCACTATGTCTGGAATCATCGCACCATCAATCGTCAACTTTGACTGGACCGTAAGGCAGAGCGACCCTTCTTACCTGAATGTGTCTTTCCCATTCCGTGTCAAGATTGAGTCAATCTGGTTCACCACACAGCAACTCTACGGAGCAACCAATGGTCTTTGGAACACCACTGATGGTGAAGGTGGAAACATTTCCGTAGACATTGAAACGACCGAACGACTACTGCGCCTTGCAGCAGTCAAGACCAAGAACTCAAAGACACAGCATAGCCAGTACGACAATCCATCAGATTGGATGTTTGGCTTTGAGGATGTTGGCTACGACGGCTCAGTGACTGACGAACTAAAGCCAACAATGTGGCTCGGCAACCCAGATGATGCTGCTGGAAGAGTTGGGGCATTTACACCACAGCCATACTTTGGCAATGGCGTACTTGACCTGCGAAGCACAGCAGCGACACCTATTGACAAGGCCCAAGCATTAAACAATAGTTGGAACGAAGTGGAGCACAACGCAAATACCTACCTTGCGGATGTTGCAGTTATGAACACAGACGAAATCCTTCAACTGTTTGTTTACGAAGATGGCGGCGACTGGACAGGCTATGAGAATGACGCAAAGGTCACAATCTCGGTTGCTTACACTGGCATCCACGGCACAGATACACCATCGGCTTCAGCTAAGCCATGGACAGCATGGTGGAACGACTAATATCGCCTCGTGGCGAAATTACCATCAACATTTGCGCTTGATACTGGAAACAAGTTAAGCGACAATTTCTTTGACATCCGTTGGATCTCATTTGATCTAAATACCCAAGCACCGAAACGTTGGTACACCGTTGGCGAAGAACTGCCTGGTGGAGACCTAACCGAGTGGGGATGGGGGGAAGTTGACGCTGAAGGCCGTTTGGTTGTTAAGTACTACCGTGAGGAAGTATTTGGATCAGAAGACGAAGTAACCAAACTCTGGTTTGTCCTTCTTGATGGGCGACATATCCAGCCTGCTCACTTTATTCTTCTTGGATTTGCAGACGGTAGATACCCTTGGGGAACAGTATTGGATGGGTCAGAAGCCTCTCAAGTCCTTGAGAAAGGGTACATGTCCACATGGGCCGCAATGATTAACTGGCGCGCTGGAGACCCAATGATTCAGCAAATTACTACTGCCCCGAACTGGCGTCGCAAGAGACTTTCAGTCATGATGTTTGGTGTCTGTGATGTCGTTAACGCTTGCTACGGGTTTAGTCCTGGAATCGTTATTCATGGCGGTGCAATCACCACCGCAGACGGTGAGAAACTGCGAGATATCTATCCTGGCGGTAGCAGTCGAATAGATGATCGCATTGGTTCAGTTGGTTCTCAAGAATCGTAGGCGTGCTTAGCCAAACCAAGATCAAAGGCTAGTTGCGGGTAATTACCGATTCTGTGATGACATTCCCTGCATACACACATCAGATTCTTCTCGTCAAGGATTGAACCACCCTGTGATCGCCTAACTAGTTCATGGACATCCACGGAGCGTTTCCTGACATAAGTGACCTTCTCGTCATGCGCAGCAAAGACTGGACACGCCTCGCACCAGGGTTTCTCCGAGAGAAGCCTCTCAACAAGCGGTCTCCTGAGTTTGTATTCTTGTTCCTTCTTCTTGGAACGATGCCTCATGCGAGGTCAATATCAATCTCGTCAAACTTCCATTCGCCGGCGAGGCTGAACCACAAGGCCCTGTCAATCTCGGTCGGGTCGTAGTCAGCATCAAAGGTCATTTCCTTGTGCTTCTCAATAGCCCTACGCATAAAGTCGGCAGAGGCAGCAAACTCGCTCGGTTCATCGGACTCAATAGCATCAAGCCTGTCGCACTCGTCAAGACGGTTCTCCACATGGAAACGGAACCTGAGAACCTTCTTCTTGCGATCGTCAGCAGAAGCCTGGGCTTCGGCGAGCAGTTTGATTCCTTCGTCACCAAAGGATTTGTAACGTTCTTTGTCGTCCTCTTGGTGTTCGTCTATCTCAACGACCTGATCCTCAAGGTTGGCAAGGAGAACAAGGATGTGCTCGCGCCACCTTGAACGGTTCTCGTAAAGCCTGAGATATTTCCTCTGCTCCTCGGTAACCCTGTTCTTGACGTCCTCGGCTACTAGTCGTGCGAACGAATCCTCGTTCATCATGACATCACCTCTTCTTTGACCAGGCGGGGCAGTCTTTCTTGAAGGCGCACCAGTCGCACAGTTTGGTCTTGTTTGTCTTGAAGTCGTTCGTTTCGCATGATGTCTTTAGTTCTTCCCAGGCTTTGGAGACAGTTTCCTTCATCTCGGTACGGGCCTCTATCGTTGGCTCGTAGGCTACTCGGGTTCCTTTGCCCTTGAGGTAAATGAGTTCAGCGTTAGAGACTTTGATCCCCATCGTAGTCTCAACTAGCTCGGTGTAGATCATGAGCTGCAAGCGTTTGTCCCTGTCGTATGGAGGCTTGGATACCTTGCCTGTCTTGTAGTCAGAGATGGTTGCGCCGTCTTCACCCATGATCCACCTGTCGATGAATCCGAGGATTGGGACTCCCTCAATCAGACCGAAGACTTCGTTCTCAACGCCGTCTGGTTCAATTTCGTTTGGATCTTCCAACTTGAAGTAGTTCTCTACACAAGTCCACGCGTTCCATCTCATCATGTGCTGAGCGTATGGCCCGAGGTAAAGAACGTTCTCTGCGTGTTGCTGCCACTTGTCGTGCCATTGTTGAACCATAAGTGCTCTTGCGGCGTTAATGGTTCTGCCACCAGGTTCTATCCCGAATAGGGCTTCTAGAACCTCGTGGGTCATGTTTCCGACGGCCTGAGCCTCGGTTTGCTCTTCAGGGAGTTTGTCTATTCGGCTGTACTTGTACTTGAGAGGACATTGCAACCAAGTTGAAACCGAAGAGGGGGACATCCTCTCCGGCATCTGTACTGCGGTCACTTATTTACATACTCGCCGTTGAGCTGGATGCGTACGCACTCAGCAATGCAATTCTCAACTTGTGCGTCCGTAGCAGACGACTGTGTTGGCTTCTTCTCGCCTGGATAAGTCATACCCCACCATTCAGAGAGAGCGTCTTTCTCGCCTTTGTCCATCTTTGAGAGATGACCAGAGAATGTTTCCCACAGAGCAGGAGTGACTCCACCAGTCTTTGCGGGTTGCTTCTCCTGCACCACAGGCTGCTCGTACGCCTCATCGGCATACATTGCGTCTTCGGTGCGAGCAAGGTAGAGACCGAGACCGATTTGTTGAAGAGCCTTCTTGAGCGCGTCAGAAACAGCACCCTTGAACTCGTCGCCAAGATCCACGATGTCGCCAGTCTTCTTGCGCTTGATCTGCTGTCCGCCAACACCGTCGTATGTGGCGCTGATGCGTTCGTTGATGTGAGAGTTGTGCAAAGTTACAGTAACTCGCACATGGGCAATAACCCAGTCAGAGTCAATTGCGTCTCGACGTACGTCAATCACTTCGCTTGACCAGTTGCCTACTCCGATGACTTTGTTCATCTTGTTGATGACTTCGGCAATCGGTAGATAGGTGAGTGCGCGACCACTCTTGTTTACGCTTCGTTCCATTTCAACGGGGAAAGGATCGGATAGTTGTTGATAAATATCAGTGCTAGTAGTTGTCATGTTTATTGTTCCTCTGTGTCTGGGTCTTGGCCGTCAACGATAGTCATTGCCTGTCGTACGACGATTGATGTCTTTGGTTCGCCGACCTCGCAGTATTCATCTGCGATTACGCCGATCTTGGATAGGTTCTTAACTCGCCAGTAAGAGACCGCCCCGTAGGACAGCATCTCTTTCATCATTTCCTCAGGAGATTTCATCACTTCTCCTGTATCCATGTCAACTGCCGAACTAATAATTCTGCGCGCTACCTCATCGGCAATCTCGGCGTGCTTCCAAGCCTTGCGTGGGGCACCGATGCGCTTCTCAACGATTGCTCCGTTAATTTCAATTTCTGGATCATCGCCCATCACATCTGCGAGCATTCCGGATACGTGTTCCCAAGCGTCGGCAATCATCTTCTTGATGGTGTGCAGCTCGGAAACTACAGCGGCCATCTCTCGTGGTGTGCTGCGAAGTTCAACAGCCTGTTGTGTTAATTCGTCAATGATGGTCTCCAATTTGGAGACCCTTTCCTGTGGATCTGTACTCATCGGTTCCTCGTTTGTCTAGGGGTAAGGATTATCTCTAAGCAATGATGATAGCCCGACTTCGCTGCGGAAGTCCAAGCCCAGCGAGAAATGAATATGCACCTACACAGGAGTCCACTTGGTCGTCATGGACGGTTGCTTCCGGGAAGGATGACATCTCGTCCAACCAAGCCGTCAGCCATGAAGCCCTGACCACTCGAACATTGCCATTAGCCACGGCAGCCCCAAACGGACGCGCTCTAGTGACCTTGTCACCCGTCGCTCTAATTCCCGAGAAGTCATAGCCAGCAAGGACATAACGGGCATATTGGTCAATGAGGTTCTTGCCTGCCGAACCAGGTTCCTGCTCCATCCTGATTGACACCGAAGGGCCGTCTTCCCTTGCCGTCCTACCAATGAGTTCCTCCACCTTGTCGCCCTTAACCCTTGCCCGTTGGACATCAAGCACCCATGCGATGCCTTTATCAAACATGACGAGCGTCCCGACCGTCCAGTCGGGGTTGGGGTTTGAGTGGGTGGGTTCGGTTCCAGCAAGGTCCCAATACCTGACCACCCGAGCCGAACTAGTGGAAATCTCAGGTATCTCAAATGGATCAACTAAGACAAAGTCATCCCTTTGGAACAAGGTTCCGAGGGTTGTTGTCCACCAGTCGCCCTCTTCAAGCCTTCTGCGTTCAATCGGGTCAAGTTCCTGAAGAGCCCTACGGTACGAATCGGGGTCAATACCTGGGTTGTCGGTCAACTTGGAAGGTACGAACACACGTCCGTATTCGTTCCCCTCAACCAAGAACCTCTGCCTCACCCAGTTAGGGGCAGGGTTGGAAGCACATCTCATCCTCAGGGGGACTTGAGACAATGGCCCCGAGGAAGGACGGCGCAGACGAGAGAACAAATACCTGTAGTCGGACTCACGGATTTCGGTTACTTCGTCCATCCCGATGAACTGGAGCTCAACACCCTTGTATCGCAGATAGTCGTCTTTGTTGTTTAGGTAGCCGAATCCAATTCGTGCGCCAGACGGGAAAGTCGCTGTGTAAGTGTTTGCGTTCCATCTGATCTCATCGTGTGGAGCAATCCATTCCCTGAAGCGATCCATAAGTGCTCCAGGAAGAGTGAGGTCTTGCAGGGTACGACGAAAGAGAAGAGCAGAATAACCAGGAATATCTACATATTGAAGAGCAGCCATCAAGATGGCCGATGACTTACCTCCACCAGCAGCACCACCGAATAATGCTTCCATAGCGTTCGACCTAAGGAACACCTTCTGCTGCATTGATGCCCTCTCGGGACAATACGGAGACTCCTTCGGTGTTAGAAACTCAAGAACTTTCTCCCAGTCTGTACTCATACCACTCCATCTACTAGGATTTCAACCACCGCAGCCCAATGAATGTAAGGTGGTAGAGTGAGATTACCGCGCCGTGTCCCCCAGAAGATCAAAGACGGAATAGGAGGTAGAGCTTTCTTTGCATACCTATCCCTGATTATCTTCGTGTTCGCCACGCCTATTGGAGTATTCATGATCAGCCCATCCTACGGTTTCATCTCGCTTGGCGGTGCCTCTCTTGTTAGCGCATGGATTCTAGGGGCTGAATAATGGCTTGGAATACGACCAATAACAAGTCTATTTCTAACGCTGGGGAGAAAGCCCTACCTATGGGCGCACCCATTTCTACAAACCCATCTTTCACTCAGAGGGGTTACCACGACTCGTGGGATATTGAACGGGTCTACCGAGACGGTGTACGTAAAGTTACTTGGGTCTACCGTTGTATTGATGCAATCTCTGGAAACCAAGCCCGTCTGCCAATGCTTGGGCACAAAGACAACAAGCCCGATGGTGAAATTGTCAAGGACGCCAAGGTTCTAGATCTCCTAAACCGTAGAAGTAACGTCGGCGAAGACTCCTTTGCTTTCCGTTACAGACTCTCGGCTCAGTTGCTCACATCAAGCCGAGGAGCGTTCGTTGAAGTCTTGCGTGGACGTGGTGGCGATCCAATCGCACTCAACCTTCTCCCACCCCAATACACATCTCCGATTCCTGATCCCAAGAAGTTCGTATCTGCCTACGAGGTAAGACTGCCGAACATGGGTATTCAGTACATCAAGCCTGAAGACGTACTGTGGTTCAAGCATCCTCACCCTCTTGACCCATACCTGTCAATGACCCCAATGGAATCAGCAGGCGTAGCCATTGAGCTTGAGACTCTCGCAAAGTTCTACAACAGAAACTTCCTCGTCAACGATGGACGCCCAGGTGGCCTTCTCGTAGTTAGAGGCGACATGGACGAAGACGACAAAGATGAACTCAGGTCTCGCTTTCGTGGAAACATCGGTAAGACCGGATCAACAACCGTCATCGCATCCGCTGAGGGAGTTGACTATGTTGACACAGGTGCTTCACCCAGAGACGCTGCATACATTGAGATGCGCCAAATCTCCAAAGAAGAAATCCTTTCCGCTTTCGGCGTTCCTGAGTCAATCATCGGTAACGCATCAGGCAGGACATTCTCTAACGCCGTAGAAGAAACAAGAGTCTTCTGGCTTGAGACAATGCCTCAGCATCTTGAAATGCTTGCGCGTGGACTTGACCCATTGCATCCCGATCTTTATTTCGACTTTGACATCAAAGATGTGCCAGTTCTTCAGATTTCCAAGCAAGAGAAAGAAAGATTCCTTATGCAGGAGTTCGCTAGTGGTCTTATCACCGCCAACGAATACCGAACAGGAACTGGTCGTAAATTGGTTGACTCAGAACTTGCCGATGCAATGTTGGCAAGCCCGAACCTTGCACCAATCGGTAACACCGAGAAGAAGATGGAAGCACCGCCTCAGCCAGGAATGATGGGGCCACCGCCAGCTGGCGAGCCTGCACCAGAACTTGGACAAGAAGCAGCCATGGGTGAGCAAGCAGGAGAGGCTCCTCTTGAAGAAGGAGTCACTACACCTGATCAAGGCGTAGCTGCTGACACAATGCTTTCAGCATCAACATCGATCGGTAAATGGGGGACCAAACAAGCACCCGAGAACAACGCAGAAGACGGTTGGGATACCAAGGAACTTGATGATGCCGATAGGTGGGCCGAGATTCTTGATTCAAACCTAGAGAGGTTCTTTGATCGTCAACAGCGAGTTGTGATAGAGAAGTCTGACGGAGCGAAAGCAAAGAAATCCCTCATCGCAGGAACACTCACAGCAGCAATGATCTTTGATCTAGATGTCTGGAACAAGCAAATGCGCGACGACATCAGGCCACTAGTTAAGGCAGTTGTTGAAGATGCAATGCGCACAGCCAACGAACGTACTGGTATGCCGATGGATACTTCAGAAGAAGAAGTTGAGCAGTACATCAATGAACAGATGGCCCGGATTGAGAAGTCAAACAATACGACCAGCGACGAAATTGGCGCAGCAATTGTTGTAGCGATGGCTATGGCTCAGGAAGATAAAGAAGAAGGCGCACCAGCCCTCAAGTCTGCTTTGGTTGCCACTTTCGTTCATCTCCTCGCCAAGAGAAAGAGACTTATTGCCGAGCATGAATCACAGACTGCCTATAACGCAGGAATGTGGTTTGCTGGTAAACAAGCAGGTGCAATGAATAAGACTTGGGTGACTCGCAAGGATACGAGCGTAAGAGCGACCCATAGAGAACTGCAAGGTAAGAGCATCCCTCTTGCTGACGGATTCACGGTAGGGAACGAATCATTGCGATTCCCTGGTGACCCATTAGCACCAGCAGGTTTGACAATTAACTGTCGATGCAGACTTAGGTTTAGCGTCTCCTAATAAGAGACATTGACCCTTAGTGTTCCTATCTCGGACCGTAGTTCCTCAATCACCAAGTAAAGACGTT